>JAAUXZ010069271.1_pt1 | contig 22785 bp, 25 predicted proteins | sample 7278131 | NCBI WGS metagenome assembly JAAUXZ01 (sample SAMN14350119, study PRJNA611818) | marine sediment metagenome | isolation source: surface marine sediment (3m) | place: French Polynesia: Moorea | collected 2018-08 | reverse complement strand
ATATTGGATCGTTCAGAAGGGAGCTTTGAACCTGGGTTTTACCACGGGTCGAAATATTCACCACAGCCGGTGTCACCCGCTCCAGCATAGGGGCCAAGCTGGGCAAAGACTGGCCATTCACAGCAACCGGTAAAGCTGCCTGACTCTGTCCGGTTAAAATCAGCAGTGAAATACCCAGTAGTATTCTAAGCATTAAAAAGATCTTGGATTAAAGTTGAACGTATCTCGCATCGACTTGTAAAACTGTTGACCGTTTTCATCGTCGGCGGGTGGCGTATGAATCTGTATTTCCACAAACAAATCACCATCCGGTTTGCCTTTAAGGCCTCGTCCTTTCAACCGCATTTTTTGTCCGGATTGAACACCCGCAGCTATTTTCAATTCTACCTGTCCCCCCAAGGTTGGTACCTTAATCTTGCTGCCCAATGCGGCCTCCCAGGGTGTTATGGGACATTTTAAGGTTAGATCCCGACCATCCAATTTGAACAAATGGTGCGGGAGAATATGCATTTCCAGTAACAGATCACCCGGTTCACCGCCACTCATGGAAGGATGACCCTGTTTGGATAGGCGGATTTTTTGTCCGTTCATGACACCACGAGGGATGTTTATTTTCAACTTTTTTAACGTCGGGGTCGCAATAGCACCAGAAGATGTATCAGTCCTCGAAAGCTGTATGGTCTTTTCACCGCCGTGATAGGCTTCTTCAAGGGAAATATCCAGCTTTAAGGCTTGATCCTCCCCTTTGCGGGGGCGTTGTTGAAAGGGTGACTCCTGCCCGAAACCACCACCACTGCCAAAACCACTGAATCCGGCTCCCTGCCGCCCAAAACCCGAAGTGCGGCCCTGTGAAAAAATGGCTTCGAAAAAGTCACTGAAATCACCACCACTGAAACCGCCTCCCGCGGCATCACTCCAGCTGCCCGCATTAAACTCATGACCGTGCTTCCAATTACTACCGAACTGGTCATACGCCTTGCGTTTTTCCGGATCCTTAAGGACGTCATAGGCTTCATTAACTTCTTTGAAGCGCTCCTCAGCATCTTTTTGCTTGTTAACATCAGGATGGTACTTGCGGGCAAGTTTGCGGTACGCTTTTTTAATGTCAGCGGCCTCGGCTGAACGTGATACCCCCAGTATTTTGTAATAGTCCTGATATTTCATAATCCAACGACTTGATCAGAGTTCATACTGCCGCTCCGAAGAGCGGCCTTAAAAAGGTTACCGAGTCACTTCGATTTTACGAATGGTTTCCTGCGGTTGCTTCCGGTTAATCGTCAGCGCTAAAACACCATGCTGACTTTCAGCCTTTATAGAATCCACATCAGCATCTTCCGGTAAAGTAAATTGACGCTGGTAAGCGCCTGTTTTACGCTCAACCCGACTCAGTTGATGTGTTTCATCGGATTCCACTCTGGCCCTTTCAGCCTTCACCGAGAGGACATTCTTTTCCTCGGTCACCTCGATATCTTGAGGATCTATACCGGGTAAATCCAACAACAATTGATAATGATCCTTGGATTCGACGATATCCACCTCGGGTCGCCAGTAGGCCTCCTTATCGGCATGGGTTGTCTTGGCACCTTTGACCACACGTGACGGCGGTGCGAATACGCGAAACGGATCGTAATAAACAGTTCGTAACATGATCTTTCTCCTAATCTTTAATCGCCATCCTCAGATGGCAGGTAAAACCTAAATTAAATGGGTAGAAGCTTCTTGATCACAAAGTAGGGTTATTTGATGGGTTTTCAAGAGGCCGTTAAGACCTGTTGCTGGTCACACCAATTGAGTATCTGGTCCTGCTCCAGTGGATGGCTGATGTAATAGCCCTGAATGTAATCGCAATGCATCTGCATCAACAGCTCATGTATGGCAGATGATTCGACGCCTTCGGCCACCACTTTAATGCCAAGGGTATGGGCCAGGTTAATCGTAGCCTCGACAATGGTACGGTCTTCTTCGTTACTCACCATATCCTTAACGAAAGATTGATCAATTTTGATCTTTTCGACCGGTAATTTGCGCAGGTATGTTAAAGAGGCCTGGCCCGTTCCAAAATCATCAATCAACAGGGCGATACCCATAGCAGACAAACGATGCAAGATCGCAATCACCTGTTCGGGCTCCTGCATGATTTGACCCTCAGTAATCTCAATCAGTATTTGACGCGGCATGACCCCATAGTTTTGCAGAATATGATGAACCCTTTCCGGTAATTGTTCATCATGTAAATCAATCATTGAGAGATTAACGGCTATTTTTATGGAGGGGTGGGATAACAGCTGTAACTGCTTACAGGCAGATTCTATAATCCAGTTGGTCAGGGGTTTGATCAGTTGGTTCTTTTCCGCCAGTTCAATCGTGTTCTCAATAGGATCATGCTGTTCCGGATCCTTCCAGCGCAATAAGGCCTCAAAGTAACTGGTGCTATGGTGCTGCAGGTCCATCACGGGCTGATACACCAGTTTGAATTCATCATTTTCAATGGCCTGAACCAACGATTGAATCAGACTAAAGCCCTGGTGGACCGCTTCATTCGAATGCAGTTTGAAGAATTCTACGGGCCATTCGCCTTTTTGTGCTCTCAACAAGGCTTGATCGGCACTCAATGCCAGGGTATCAGCATCCTGTCCATGATCCGGGTATAACGCCACACCGACGCTGACCTTGATTCTTATTTTACGACCATAAACGGTATAGTTGCGGGTCAGGTATTGATAAATTTTTCCGACCAGATTGGTAATCTGGTCCTGTTCTGCATATTCCAGTAGTAGCGCGAAATTATCTTCTTCCAGTCGCGCCACACTGTCCGTTTCGCGCAAACCATTACTGAGACGTTTGGCCAGCTGCCTTAATACGCCATCACCAATATAAGGGCCCAGTTCATGATTGACCTGGTGAAAGTCATCAATATCAATAAAGACGAGCGCATAACGCCTGCCAGAGCGCCGTCCCTCAAGTACGGCTTGTTGCAGGCGTTCTTCAAAAATGATCCGATTATTAAGCCCTGTTAGCGCATCATGTTTGGTCAGCTGCTTAAGTCGCAGAAAATATTGCTGCAGCAGTTTCAGCCCGGGTGTGAGATAACCTTTATCTCGACCATGCAGGGGGTGTTGAGCAATCACGTCATGTTGCATATTGCGGGTAATTTTGAGCAGGGGGCGGATGAGCGTATTGAATAACAACGCATAAAGACCCACAACGGGGATCAGCAATAAGGGGATAACCCATAACGCTTGTAACGCCCAGTGGAGCAGAAAATCCCCCAAGGATCGGGAGGCTTCTTGACTGGCTGCATAAGAAAAAAACAGTGACAAACTCCAGATCGCCACCAATAAAAAAAACAAGATGGCGAACACTACCAGGAAAAAATGCTGGAGCTTCATGCGCATAGTTATCAACTTTATGCCTGACCAAAGCTGAATCAGAGTGCAGGCTTCACACTTTTCAGCAAATTATCGTTAGGTTTATTCGATATTCTGAACCTGCTCGCGCATTTGCTCAATCAATACCTTGAGATCTACCGCGAGACGCGTCGTTTCGGTATCCTGAGATTTAGATGAAAGGGTATTGGCTTCCCGGTTTAATTCCTGCATCAAAAAATCAAGGCGTCGGCCCACGGGCTCCTCCCATTGCAACACCTGCTCCACTTCATTGATATGTGCGATAAGGCGGTCAAGTTCTTCTTCAACATCAAGCTTTTGTGCCAGGATGACGAGTTCTTGCTCCAGGCGGCCAGCATCCGCTGATTCAGACCATTGCGCCAGTTTTTCTTGTAATTGCTCAGACCATTTCTGACGCATGGCATCAACCATCTTGGCACGCCGCTGTTGAACCTGCTTAACGATCTCGGTGGCTTGACTGCAGCGCGAAGTGATCATGTCCTTGAGTGCGCCACCTTCACGCATTCGGTTTTCGACTAATTGCTGTAATGCCTGCGCTAAACTATCCAATGCCAGTTCATGAAGCGCCTTGAAGTCTTGTTCTGCCTCTTCCACGACCCCGGGCCAGCGTAAAATATCCGAAACAGACAAGCTGTGACCTTCATGAACAATCTTTAACACTTGCTGTTCAACCTGTCGTAAATTCTTCACCAGTTCTGCATTCAGTTGAATGGCAGTTGGCACTGACTTATTCAGTTTATACCTCAGATTGATATCAATCTTGCCGCGATTCAGGTGTGCTGACAGCATTTTGCGAATGTCCGGCTCCAATAACCTAAAGTCATCCGGCAGTTTAAATCCGGGTTCCAGATAACGGTGGTTGACTGACTTGATTTCCCAAACTATTTCACCGCTCTCATTACTCTGTTGCACCCTGGCAAAGGCCGTCATACTTTTGATCATGTATTCTTCCTCTTAAAGAAGCGCGAATTCTAACCATTTATGGGTGATTAATCACGGATAACCTCCCTATTATCACTGCTGATGCATTATCCGCTTGAATCGGTATAATCCGCGCATTTTTCAGGAGCCCAACATGAGACCGAGTGGTAGAGCCAACGATCAGTTAAGAGAACTCAAGATTACCCGAAATTACACTAAACATGCCGAGGGTTCAGTACTGATTGAATGCGGTGACACCCAAGTTTTGTGTAATGCTTCGGTAGAGGACCGTGTACCGGGTTTTCTCAAAGGCCAGGGTTCAGGCTGGGTCACCGCTGAATATGGCATGTTACCTCGTTCCACTTCCAGTCGCATGCGCCGGGAAGCCAGTGCCGGCAAGCAAGGGGGACGCACCATGGAAATCCAACGCTTAATTGGACGCGCGCTCCGAGCCAGTGTGGATACGCAACTACTGGGTGAACGCACTATCACACTTGATTGTGATGTTTTGCAAGCTGATGGTGGTACCCGTACGGCCTCTATTTCTGGCGCCTACGTGGCTTTGGCTGATGCCATCCAGGGATTGCTAGAAGACGGTAGCCTGAGCGAGAATCCTCTCACCTGTCAGGTAGGTGCTATCTCAGTCGGTATTTACGAGGGTAATGCAGTGCTCGACCTTGACTATGCAGAAGACTGCACTGCCGAAACTGACATGAACATTGTCATGGACAGCAATGGCGGATTTATTGAGGTTCAGGGCACCGCTGAAGGGGTCTCCTTTAGTGCCGAAGAATTAAATCAAATGTTGAATCTGGCCAAACAAGGGATTGATCAAATTTTCACCTTGCAGCGTGCTTAGACAGGAACAACATCATGCATAAGTTGGTTATCGCCTCCGGCAATCAGGGTAAATTACGTGAATTATCGGCCTTGCTGGCACCATTGAATTTCGAAGTCCACACTCAGGCTGAATTTAATGTGCATGAGGCCGAGGAAACCGGTACCACGTTTGTTGAAAATGCCATCATCAAGGCCCGCAACGCGGCTGAGCAATCTGGCTTGCCTGCTATCGCAGATGATTCCGGTATTGAAGTCGATGCTCTCGATGGCGCACCCGGCGTTTATTCGGCCCGTTTTTCAGGCCCCGGGGCCAGTGATACAAAAAACAATGAACTACTGGTTGAAAAATTAAGGGATGTTCCTGAAGCTGAGAGAACGGCGCGCTACCGGGCTGTGATTGTTTACATGCGTCATGCCAAGGACCCCTCTCCCATTATCTGTGAGGGCAGCTGGGAAGGGCGGATTCTGCTCGAACCAAAAGGTCAGGGTGGCTTTGGATATGACCCTTACTTTTTTGTCCCTTCCCATGGTTGCACCGGCGCTGAACTCAGTGCTGAGGAAAAAAACAGAATCAGTCATCGAGGTCAGGCTTTGCAACTTCTGGTCAATAAACTGCAACAATTGCATTAAGTCTGTGTCGGCGCGATTTTTTTCCAATCCGCCCCTCAGTGTCTATGTTCATCTACCCTGGTGTGAACACAAATGTCCTTATTGCGACTTTAATTCACATCAAAGTGATCACATCGATGAATCGGCTTATATACAAGCCCTCAACGATGATTTGATGCAAGACTTACCCCTGGTCTGGGGACGATCCATTACCAGTCTATTTATTGGGGGTGGCACCCCTTCATTGTTCTCGGGAGATGCAATTCATCAATTACTCTCGAATCTGCGTGCCGGCCTGAACTTTCATCCCCATATCGAAATCACCCTTGAAGCTAATCCAGGGAGTGCGGATGCGGCACGATTCAAGGATTACTTTGACGCTGGCGTCAATCGATTATCGATTGGAATTCAAAGCTTTAATGATGCCCATTTAAACAATCTGCAACGCGTGCATAATCGGCAACAGGCATTCCGTGCTTATGAAAAAGCGCGTCAGGCAGGATTTGACAATATCAATTTGGACCTGATGTATGCCCTTCCAGGTCAGACATTGAATGAAGCCGTGAGTGATGTGCTCACGGCCATTGACCTGCAACCTGAACATATCTCTCATTATCAACTCACCATTGAACCCAACACTCACTTTCATGCCCACCGGCCAAGCAACTTACCGGATGATGAAATAAGCTGGCAAATGCAAGTTGATTGCCAGGCGTTAATGTCTGAATACGGATATGGCCATTACGAAATATCAGCTTATGCTCGCCCGGATTATCGCAGTCAGCACAATCTAAACTATTGGTTATTTGGGGATTACCTGGGTTTGGGGGCTGGCGCTCATGGAAAAATAACTCAAGTCGAAAAACAGCAGGTTTTACGTCAGGTTCGTACTCGACAACCCAAGGCTTACCTCAATTCATCCCCAGATAACCGGTTATCACAATCCACCGTTTTAAATGATCAAGATCTGGCTTTCGAATTCATGTTAAATGCATTAAGGCTGGTGGATGGATTTGACAGGGCATTATTTACAGAACGTAGCGGCCTGAACCCAAGAATATTATCTCCGGCCCTGGAACGTGCCTTTAAACTGGGGTTACTCCTGGATTCAGGAGGAACAATAAAGCCTACAGAACTTGGACTCCAATTTCATAACAATCTACAGTCACTTTTTTTAGATCTCGATACCACAACAGTCCATTCCACTGAACCAGAAATCCAATTTTAACTGACAATTATTTGACTGTGTGGCACTTTTTATACACAGCTGCAAAAAAATTAAAAAGTTGTCAATACCCTTGCCCAATTATTTTAACCAAAATGTCATATTTTTTTTAACCATTTGATTTTATTATATTTTTTTAAGGTGGTTAAAAACTGACAAATCTAACCAAAAGCCTATTGCCGTGGGCGTTGAGGCGCTTCATGGACGTTTAATTCACAGAGTTATCCACAGCTTTTGTGGATAAAAGAATTAAGCGTAAAGAAGACAAGAATTTTGACAATTTTTGTTATATTTTACTTTAACTTTAAGCCATAACTATTCATTAGCTTTTTCTAAATTAAGCGGCTTTTCATTCAATATTCTGAATTGACCGAGTGTCAAAAATCAACCCACGCACAATTCGTATCGCAGCACGGCAAATCCAAATAAACGCTTGCACTTTCCCTAGAAAAAAGGCAGAATTCGCGCCCTTTTAAACAAGTTTCGAATGCCAACATGAAACAAGGTATCCACCCAGAATATAAAGCAGTCGTGTTTCAAGACACGTCTTCGGATTTCGCCATACTCACCCGCTCCACCATGAGCAGCAAGGAAACCATAAAATGGGAAGATGGTAATGAATATCCACTGATAAAACTTGAAGTTTCCAGTGCATCCCATCCATTTTATACTGGCAAGCAACATGTTCTTCAGTCTGCTCGTCAGGTGGATAAATTCCGCGAACGTTACGGCAAGTAAGTACACGGTATTAGTATATAAGGGTGCTATTGGGCGCCCTTTTTTTATGTCTGCTCGGCACCGCTTGAAATAAGCAGTCATTCTGGACTTGATAACTTTAGACCCAAGTTTTATTTGTCACGCCATCAGCCATTACCTAAGATGCCGACATTTATAAAACTCTTAATATTACAGTGACTGGCAAGTCGCATGCTTTGATTCACAACTATTGATGATTACAAAAAACCTCAAGCAGGAAGCACTGGATTACCATGAGCACCCCACGCCAGGAAAGCTATCCATAAAGATTAGCAAACCCACGGCATCACAACATGATTTATCTCTGGCTTATACACCCGGTGTTGCAGAACCCGTGCGTAAAATTTCCGCAAATCCGGATGCTGCATATCGTTATACCGCCAAGGGTAATCTCATTGCAGTGATTACTGATGGTAGCGCAGTGTTGGGACTAGGAAATGTTGGAGCCATTGCCGGTAAACCGGTTATGGAAGGTAAGGCGGTCCTGTTCAAGGCTTTTGCAGACATTGATGTATTTGATATAGAGGTCAACACCCAGGATGTAGATGAATTTGTTAATACCGTTGCCAATATTGCGGGCGGTTTTGGCGGTATTAATCTGGAAGATATTTCTGCTCCGCGATGTTTTGAAATCGAACGTAGGCTCAGTGAGCAGTTGGATATTCCAGTTTTTCATGATGATCAACATGGCACAGCGATCATTATCGCCGCCGGATTGCTCAATGCCTTGGAGTTACAGGGTAAGACTATTGAACAGGCACGTATCACCTGCGTGGGTGCTGGGGCCGCGGGTATCGCTTCCATGGACCTATTGGTAGCCCTGGGCGCAAACATGGATAATATCACTCTGGTGGATAGCAAAGGCGTCATTCATACAGAGCGTCATGATCTGAATCATTATAAACATGCCTTCGCCCGAGAAACCGATAAACGAACCCTTGAAGATGCGATGGTTGCTGCCGATGTGTTCATCGGAGTATCGGGACCTGACATCCTCACCACCAAAATGTTGGCAACGATGGCCGATCATCCCATCGTATTTGCACTATCCAATCCAGATCCTGAAATTCTTCCAGAACTGGCATTCAAAACCCGCCAGGATTTAATCATGGCAACCGGCCGCAGTGACTTTCCAAACCAGGTTAATAATGTTCTGGGGTTCCCGTATATTTTTCGAGGCGCCCTGGATGCCAAGGCCAGCCATATCAATACCGAGATGCATATTGCTGCCGTACATGCTCTGAGTGAACTCGCCAAACAGCCCGTGCCTAAAGATGTACTGGATGCCTATGGCCTGAAGTCTCTAAAATTCGGCAAGGATTACATTATCCCCAAGCCTTTTGACCCAAGGCTGATAGATACCATTCCCATCGCAGTAAAGGAAGCCGCGATTGCCTCGGATGACATCCACCACAATTAAAATTTATTACCCCCTCTTCTTTTTCTGTTGCTGGTTGCTGCACACACCGGCAATGGCCGGTGATTTACTGACGCTGTCACCCACCCAGGCCTGTCAGAAGATCAGTGGCAAATTGTCCAGTGTGACCTTCAAGGAATGCGACACGTTAAATCTCTCAGCAACCGGACATCATTCTGTTGAGGGTTTTCCCATTTTATTGCGGGAATACCCCCCGCTTCCCGGCAAGACACCCAAGGGACGGGTATTACTCATCGGTGGTATGCATGGCGATGAACTCGCCTCCATCAGCGTCATTTTCAAGTGGATGCATACTTTGCAAAAACATCATTCAGGCTTGTTTCACTGGCATGTTGTACCCTTGATGAATCCTGATGGTGCCTTAATTAAAAAACATTCCCGCACCAATGCCAACGGCGTGGATTTGAATCGTAATTTTCTAACGCCTGGAGCCAAAGGCTCTGCCCTTGAATACTGGATTGAACGGACCAAGCGGAATAAACGACGTTATCCTGGCGATCAACCCCTCAGTGAACCGGAAACCCGCTGGTTATATGAAGAAATAGAGCAGTTTAAACCTGATGTCATCGTTGCCCTGCACGCACCTTATGACCTGGTGGATTACGATGCCCCGAATCGTAATAATGCACCTGAAAAAATAGGGCCACTGTATAAAAACCTGATGGGGACCTATCCTGGATCCCTGGGCAATTATGCGGGCATTCATCTGGGTATCCCTGTCATTACCATGGAATTGCCCCATGCGGGTATTATGCCGACGCGCAACCAGGTCAGCCACCTGTGGACCGATCTGGTACGTTGGTTGATCAATAACGTTTAATCCGTAATGCTAATCCCGTTTACACAGGGGTCTGCCATCCGGGTTTTCAACTGCTTCGACAATATCGTCAACCAGTTGCCCCAATTCCTGTTGAGTCACTACGGTAAGAATCTTGTTTAAGACAGCCGGGTCCACCGCAGCCAGTACGGAACGTCCATCCTGAATGGTCACCGCCAATCCCATGATATTCATTGCATCACCCGCTTCTGTAGAGACCAGACGCTCATTGAGACGCATCATTTCTTCATAAAAATCCTCGATTTCATCATTTAAAGCGTCATCTAGATTGTCTTCAATCACTATCACATAACCCTCCACATTGGTTACATCTTTGTCTTCTCTTAGCAAAGGTACTTTTTTTTCCCGAAGAAACTGTTTGAATCTGTGGTATGGGTCCTCATGAAAAAAAATAAATTCCAGTGTCAATTGATCCATCTTTTGTCCTTAGGTTAAGACTGATTTCAGAGAATTATTTATCGAGCAGCATAAAAAAGCCGATTCAATTATGTTATTTTATAGACATCATATTATCAGCCCGGAGAGAGACCGTGTCAGTTTTTCCTTATCGTCGCCCAAGAAGAATGAGAAAAGATGATTTCAGCCGTCGTCTCATGCGGGAAAACGCCCTCAGTGTTGATGATCTTATCTATCCCGTATTTGTACTTGAAGGAGAGGGTCAAACAGAATCAGTCAGCTCCATGCCCGGCGTAGAGAGAAAAAGCATCGATTTACTGGTCAAGGAAGCACAACATTGCGCTGATCTGGGTATCCCCGCAATGGCCCTATTTCCGGTCACCCCTGCCTCAGCCAAAAGTGATGACGCTATTGAAGCCTATAACCCGGAAGGCCTTGCCCAACGCGCTGTTAGAGCCCTTAAGAAGGCCGTTCCAGAAATGGGTATTATTACCGACGTCGCCCTGGATCCTTTTACCAGCCATGGTCAGGATGGCTTGATGGATGAAACGGGCTATATCACTAATGATGATACCGTTGAAGTCCTGGTAAAACAGGCATTGTCTCATGCCGAAGCAGGTGCTGATGTGGTTGCACCTTCGGATATGATGGATGGACGTATAGGTGCTATCCGCGACGCACTGGAAGATGCAAATTATTTGAATACACGCATCCTGGCCTACTCAGCCAAGTATGCCTCCAGCTTCTATGGCCCCTTTAGAGATGCCGTTGGTTCATCAGGCAACTTGGGTAGCGGCAACAAGTATTCTTATCAAATGGATCCTGCTAATAGCCATGAAGCTTTGCACGAAGTTGCCCTTGATATTGACGAGGGTGCGGACATGGTCATGATAAAACCAGGCATGCCATACCTTGATATAGTTCGACGTATTAAGGATGAATTCAAATACCCAACTTATGTTTATCATGTCAGTGGTGAGTATGCCATGCTCAAAGCAGCCGGTCAGAATGGTTGGATCAATGAGCAAGCCTGTGTCCTTGAAGCCCTGTTGTCGATGAAGCGTGCTGGTGCTGATGGTATTTTAACCTATTATGCCAAAACAGTGGCACAGTGGATTAAGTAACCATGGAATTATATGCAGTAGTCGGAAATCCTATTGAGCATAGCCTGTCTCCACGCATCCACCAATTGTTTGCAGAAGAAACCGACCAGGCAATACAGTATGAGGCCAAACTACTCGACATTGACCGATTTAATGAACAAGTCAAGGAACTGCAACTGTCCGGATATAAAGGTATCAATGTCACGGTACCATTTAAACATCAGGCCTGGGAACTGGCGGATCGCCTGAGTCCGCGTGCGCGGGATGCCGGTGCCGTCAACACCCTAATCTTCCAACCGGACGGTCAAATTGCTGGTGACAATACCGATGGTATTGGCTTGAGCCGGGATCTGATTATCAATCACCAGGTCTTGATAGAACACCGGAAAATTTTGATCCTGGGTGCCGGTGGTGCGGTACGAGGTATTATTGGCCCGTTGTTATCAAAAAAACCCGAGCTGTTAACGGTTGCCAATCGTACCGTGGACAAGGCAGTAAAACTGGCCGAAGACTTTAAACATGTTTGGGATATTTCCCCTTGTGCTTACGAAGATCTGGGGTATGAAAAATATGACCTGATTATTAATGGCACTTCAGCTGGACTTGAGAATGAGATACCACCGGTACCTGACTCCGTTTTGGGTATCAACTCAGTATGCTACGATTTAATGTATGATGCTCACAAGCCCACCGTCTTTGTTGAATGGGCACTGAATCGCGGAGCATTGCGTGCTTATGACGGGCTAGGCATGCTCGTTGAACAGGCTGCCGAATCTTTTTACGTTTGGAGAGGACTGAGGCCTGAAACTGGCCCAGTAATCGAATTATTGCGTCAGGATGCCAGCTCACACTCCAGTATCATTACCTAATCCGATTTGATACAGATCATCGCATCTTAAAGGCTTTTCACATAGCATTATAAATGTAGTCGCATCCACTTGATCGATAACAATCAGGGTAGGTTGGCCATGCAAGATACCGAATACTTCAAACAGAAACTAGAAACACTTAAAGCAAAGGCGACACATCGAATTCACAAAATTGACCAGGATATTCGGCATGAGGGTATGTCTTCCGACTGGGCAGAAATCGCGACTGAACGTGAGAATGATGAAGTCCTCGAATCCCTGGGAAATGCTTCGGAACAGGAATTGTTAATGATCAAACAAGCTTTAAAAAGAATTGAGGAAGGTGAATATTTTAACTGCAGTGTTTGTGGTGAACAAATTCCCCCAGAGCGCCTCGAACTACTGCCCTTTACCACCACCTGTGTGAACTGTGCCGAGAAACTGGAACACTAAAATCTGAGCGGAGATCCCATCACATGTTGCATGAAAAGCATGATTTAATCCATGAACTACCCGAACACAAGGATGCGATTCAGATCTTGAAACAATCCAATCAACGCTTTGCTCGACTGTTTGATGAGTATCATGATATCGACCATGAGGTACATCGTATTGAAACAGGTATCGAAAATACTTCCGATGAATACCTGGAGGGCCGCAAGAAACAGAGGCTATTCTTGAAGGATGAATTATTCCGCATGATTCGACAAGCCTGACCCAAGCATCGCTTGATTTAAAGTTGCAAATATTGCGGTTTATTACCGATTTGTTTTCTTGGGGATCAAATTTAATCAGCCAGTGTTAAACCTGAAGTATCCGGTGGTGGCGGTGGCACGTCCTTTTGGTCATTCGATAAATCACTCCCTACCGGCGCCATATCCATACCACTGGTATCAATCTTTGGCTCAGGAATCTCTTTAATTTCATGCTGCATGGGACTGCCCACCGGGGCAATATCAACCCCAAGGTCTTGAATACTATCACCCTGTATACCTAACGGATCCGTCAACAGGGCCTGAGGAATGGCATCCGACTCAGGATAACGACTGACATAGGAGGCACCGCTATTGGCGCTCACGTCACCGTGAGCAGTGTGCTCGGCGGGTGTTGATAAGGCTGAAACATCACTGCCAGAATTGAGAGATTTAACCTCACAAATAGCCCCCGCTTTCTCAAAGGCACCACGGTATTTATCAACAGTCGCCATATCGGCCTCTCGTTTGATAATAACCCTGCGGCCTGAAAACATCTGTGCCAGGCGGTTCTCATCCGCTTTAAAGATCTGTCCAATCTTCTGTTTTACACTTTCAAGGTCAGCACCTTCTGCAATCTGGCCATTAAAGGCAATTTCAAACCGTTCTTCGCTCATAAAGCACCCAGGTATCACATTTTATTTGAGTATAGTTTAACCACAGCAGGATGAGTGTCGAATTTAAACGCATCAACATGCGTTTAATAAAACCCGGTTTAAACCATATACCGTATGGATCCGAGCGCTTTAACCAATCGATCAATATCCGCGGTTTCATGGGATGTAGAAAGCGTAATACGCAAACGTGCACTGCCCTCGGGTACCGTTGGAGGGCGGATTGCAGTCACTAATATACCCTCATTGAACAGGGACTGACTGGCCTCCAGGGCAAGATGATTATCACCCAACACGATAGGCTGGATAGCCGTATCTGATGGCATTAATTCAACGCCTAATGAGCTGATTTCCTGCTTAAAATAGCCGATAAGGTCCAGTAATTTTTGTCGTCGCCAGGATTCTCGTTGGATCAGATCAATACTTTGAACAATGGCGGCCGCGGTAGCCGGAGGGCTGGCCGTGGTATAAATATAACTTCTTGCTTTTTGAATCAGGGTTTCAATCAGGGCTTCGCTGCCCGCAATGAATGCACCGCTAACACCCACCGCTTTACCTAACGTAGCCATCAAGATGGGTACAGCGGTTTGATCAAGCCCCCGTAACTGGCAAACTCCAGCCCCTTCATTACCTAAAACACCAAAACCATGGGCATCATCCAACATCAACCAACTGTTTGTCTGCTGACAAATATGAGCCAATGAAGACACATCAGCAATATCTCCATCCATACTGAACACCGCATCGGTCATCACCAGCCTTCTGGCTTGTGGATATTCCGTCACATGCTGTTCTAACCATTGCTTCAAATGAGTGACATCCTGATGGGCATAACGTAAAAACCGGGCATCGGATAGCCTGGCAGCATCAATTAAAGAAGCGTGATTCAGTTTATCTTGATAGATAAAATCCCTCCGACTGACCAAGGCCGAGGTAACCGCCAGATTAGCCATGTATCCAGTACTGAACAGTAATGCACGATCTCGCCCGGTGAACTCAGCCAGCCTTAATTCACAATCATGATGTAATTGAGAATGCCCATTGACCAGATGAGCGGAACCACTACCTACGCCATACTGTTCGGCAGCATCCTTGAAAGCCTGTTTAACGCGAGGATGATTCGCCAATCCCAAATAATCATTACTACAGAAAGATAGGACCTGACGACCCTCTATAACCGGTCGCACACCCTGAGGGGATTGTGAAATCAGACGTCTTCGATAGAGCCCTTGTTGCTGCCTTGCTGCTAGTTCCGGCTTGAGTTCATCCATTCATCAGGGCAATGCTGTGTTACGCTGCACTTTGTTCTGATTGTTTTACGGATTGGGGTTTAATCCCCAAGCGATTAAATAATTCCAAATCATGGTTTTCCACAGGATTGGGGGTGGTTAGGAGTTTTTCCCCGTAAAAAATCGAGTTCGCCCCTGCCAGGAAACACAGTGCTTGTAACTCGTCGCTCATATCATTTCGTCCAGCGGAGAGACGCACGGCCGACTTGGGCATTAAAATCCTGGCGACAGCAATGGTCCGCACAAAATCCAGCGGATCCAGTGCTTCTTTTCCGTATAGAGGGGTATTTTTAACTTGAACCAAAAGGTTAATGGGCACAGATTCCGGGTGACGCGGCATGTTAGCGAGCTGCTGTAACAGACTTGCTCGATCCTGTTCATCTTCCCCCATACCCACTATTCCACCGCAGCAGACATTGATATTTTCTTCCTGAACGTGCTGCAATGTATCCAGACGGTCCTGGTAAGTCCGAGTGGTGATGATGTCATTGTAGTATTCAGGCGAGGTATCCAGGTTATGATTGTAATAATCCAGACCCGCCTGCTTCAAGCGCCGGGTCTGCTGCTGGGTGAGCATGCCTAACGTTACACAGGTTTCCATCCCCAGGTCTTTTACCACGGAGATCATTTCAATCACCTTATCCAGATTTTTATCGGTCGGATTACGCCAGGCGGCACCCATACAAAAACGCGTCGCACCATTATTCTTGGCATTCAAAGCTGCTTGTTTAACCTCTTCCAGGGGCAATAAACGCTCTTTTTCCAGATCGGTATCGTACTTGGCACTTTGAGGACAATAAGCACAATCTTCAGGGCAGGCGCCGGTTTTAATACTTAATAAGGAACTGATTTGTACGCTGTTGGCATCAAAAAACTGCCGATGGACCGTTTGGGCCTGGAACATTAAGTCATTGAAAGGTAATGCAAATAATGTTTTGATTTGCTCTAAGGACCAGTCATGGCGCAGCGCTGATTCAGTCATGATGATGTTTAATTATGTAAAGAACGGATCAGTCTATTCGATCAAAAGGATTAGTCAATGTCAGGAAGACGCATTTATTTCAATATACGCAATAAAATCTCGTGTCTGCTTAATCCCGCACTGTGTTTAAGTTGTGGCATTCCGATCAGGGCAGAAGAATTAATTTGTGAAATTTGTTTTTCAGCACTGCAACAGGTGCAAAATCCCTGCACAGGTTGTGGCCTGCCCCAAAAGTACCCGGGTAGGTTGTGTCCTACCTGCCTTCACCATCATCCGGATTGGCAACATATGATTGCACCCCTCGTATATACCGGGAGCGTGCGCCAAATCATGCAAGATTATAAATTCAATGAGCAGATCCATCTCGCCAATGCATTGCTGTCATGTTTATATGGCTTATATCAGCAACGTCCAGTAGAAATTTTGATACCCGTTCCGTTACACCCGTTACGATTGCTTGAGCGGGGATTCAATCAATCCAACGAAATCGCACAAGTACTTTCAAGGTACCTCAATATTCCTGTAGATAACACCAGTTTACAGCGTATCAAATCAACCCAGTCTCAATCCGGTTTAAGCTTAAACAAACGTCGCAAAAATCTGCTCAAGGCTTTTGCATTTTCTCCGCAGCAGCCCTACCAATCCGTGGCATTGATCGATGATGTCATTACCTCCGGCAGCACCCTGTCAGAAATTTGCAAACAGCTTAAAAAATCGGGTATTGAACATATTGAGGTATGGAGCCTGGCGCGGACATTAAGGCATGAATAAACATTTCATTTGCAAAGAAAATAGAGGTCATGATTGATCGATCTGAGATTCTATTGACACTATTTTTTCAATTTTAAATATGTAAAGCTGTTGGACCCTAAAAAGAATAAGCTAAAGATCTAAGGCCAAAGGGGTCTCATAATGGACATCAAACAATTTTTACATGATCAAGTGCCCACTCTTGATGATGTAAGGACACAGGATATTGATAAAATTCTCTCTTCTGCGCGGGAGTCACAGCTAGCGCAAGGCCAGAGCTTAATACCCAGCGGGCTGGATGTCGGTGACATCTATATTGTTCTCGAGGGCCGTATTGCCAGTTTTTTGCGCCGAGAATGGGGTGTAAACCGAATCATTGAGCACCTTGAGGTTGGTGATTTAATAGCAGAGGAAGAACTCGAGATTGAAGAAGGATTTGAATGTCATTTCAAAGCCATGCAGGACTCCAGGCTCCTGGTTATCTCTGGACAGACCCTAAACGAGCTCAAAGAAACCAAAAAAAAACTATTAAACTACTCATCCCAACAAGCCCGGTCACGAACCAGCCGTATGCTGGTCATAAAATATCTGGGTAATTTGTTTCATGCTTCGGGACAAGATATTTCAGATCCCGCCTTGCGAATTCAGGCCGAAATTGAGTGGATGGACTTTGAAGACCAGGTCCTGCAAAACCTGAAACAAACCGCACAATGGCAGGTTCTCAGTAGAGGCGAATACCTATTTAAACAGGGCGACGAAGAAAAAGGCGCTTATATCTTGGCCTCTGGCGTTTTAGGGGTTGAAATAACCACGGATAATAATGAAGCAATTGAAGTCGCCAGAATCAAACACGGTGAAATCGTCGGTGAACTGGCCTTGATCACTGATGACAAACGCAGCGCCAGTATCATTGCGTTACGCGAGTGCGAACTGTTTCGACTGCCAAGCAATGAATTTAAGCATATCGCCGAACATTATCCGCGCATCATGCTAAACCTGTATCGAACCATTTCTAATCGCTACAAAAATAACTGGTCCAATAAGCAATATCGGCCCCAAAAAACCAACATCGCTATTTTTCAGATGCATGGAGACGGAGATATAGCGCCATTCATCAAGGAGTTCAAAACCTCACTGGCTAATTTAGGCTCAACTGAATTACTCACTGAAACATCGGTTGATCAACAAATCGGTAAGAAAGGCATTTCAAACAGCAGCCGTAATGATCCGGGAAATATCTCTTTGATGCACTGGTTAAATGGACGCGAATTAAAATTTGATTATGTGATTTACCAGGCTGGGAAAAAATGGTCCAACTGGGCTAAACGATGCGCCAGCCAGTCTGATCAGATCATTATCGTGGCGGATACAGACAACACACCCAACTTCAAATCATTTAATCAAAAAATAAAAACAACCGGACTTCCCTGGACCCTGGTATTACTTCATCCTGAGCACTGTAAAATACCCAATAATTCTGCCTACTGGCTGAAAGAATCAGGCGCTACCCAGCTCTATCATGTTCGGCGAGGCAATCATGATGACATTGACCGACTGGCCAGAATCCTGGGAGGGCATGCGGTCAGCCTGGTCTTAAGTGGGGGCGGTGCACGCGGTTTTGCACACATTGGCGTGTTACGTGCTCTCGAGGAGCTCAATATTAAAATCGATATGATTGGCGCAACCAGTATAGGGGCTCCTATCGCGGGCTGGGTAGCACAAGGCCGAGGGGCTAATGAAATAAAAACGCTCGCGCACCAAGCTTTCTACAAATTAAAAGACTTTACATTTCCACTCACATCCATGATCCAGGGTAAACGCATTGCCGAGACCATTAACGCACAAACTGCTGCCTGGGATATAGAAGATTACTGGATACCTTTTTTTTGTATTTCAACAAACCTGACTACTGCCAAACAGGTCGTCCATGTTTCAGGCAATAGTGCTCGTGCTTGCAGGGCGAGTGTATCTATTCCTGGCGTATTACCCCCAGTTCCGGAACAGAATCATTTGCTGGTTGATGGCGGTGTAATGAATAATTTACCCATAGATGTGATGCGTGCATTTAATCCATCTGGAAAAATCATCGCAATCGATGTGGCACCTCCAAGCGGTTCATTGGCTAAAGAGGATTATGGGCTTAACCTTTCTGGCTGGAAACAGTTATTCCGTCTATTTAATCCCTTTCAAAAACCCATACAGGCGCCGTCTATTGGCTCTGTTATTATTCAATCCATGGTGTTGGGATCAAGCACAGTCAGAGAACGCTCTTTAAGCCAGGGGCTAGCTGATTATTATCAAAATATCCATGTGAAAGGGGTCGGATTGCTAGAATTCCATGCGGTGAGTAAAGCAGAAAAAATAGGTTATGAAGCTGTCATCGATTCTTTACGCAAATGGTCCAATGACGCATCAATTATTAAGGTCTCATCAAGCCAAGATTAACGGTCTCTTAGTCATTTTCACTTCTGTAGAATGAATAAACAACAACTGACCTGTTATAGCAACAATAAACTCAAACCGAAATAACCATGAATCATAACGATTTGAGAAAGACATTTAATTCGCGGGACTTGAACGTATATATTTCCCCTGTTCGAAATGGGTAAAAAAGTGCTCCAGCAAAGGATGATTGATCGGTTCGAGTACGTCATCTGGCTCCAAATTACGTTCCGCAACGTAGGTCGTATGGTCACTACCATCAACTAAAACGTGATACCAGGGTTTATCCTTGGGTGGCCTGGAGCGGGCGACAGACTCATACCATTCATCAGAGCCTTCAAATACCCGGTCAACATCAACAATGACTCCGCGATAATCAAACAGGCGATGATGAATTAAATCACCGACTGAAAAATTGACCCGGGTAATGGGGATGACATTGCTCATCATTTCGTCTCTACTTTGTATTGAAACATCGTTGATAAAACTTAGACCGCTAACAGCCCCATAAATTGCTTGCACTCATCAAAATATCACGCTGCACTCAGCAGATAATGGCCCATGATACCTCCAAAAACGACAGCACCCACCCATTGATTATGTAGAAATGCTTGAAAACAAAATTCGGGTACCCGGAAAAAAATCATAGCCTGTTGATAGAGCAGCAACACACCCGCAACGATTAAAGCGCTGAAATATATAGCACTGAACTCAAGTTCCAGCCCTATCAGCCATAAACTGAGGACAAATAAAATCTGCAGGATTCCGATCATGAGCTTATCCATGTCGCCAAATAAAATGGCCGTAGATTTTGCACCTATCTTAATATCATCCTCGCGGTCTGCCATGGCATACATCGTGTCATAAGCTACCGTCCATAGTAGCGTGGCGGTATACAACAACCAGGTGATCTTATTCACGCCTCCGGATTGTGCAGCATAAGCCATGGGCACGGCCCAACCAAATGCCGCACCCAAATGCACTTGAGGCAAATAGTGATAACGTTTCATAAAAGGATAAGTGGCTGCCAAAAGGATGCCACCAAACGAAAGATATATTGTGTAACGGTTCAGGGTCAGTACCAACAAGAACGCCAGTAAGGATAAGCCTGCAAAGATAAGCAAAGCCTCTTTCGAGGTAATTTTACCCGAAGTCAAGGGTCGTTCCCGAGTACGGGCCACATGTAAATCAATATCACGGTCAGCATAATCATTGATCGCACAACCAGCCGATCGCATCAGGATCACGCCCAAAACAAACACGAATAACACCCAGAGGTTGGGCCTGCCCTCCGCGGCAATAGCCAAAGCCCAAAGGGTTGGCCACATCAACAAGTAGATACCAATCGGCTTATCGAGACGAATCAACTGGGCATAAAGTTTGAGTTTTTCCTGGCTCAGGAGACGCTTAGTGATTTGCATGAGGGTGATGATTAAATCAAACAAGTTGGATACACTAGCCGATCATTTTACCATAAGGATCATCATGATCAGACCCTTTGATTCCATTACCCCCAAGATTGCTGAATCCTGTTATATCGACCCTAATGCTGATGTTATTGGCGACGTGGTTATCGGCGAAAATAGTTCTGTCTGGCCGATGAGTGTCATTCGTGGCGACGTCAATTTCATCCGAATTGGTGAAAATACCAACATCCAGGATGGGTGCGTTTTGCATGTCAGCCATGCAGGAGGTTTTAATCCTCAGGGGGCGGCCTTGATGATTGGCGATAACGTTACCGTGGGTCATAAGGTGGTGTTACATGCCTGCAAAATTTGGAACGATTGTTTGATTGGTATGGGGGCTGTGGTCATGGATAATGTCGTCGTGGAAAATCATGTGATGATCGGAGCTGGCACTGTCGTAACACCGGGAAAAACCCTTAAAAGCGGCTACCTCTACCTGGGTAGTCCCTGCAAAAAAGTCCGTAAACTCTCTCCAGAGGAACTCGATTACCTCACTTACTCCGCCGAACATTACGTACGGTTAAAAAACCGCTACACGCAATGAGGATATAGGTGAGCACTCATTGCCTACTATAAACCAATTCTATTAAACATGAGCAATCAAAAGTTATGAATAAATGGGAATGTATTGTCTGTGGATTTATCTATGATGAGGCAGAAGGTTTACCCGATGAAGGTATCGCACCAGGAACCAAATGGGAAGATATTCCTGATGACTGGATGTGCCCAGATTGCGGTGTATCTAAAGATGATTTTGAAATGGTGCAAGTTTAGCGCGGTAACATGACGGAAGAAAAAAATATCGTCATCATCGGCAGCGGTATGGCCGGCTATACCCTGCTCCGGGAAATCCGCAAAATCGATAAAGCCGCAAAGCTCACATTAATCTGCGCGGATAACGGCGATTTTTACTCCAAGCCCATGCTGTCCAACGCTCTGGACAAACAGAAAGACCCTGATGCCCTGATCACCACTCGCGCTGACCAGATGGTTGAAACCCTGGATTTCGAACTCATCAATAAAACCTTTGTAACGGCTATCGATTCAACCAATCAATGTATCCATAGTGATCGCAAAACCTGGCACTACCAGTCCCTGGTGCTTGCCACCGGTGCCCGTCCTATCCGTTTACCAATTATGGGTGATGGATCCCAGGACATGATTTCTATCAACCATCTGGATCATTATCGACATTTTTTTCAAAAACTCGCGGGCGTGGAATCCATCGCCATCATAGGTCCAGGGTTAATCGGTTGCGAGTTTGCCAATGATTTGGCCAGTCAAGGTAAAAAGGTATCCGTTATTGGCCCCGATCCCTGGCCCATCAGTAACCAATTACCCCAAGAGGTTGGGGCGTATTTACAGCAAAAACTTGAAGCGTTGGATATTCGATTTTATATACGCAATTCCGTGCAAAGCATTATAAAGGATCACAAGGCCTATAACCTGATGCTCCAAGATGGTCAACGACTGGATGTAGATCTGGTTCTCAGTGCCGTGGGTTTGCAGGCCAATCTAGATCTCGCGGTGGGTACCGAGTTAATGACTCACCGAGGCTTTGTGACTGACGACATGCTTCGCTGCAGTAATGAACATATCTATGCGCTCGGTGATTGTGCGGAAGTCAAAGGCCGTCACATGCCTTATATTCTACCCATTATGCAGGGTGCCCGCGCATTGGCTAAAACTTTATGCGGTGAACCCACCAAGGTCACTTACCCGCCCATGCCGGTCGCGATAAAAACACCGGCCTGTCCCACCGTGGTTTTACCACCTCACGATAGGAACACGGCCGCATGGCAAATAACTCATTCTGAAAATGGCGTTAAAGCGTTGTGTTATGAAAACGGTCATTTAGCAGGTTTTGCATTGGCCGGTGACAGTGTCTCGGAAAAACAAACCCTGGTGAGAGAGATCCCTCCCCTGCTATAAGCTTCACGATATTCTGTCTCTCAAGGAACCTATCATTCTTTGGGTTTGTCACTAGAATAAGCAACCATAGAACTGTCACTATGCTTTAGTGACGATCATACCAACAAAAACAGTAGAGGGGGCCATGATTGAATATAGTAATTTCATACTGACTATCTTACAGATTTTAGCCACCCT
>JAAUXZ010033411.1_pt1 | contig 22872 bp, 16 predicted proteins | sample 7278131 | NCBI WGS metagenome assembly JAAUXZ01 (sample SAMN14350119, study PRJNA611818) | marine sediment metagenome | isolation source: surface marine sediment (3m) | place: French Polynesia: Moorea | collected 2018-08 | reverse complement strand
GTATCACTTTCCAGCCCCACCTTCTCGGGAAGGTTTTGCTCGCATGGCGCAGGTTGAAGTCTCTGCCTGCCAATGCGAGGAACTTGGATGACCGGCTGAACCTTCCCTAATGAACCTGAATCTGCATGGCTGGCTGATGACTTGCTGGTATGCTTGCGCGTCCGATAACCCTGACTTTGGCCCTGATGGACTTTGTCTCACCGGAAATTCTGGCACTGCTGATTGTCGCCGCCACACTGGCTGGCTTGGTTGATGCCATCGCCGGAGGGGGCGGCTTGATCGCCCTGCCGGCCCTGTTGTGGGCTGGGGTTCCACCGCTGCAGGCCTTGGCAACCAACAAGCTGCAAGGCGCCTTTGGAACGGCAACCGCCTCCTTCCACTTCATCCGCAAGGGCGAGATCGATCCAAACACCCTGTTATTGCCCATTATCCTGACCTTTGCGGGCTCAGCCTGTGGCACCCTGGTCGTGCAATATGTGGCCAGTGACTGGCTTGAACAGATCGTGCCGCTGTTGCTGATCGCGTTTGCCATATACTTTCTGCTATCACCACGCGTGGCGGATGAGGATGCCCACCAACGGCTTCGCCTCAGCACCTTTGGTGTTCTGATCGGTTTCGGGGTGGGCTTTTATGATGGTTTTTTCGGTCCTGGGACCGGCACCTTTTTTGCCGTCGGCTTCGTGATGCTACTGGGCTACAACCTGCGCCGCGCCACTGCCGGCACCAAGCTGCTCAACTTCACCAGCAATATCGCCTCTTTGCTGTTTTTCGCCTGGGGTGGGCACGTTTTGTGGGTGGTCGGCTTGAGCATGGCAGTCGGACAGGTGGCAGGTGCCTGGATTGGCTCACATCTGGTTATCCGACATGGCACCACGCTGATCCGGCCCGTGCTGGTCGTGGTTTCGATTGCGGTTTCGCTCAAACTACTGATGGCCGACTAAAACACGCGATGAAGCTGCGGCGCGATTGCGCGAAAATAAAACCCATTCGATATGCCTGAGCCGAATTCATGACCGACAATCGCCGCCAACACCGCGGGTTGATACTGGCTCTGCTCATGGCTGGCGCTGCCTTGTTGATACCCGAGAGCGCCATGCCGGCAAGCGCCAATCGCGTGGCTGCGGTCGCGGTGCTGATGGCCATCCTGTGGGTGACGGAGGCGATACCCATACCGGTGACCGCCTTACTGCCACTGGTGCTGTTCCCCCTGGCCGGCGTCATGCCAATCGGCGATGTCACGGGCAACTATGCGCATCATCTGGTGTTCCTGTTTCTTGGCGGTTTCTGGATTGCTGCGGCGGTGGAACACAGCGGCCTGCACCGGAGAATTGCACTGCAGGTCCTGCGCCTGGTCGGCTCGCGCCTCGACCGTATTGTGCTCGGTTTCATGCTCGCCACCGCGTTTCTGTCGATGTGGTTGAGCAACACCGCCACCACCATGATGATGCTGCCCATTGCCCTCGCTGTCACCGCCCGCCTCGGCGAAAGCGCGCCGCAAGGCTTTAATCGTGTGCTGATGCTTGGCCTGGCCTACTCCGCTTCCATCGGTGGCGTGGCCACCCTAATCGGGTCACCACCCAACGCAGTCCTGGCCGGTGTGGCGCAGAAAAATCTTGGTATCACGATCGGCTTTGCCGACTGGCTGCTTTTCGGTCTGCCGCTGACTCTGCTGATGTTGCCGCTATGCTGGCTCTACCTGACACGATTCAGCGTTGGTCTGGCGCGTATCGAAAGCGCGGGCAACCGCGAAGTGGTGGAGCGTGAGCTGCACAGCCTCGGCAGCATGGACCCAGCGGAAAAACGCGTGCTGGCAGTGTTCATGCTGGTGGCCTTTCTGTGGATATTCAAGGGATTGTTGCCGGTCGAGTGGCTCCGGCAACTGAATGATTCGACCATCGCCATCGGCGGTGCGCTACTGCTGTTCATGCTGCCTGACGGGCGTGCCGAGCCGCACCGCCTGCTCGACTGGCCGACGGCGGCGAAGATTCCGTGGGATATCCTGATCCTGTTTGGCGGCGGCTTCGCCCTGGCACAGGGGTTCGTGCAGTCCGGCCTGACCGGCTGGATCGGTGAACAGATGAACTTCCTGCAAGGTAGTCATCCCCTGATGTTGGTAGCGATCGTGGCGCTGGTGACCCTGTTTCTCACCGAGGTCACCTCCAACACTGCGACTGCCAGCATGCTGCTGCCTTTGATAGCCGGCATTGCCTCGTCGGCCGGGCACGACGTCCTGGCACCCATGTTGGCAACCGCGCTGGCCGCCTCCTTCGCCTTCATGCTCCCGGTGGCCACGCCGCCGAACGCGATCGTTTTTGCCAGCCGTCAGATTACGATTGCGCAGATGGCGCGTGCCGGCCTGTGGATGAACCTGCTCGGTATCGTGCTGGTCTGCGGCATGGTGTGGCTGCTGCGGCCACTGCTGCCCGCCAGCTGAATACGAGCAAGCCATGCAAGCACAAGAATTTCACCTTGAGATCACCCCCTACAATGCTCGTGAGCTACCTTCACGTTTGCTGGCTGCCAACTCGGGACTATCTCGGCAGCAGATCAAGCAGGCGATGCACAAAGGTGCGGTTTGGGTGACGCATGCGAAGCACACGCGCAGGCTGCGCCGTGACAAGACACAACTAAAACCCGGCGACCAGCTACATCTGTATTTCAGCCCGGAGGTCTTGCAGCAGGAACCGCTCGAGCCAAAACTCTTTGCCGACGAGCAGGATTACAGTGTGTGGTACAAGCCGGCCGGGATGCTTTCGCAGGGATCGAAGTGGAGCGATCACACCACCCTCACGCGCTGGGCTGAACTCCACCTGCGACCGCAACGTCCGGCTTTTCTGGTCCACCGCCTGGATCGCTATGCCGATGGACTGATGCTCGTAGCGCACACCAAGTCTATGGCGCGCTACCTATCGGCCAAATTTGAGCACAGAGAGATCGAAAAACGTTACAGGGTTTGGGTACACGGTGCGTTTCCCGAACAACAGGAGGCAATCCGCATGGAGCAGCCTCTCGATGGCAAACCTGCAATCAGTGTGGCTCGGCGTATCGAGTTTGATGCCGCAAAAAACCAGTCACTGTTGGAAGTGGGTATCGAAACCGGTCGCAAGCACCAGGTTAGGCGCCACCTTGCCGGCGCCGGGTTTCCGGTCGTCGGCGACAAGCTGCATGGCGAAAACGAAGCAGGCGACCTTAAGCTCACCGCCGTTATGCTGACATTCAAGCATCCACAAAGCGGTGAGCTCAAACGCTACGCATTGAATGAGCGCCCGGACTTCCCGGACAACGATTAACGGTACTTACGCAGATACCACCACTCAAACAGACGCTTGGTCCAGTGCATGAAGATACCGCCATGGATCATCAGGCCGCCCTTCTCACTGCGCGTGATCAAGGTCCCGCTGTTACGGCTGTCGACGATGCACATCAGTTCCGCCTTGTAGGTGGCCTTTGCCTTTCTACCGGCGAAATCGTCCAGCAGGTTGGTTGCCGCAGCCTCCGCCTGGAGATCGGCCATGTGCGCCTGCTTGGGCAGCCAATCCGGTCCGGGAAAACTGCCGGAATCACCCGCCACGTAAACCCGTTCTGACCCTTCTGCCTGACACAGGTGATTGGCCTTGAGTAGCCCTCCCTCTGAACGGGTCAGTCCCGTATTGTCGAACCACTGGTTCCCTGTCATGCCGGGCATGAAAAGGATCAGGTCGGCTTCGAAGTCCCCACCTTCGGTCATCACCTTGTTGGCCTCGAAACCCTTCATCTTATGCCCCAGGTGGGTTTCAACACCGCGTTTTTCCATCTCTTTGAGCAGACCGGAAACCGCCTTGGGACCGAGGCGCTGGCCGGGCTTCTGCGCCGGGGTAAAAAACACCAGTTTGAATTTGTCGCGCCGTCCCTGTTTACGCAGCCAGGTGTCTATACCAAACAGGAACTCGAACACAGGTCCACCGCGCATCGCCGAGGGTTCCTTCGGGTTACCCGCAAAGCCAAAGGCAATGGTGCCACTCTCCATGGCTGCGAGGCGGTCCCGAATTTCACTGGTCGCAAGAATGCCGCCACAGGGGGTGATGGCATGTTCGATACCCGGCAACTTGCGAATGAATCGTCCACCCGAAGCGATAATGATGCCGTCGTTCTCGATTTCGCCCAGACTCGTCTGCAGATTACGGCCATCCGCACTCAAACCCTGTGCCTCGGCCTGGTGGAAAGTGACGTTCATGCGTCGGAAGAAACGCTCCAGCGGGATCACCAGATCTTCCGGCTTGCGCAGTCCAGTTGGAATCCAGATAGTCCCGGGGTAGTAAACAAACTCGGCCTTGGGAGCCACCACGTCGATGTGTATGTTCTTGTCCAGCGCACGCAACTTGCGGATGGCTGTTAATGCCCCGAAGCCGGCGCCTACAACGGTAACTTTGCTCATGATGCTTTCCCGAAATCTGATGTGCGCATTCTAACCTTTTACACGCAAGTGAATCCTTTCCACGCCTATGGGGAAATTAAAGGTTTTAGGTTGGGAGGACGAAAACTAATAACTATCATGCGTTGACGAATAATCAGGAAACCCCTCCATGACCCAATCCTCCAGCTCGATCGGCCGAATCATTGCCGTCGCAGGTCAACGCCTGACCGCACGGATGCTGAGCAAAGAAGAAGGCTACCAAGCTTACCTGCAGCTCGGGCTAGAGGAGGTGGCAACCGGCCAGCTTGGCACCCATCTGCTGGTCAAATCCAAAGGCATCTCCGTGCTTACCCAGGTCCTGGAAACCTGGGAGGAGTATGTCGATGGACGCCTGGAACGACACATGCATCTGTTGCCGCTGGGCGATGTCACCAGTGACGGCCGCTTCGTTCGGGGCGTGAGCCAGTATCCGCCATTGGATGCCGAAATCTATTTGGTCAGTACGGCACAGCTGGAAACCATGTTCGACAGTTTCCGCCGTGATGGTCTGCACCTGGGTCGACACAGCCAGCGCCAGGCACTCAAGGTCTATTTCGACCCCGGCCGGTTGTTCAGCCGGCATTTTGCAATCCTTGGACAATCCGGCTCGGGTAAATCCTGGACCGTGGCCAGTGTCTTGCAACGTACCGTCAAGACCATGCCCAATGCCCACGTGGTGCTCCTGGACCTGCATGGCGAGTACGGCTGGCGGGACAAGAAGGGCCAGATGCACAGCGCTTTTGACAAGCGGATCGTGCGACATGTCGACGCGGGCTCGCTGGAGATCCCTTATTGGCTTCTGACTTACGCTGAATTGATCGATCTGCTCATTGACCGGAACGATCCAAATGCGTCAGTACAGATGTCTTTCATGCGCGAGGTGCTCTACAACCTGAGGCGCAAGGCGAATCGCGAAATGGGTATCGACCGCCTCTCGGTCGATTCCCCGGTGTTTTTCTCCATCAAGGAGATGTACCTGCAGTTCAAGAAAGCCAACGAACTGAAGCTGGATTTCGGAAAAACCCCTGGCCCGCTGTTTGGCGCATTCGACGAATTTCTGGTGCGTTTCCAGGGACTTTTCAACGATTCGCGCTATGACTTCCTTTTCAAACCGAAAAAGCGTACCGAGTCTGCTCACCTGGAAGGACTGTTGCGCGATTTCATCGGCCTTGGCAAAGACAAAGCACAGATCACCGTTATCGATCTGAGCGGCATACCACATGACGTTCGCCCGGTGATTTCCGCACAGATCGGGCGCCTGGCTTTCGAGTTCAATTACTGGAATCCGAGACGCCAGGAATTCCCCATCCTGCTGGTTTGCGAGGAGGCGCACCAGTACATACCACGCAACGCCGAAACCAAGCACGAGGCAACCCGGCGTGAAATCGAACGCATTGCCAAGGAAGGACGAAAATACGGCGTCGGCCTGTGCGTGGTCAGCCAGCGCCCGCTGGAATTGTCTGAAACCGTGTTATCGCAATGCGCCAGTTTCATCTGCCTGCGTATCAGCAACCCCGATGACCAGGCCTATGTGCGTCAGCTGATGCCGGATGGGGAACGCGATCTGGCGTCGATACTGGCTTCGTTGCGTCGTGGAGAAGCGCTCGCCGTCGGAGAAGCCGTGCCACTACCCACCCGTTTTCAGGTATACAAACCGGATCCCATTCCTTCCAGCAACGACGTGGATGTCGGTCAAGCCTGGCGCGAGGGGCCCAGCGATCTGGACGTCTCCCAGATTGTGCAGCACTGGTGGCGGCAGATTAGATAGCCGCGGCCGGTTGGAAGGGCCTCGCCAAACGCGGCACGCACAGCCAAATCATCGCCGCACCTGTAATCCAGGCAGTACATGGTGAACTTTCCGTTTGCCGAAGACATCCACCGATGTCCCGGCATGTATACGAAAGTGGTCGGTCAACGGCTATCTGCAAGTCGGAACCGCTACAGCCCCCACTCCCTTTCGTTCAGCTATCAACCTGAAGCGGAGAACGGAACCCAGCCACACGACCAACCAGCCTAATGAGGCGGCGCAGATTCCCAGTTACGGGCGCTCGTCTACCACCCCTTCCTTTTGTACCGGCATCAGATCAGCCTTGCTCACGCCGAGAATCAACACCGAGGTGCTCGCCACGTAGATCGACGAGTAGGTACCGATCAGGACACCCACCAGCAAGGCAAAGGCGAAGCCGTGGATAATTTCGCCGCCAAGGAAGAACAGCGCCAACAGTACCAGGATGGTGGTCAACGACGTCACCAAAGTGCGGCTGAGGGTGTGGTTGAGCGAGATATTGATAATCTCTTCCGGTGTTCCCTTTCGCATCTTGCGAAAGTTCTCACGCACCCGGTCAAACACCACAATGGTGTCGTTCAATGAGTAACCGATAACCGCCAGCACCGCTGCAAGCACCGGCAAATCGAATTCGATCTGCAGCAAGGCAAACAGGCCAACGGTAAACAACACGTCATGCACCAGTGCGATCACCGAACCGACTGCAAACTTCCATTCAAAACGTAATGCCACGTATACCAGGATCGCCATCAGCGCCACCAGCACAGCCAACGCGCCGTCTTCAGTCAATTCCTCGCCCACCTGCGGGCCAACGAACTCGACGCGGCGCAGCTCGACCTGGCCTTCGACAGCCTTCGAAAGCATGCCGAAAACTTCATTACTGACCCTGGAACTGCTTTCCTCGCTCTGTGCCAGACGGATCAGTACGTCCTTCGCGGTGCCAAACTGTTGCACCGAGGAGTCACCATAGCCGCCCTGCTCCAGCACGGCGCGGATCGCGGGTATATCGGCATCCTCCTCGTAGCCCAGTTCAACCAGGGTACCGCCGGTGAAATCGATACCCAGGGACAGACCATTGGTGAGCAGGGAACCGGCGGCAACCAGCAGGATCACCGCAGAAAACACCAGGGCCAGCTTGCGCTTGCCCATGAAGTCGATCTTGGTGCCAGTCTTGAAAAGTTGCATTGTTACTTACCTCAGATCGACAGCTTCTTGATGTTTTTGGCGCCGTAGATCAGGTTGACCACGGCACGCGTACCCACTATCGCAGTAAACATCGAGCTCAAAATTCCGATCGCCAGAGTCACGGCGAAGCCACGCACCGGTCCAGAGCCAATCGAGAACAGCACCACCGCCGCGATGAAGGTGGTGACATTTGCGTCGAGAATCGTACTGAATGCCTTGGCGTAGCCAGCATGAATACTTGCCTGCGGCGTGCTGCCGATGCGCAATTCCTCGCGGATACGCTCGAATATGAGCACGTTGGCATCCACCGCCATGCCCACCGTGAGCACGATGCCCGCAATACCCGGAAGGGTAAGCGTGGCCTGCAGGATGGAGAGCACTGCAACGATCAGGACCAGGTTGGTGGCCAGCGCGATATTGGCGACGATACCGAACACCCGGTAATAGACCACCATAAACACCATCACCAGCGCCAGACCGACCATCACTGACATGAAGCCCTGGTCGATATTGTCCTGGCCAAGGCTCGGGCCGATGGTGCGCTCCTCGACGATGTCAATCGGCGCGGCCAGCGCGCCGGCTTTCAACAACAACGCCAGTTGGTGGGCCTCGGCCGGACTATCCAGGCCGGTGGTTTGGAAACGCCGCCCGAACGGTTCGCGAATGGTGGCCACATTGATGACCTCTTCCACCCACTTCTTGATTTCCTTGCCGTTCTCATCTCGCCCGACGGTACGCTTCTCCTTAAACACCACCGCCATCGGCTTGCCGACGTTTTCCGTGGTGACATTGCGCATGCGCTTGGCGCCCTTGCTGTCGAGATTGACGAAAACCGCCGGGCTGCCGGACTGCTGGTCAAAACCGGAGGAAGCGCTGGTCATCTGGTCGCCAGTTACGATGAACTGGCGCTTGAGCAGGATCGGCTGGCCATTGCGCTCATAGTAGAGACGTGAGCCCGGCGGTACTCGGCCGGTACGGTCGGCCTCCATGGCAGCTTGCAAATCACCCACCACCAACCGGTACTCCAGCGTCGCCGTCGCGCTCAGCAGGTCCTTGACCTTACCCGGGTCCTGTACGCCTGGAAGTTCGACCACGATGCGGCGGTCGCCCTGCTGCTGGATGATCGGTTCGGCCACACCGAGTGCGTTAACGCGGTTCCGCAGGGTGGTTATATTTTGTGCCAGCGCCTGCTTGCGCACGGCACGTTGTTCGGAATCCGGAATGGCCGCACGAAAGAAGAAGCTGCTGCCATCATCACGTGAGGTGAAGTTGAGACTGCGGAACTCCTCGGCGGCCAGTTCCTGCCCCTTGTCACGCAGCGCCGCATCCTTGAAACGCACCTCAACGGCCATGCCATCGGCCTTGACGGTCAGATAGCGGATCTTCTCGCCCCGCAGGAAGTTCCGCACATTACTCACCTGCAATTCGGCCGCCTTCTCCAGGGCCGCATCCATGTCGACGTCAATCAAGACATGGATGCCGCCGCGCAGGTCGAGGCCGAGGTTCATCGGCTGACCACCGATCGCGCTCAGCCATCCAGGCACATCGGGTGACAAGGTCAGGGCGTGGGTGAACTCAGGCGGCAGCACCTTGGCAACGACCTCCTGGGCACGCAGTTGGTCTTCCGGCGATATGAAACGCACGCGAAGTTTGCCTTCGCCCAGTTCCGAGCGCTTGACCGGGATACCGGCCTTGTCCAGCGCCGATGAGACGTCTGCCTGTAGGCTGGCGCCGGCCTCGGCACCGCGCGTCCCGGTCACCTCGACGACCGGATCCTGGCTATAAATGTTCGGTAGCGCGAAAAGCGCCCCCACCAGCAGCACGAACGCCACCAGCAGGTTCTTCCATAAGGGGTATTGGTTGATCATGGCGATGATTCAAAGACGGCCCGCAAACAAAGCCGGGCCTTGTTGCTTACATTTCCTTGAGGCTGCCCTTCGGCATGACCGCTTCGATTGAAGCGCGGCGGACGGTAACAATGGTGTTTTCGGCCACTTCGACCTTGACGAAATTCTCGCCAACATCAGTGATCTTCCCCATGAGACCACCCATGGTCTGCACCTCATCGCCCTTGTTCAGGCCTTCGACCAGCTTCTTGTGTTCTTTCTGGCGCTTGACCTGCGGACGGATGATAAACAGGTACATGATCACGAACATGCCAATCAGGAACAGCAGCGACATACCGCCATCACCTGCGGGTGCAGCGCCTTCAGCCAGGGCATCGGAAATAAACAAACTCATCGGTCACTCCGGTGATTGATTCAGATTCGGTTACAGGCGGGACAAAAGCCTTTGCCTGCAAAGGCGCGTGATTATGCCATAGGCACCGGCTTGCCGCGCATCCGGTAGAAATCCTCGCGAAAGCTCTCGAAGCTTCCCGCCTCGATGGCGGCGCGGATATTGCGCATTAGTGTCTGGTAGTAATAAAGGTTGTGAATGGTATTGAGGCGCGAGCCGAGGATTTCATTGCAACGAAACAAATGCCGCAGGTAAGAGCGGCTGTAGTTGCGGCAGGTATAACAGTCGCAATGCGGATCCAGTGGCCCCGTATCCTTCTCATGCACGGCATTCTTGATTTTCACAGTGCCCTCATGCACGAAAAGGTAGCCATTACGGGCGTTTCGCGTCGGCATCACGCAATCGAACATATCGATACCCCGCCTTACTGCCTCGACAATATCTTCCGGCGTTCCGACGCCCATCAAGTAGTGAGGACGATCCGCCGGCAGCCGCCGTGCCATGTCGTCGAGAACCCGCAAACGATCTTCCGGCGGCTCCCCCACTGAGAGCCCACCGACCGCATAGCCGTCGAAACCGATCTCTTGCAGCTCACCGAGAGAGCGTTCACGCAGGTGCGTGAACATGCCACCCTGCACGATCCCAAACAGCGCATTCGGGTTTCCCTCGTGCGCGACTTTGCTACGCTGCGCCCAGCGCAGCGACAACTCCATCGACTCGCGCGCCTCGGTCTCGGTCGCCGGATACGGCGTGCACTCGTCGAAAATCATGACGATGTCTGAGCCCAGCTCGCGCTGGATCCGCATCGATTCCTCCGGCCCCATGAAAACTTTGGCACCGTCGACCGGAGATCGGAAATGGACGCCTTCTTCCTTGATCTTGCGCATATCTCCCAGGGAAAACACTTGAAAACCGCCGGAATCGGTCAGAATGGGACCGTCCCAGTGAATGAAGTCATGCAGATCGCCGTGCGCACGGATCACCTCGGTACCAGGACGTAGCCAAAGGTGAAAGGTGTTGCCGAGGATAATCTGCGCTCCCAGGTCCTTCAGTTCCTCCGGGGTCATGGCCTTGACCGTGCCATAGGTCCCGACAGGCATGAAGGCGGGCGTTTCCACCACGCCACGCGCAAACGTCAGGCGCCCTCGCCTGGCCGCTCCGTCAGCTGAGATCAGATCAAAATCCACGGCAATAAAACCTACTTATGATTATTTGTTGACTTGTTTATCAAAATATTAGAGAATTCTTATGTGCTGTTTTTCAGCACACTCCTCCATCCTCCTTTGGTGGAACTTTGGCGCGGCACCCCCTGCCGCGCCTTTTTTTTGCCTGCGATTTTTCAATCGCGCCGGGATAGCCACATCGCATCGCCATAGCTGAAAAAGCGGTATCGCTCCTCTACCGCATGCCGGTACGCCGACATCACCTGCTCGTAGCCGGCAAACGCAGACACCAGCATCAGCAGGGTCGACTCCGGCAAATGAAAATTGGTCAACAGGCAATCCACCACCTTGAAACGGTAGCCCGGACGAATGAACAACTGCGTGTCCCCGGTATAGGGTTGCAGCCTGCCATTGGCCGCAGCGGTTTCCAGGCTGCGCACGCTGGTCGTTCCCACCGCAACCACCCGCCCCCCTTGGGCACGGGTCTGTTCCACCTGATCGCAAACATCCTGCGAAACATCCAGCCATTCACTGTGCATCTCATGTTCGTTAAGATTCTGCACACGTACCGGCTGAAAGGTACCGGCGCCCACGTGCAGCGTTACCTCAGCCGTCCGGATTCCCATCGCACGCAAGGTTGCCAACATGTCTTCGTCAAAATGCAACCCGGCGGTCGGTGCTGCCACGGCCCCGGCCTCACGAGCGTAAACGGTCTGGTAGCGTTCAGCATCGAAATCCTCGTCCGAGCGATCGATATACGGTGGCAAGGGCATGTGGCCATGTTCGGCCATCAGCGCGTGAAAGCCGGAACCTGCCGGCAACACCAACTCGAACAAAGCTCCCTGGCGGCCGGCCACATCGATTTGCGTTTCACCGACCATAATCCGACTACCGGGCTTGGGAGACTTGCTGGCACGCACATGTGCGAGTGCGCGCATTGGCTCAAGCACACGCTCGATCAGAATCTCGACCTGACCACCCGTCTCTTTCTGGCCGTGCAGGCGAGCAGGCATCACCCGGGTGTTGTTGAACACCAGGAGATCGCCCGGCCGAAGCAGACTCGGCAAATCAGTAAACCGGGAATCGCGCACCTCTCCGGAATCACCATCGAGTTGCAGCAGGCGACTACCGGTGCGCCTCTCACTTGGGTGTTGCGCGATCAACGCTTCCGGAAGTTCGTAATGGAAATCAGAAAGTTTCATCGGCGCGCGATGTTAACACAGCCCTCTTGTCTATCCCGTCAGGGCGGTTATACTGCGGCGCTTCGCCGGGGTGGTGGAATTGGTAGACACAGGGGATTCAAAATCCCCCGCTGGCAACAGCTTGTCGGTTCGAGTCCGACCCTCGGTACCAGATTAAAGAGAGCCCTTTGTCATCTGTGACTCAGGGCTCTTATTTTTTTGAATGCCTGGTTACTTCAGATGTTGGGGTTCGCGCTTCAATCTCAGGGGACTTATTTCACACCGATAATCTTAATTTTGGTGTGGAAGTTGGGTAACCTAGCCGGAGCGCTATGATGTCCCCAAAAGAAAGCACCGGGCCTGGGTTGGCTGCGGGGTAACACTGGCCATCAGAGCAACCAAGCTCGCATCGATACCGGGAACCATTGAACAGTTTCGTGCCTGAAAAATCTGTTGCCGCATCCTTGAGCAACCTCGCCGGATCCGGAGCAATCCCACAACCGGCACAAAGGACAGACGCAGGTGAGTTGACGCTAGCGACAAATGAACATCTCTTACACCACCACTTTGCCGACATGGCTGTACGTAATTGCGCTTGTGCTGTCCGCATTTGCGCCCGCAGTGAATGCTGTACCTCCGGACAAGGCCGTGATCACGTTGACGCCGAAGTTCGGCCCGGTAACCTTTAGCCACCAACGCCACAGCGAACTCGAGGCAGTGACATGTACAACCTGTCACCACACGCTTGAATCCGCTGATGACCCGATCCAAAGCTGTTACAGCTGTCACAAGGCCGAATATTACGCCGTCGGCAGGATCGTTAAGTCTGGACCGGAGAATGCAGAGACGGAGAACGTCGAAGCTCCAGCCCGCAACGCAAAAAAAGCATTTCATGACCTTTGCATCGGATGCCATAGGGAGCTTCGCGAGCTGAAACTGCCTACAGGCCCTTACGATAGCTGCCGTGACTGTCATGACTAGGGTGGCAATGCCTTAACCAGACAGCATCTGTGAGAAAGATGTCTCCATAAGGCACAAACCATGCTTTTGGAATCAACTCAGGTCACATTCTCAGAAACGGCAAGGAGATCAATCGGACCCCTCATTGCTCTCGCCCCCTGTCCCCCTCTTGGGCGGCTTGTTTGCCTGTCTCACCGCGGGCTTCGAATTTGCCCTGATGCTGATCAATTTGAACCAGTTTGCAACTATAGACCCGGCTGCGATACTTCTTAGGCGAGTGCGAAGAAGGCTATCCCATCCGAGGCTGCCACCATCGTGTACAGTTTCGACAAGGGATAACCGTCGTACATAAGGAGTTTCAGTGAGCGAAAAACGCTACCTCCTATTGATAAGTGTTCATGGCCTGATCCGAGGTTCCGAACTGGAACTTGGTCGGGATGCTGATACCGGTGGTCAAACCAAGTACGTGCTTGATCTGGCGAGAAGCCTCGGCGAGCTTGCGGACGTCGACCAAGTTGATCTTGTCACCCGACGCATCATCGATCGCCAAGTCAGCAGTGACTATGCAAAGCCATTGGAACAGCTGTCGGATAGTGTTCGCATTGTTCGCATAGATGCCGGTCCCGAGGAATACATCCCCAAGGAACAACTTTGGGATCACCTCGACAGCTTTACCGACAACCTGGTCATGTGGTTGAACGAGCAGCACCGCATGCCAGACCTGGTCCATTCGCATTATGCCGACGCCGGCTATGTTGGCGTGCGTCTGAGCAATCTCCTCAGCGTTCCCTTGGTGCACACCGGACATTCGCTAGGCCGTGATAAACGCAAGCGCTTGCTGGCGAAAGGCATGTCCCGGGAAAACATCGAGAAAACCTATAAGATCGATAGGCGGGTTGATGCCGAGGAAGAGGTGCTGGCCAATGCAGACCTTGTGATCACCAGCACCCGAAACGAGATCGACGAGCAATATGGTCTCTACAATTACTACGATCCTGAACGGATGCGGGTGATCCCGCCGGGCACCGATCTAAAGCTTTTCTATCCCCCAAAAGAAAACGAAGACATCCCTTTCCGACAGCAAGTTGAGCGCTTTCTTAAAGTCCCCGAAAAACCCCTCATCCTCGCACTTTCACGTCCAGACGAGCGTAAGAACATTCTTGCCTTAGTCGAAGCCTACGGCGAATCCAAGACACTTCAGGAAGCGGCGAACCTACTGATAGTAGCCGGCACCCGCGAGGATATCCGTGATCTCGATGGCGGTGCCCAATCAGTGATGACAAATATTCTGTTGTGGATCGATGCATTGGATCTTTACGGCAAAGTGGCTGTACCCAAACAACATCGCCCCGACGAAGTGCCACAGATTTACCGCATGGTGGCAGCAACCCGCGGCGTTTTCATCAATCCCGCACTGACCGAGCCCTTCGGTCTGACATTACTGGAAGCTGCGGCCAGCGGCTTGCCGCTGGTCGCCACGGAGAATGGCGGCCCGGTAGACATCATCGGCAACTGCGGCAATGGCATGCTAATCAACCCGTTGGACCGACAGGAGATCAGCGATGCCCTGCTCGAATTCCTCAATGATGAGGACGCTTGGAACCGGGCATCAAAAAACGGGCAGTCCGGGGTTCGACAGCACTACACCTGGCATGCACATGCAACCAGTTACCTACAACAGATAGCCAGGCTGCAGGGGAAATACGAACCTTTGCCAGAGACACAGGTATCGCAAAAAACGGTTCGCTACCGCGACCGTGCCATCGTCACCGATCTCGATCAGAATTTGATCGGGGACCCCAAAGCGCTGCAGGCTTTTTCCAGTGTGATTCGCGACAATCGCAAGTGCGTGACCTTCGGTGTCGCCACCGGACGCAGATTGGACTCCGCTCTCGCCCTGATGAGAAAGCACAATATCCCAAGGCCTGATGTGTTGATCAGCAGTCTGGGTACTCGAATTCACTACGGGCAGGCGCTCACCGAAGATGATTTCTGGAGTGACCATATTGACAGCGAATGGAAGCCACAGCGCGTTCAGCGCCTCCTCTCTGAAAAACAAGGCCTGAAACTGCAACCCAAAAGCGAGCAGAGTCATTTCAAACTTTCTTATTACTACGATCCACGCCACGCGCCATCAATCGACGAAATCAACACCCTCCTGCGCCAGCACGAGGTGACCGCCAACGTACTGTACTCGTTCGGACAGTTTCTCGACGTCGTGCCATCCCGAGCTTCCAAAGGCCAAGCCCTGCGCTATATTTCCCATCGCTTGGACATCCCACTCGATCACATGTTGGTGGCCGGCGGCTCAGGTGCCGATGAAGACATGATGCGAGGAAACACGCTTGCTGTGGTTGTCGGAAACCGCCATTACGAGGAGCTTTCAGAATTGTCCGATCAGGAACGCATCTACTTTGCTGACAAGCCCTTCGCAGCAGGAATCATGGAGGCTGCAGACCATTACGACTTCTTCAGATCCTGCACACCACCATTGAAATGATTGAAGACAAGCTACTCGTCTGCACCGACCTCGATCGCACCCTGATCCCGAACGGCCCTCAGTCGGAATCCAAGAAGGTACGCACACGCTTTGCTCAGCTGACCAATCATCCGCTGATCACCCTTACCTATGTCAGCGGCCGTGACCGAAAACTGATTGAAAAGGCCATCGCACACTACGAATTGCCAAATCCGGATTTTGTCATTGGCGATGTTGGCACGACGCTCTATCGAGTCGGGCCGGAATTGGAATGGGTTCACGAACGGAACTGGGAAGACCAGATCAGTGAGGACTGGGGTGGTAGAAACCACACAGACCTCAAACAACTTTTGCAGGATATATCGACACTGCGCCTTCAGGAACCCGGCAAACAAAACCGGCACAAACTCAGTTATTACGTGCCGATACAAGCCCAACGCGAATCGCTATCACAAATGATAAACGCGCGCTTCGCCAGTATCGGGGTACGGTGCAATCTTATCTGGAGCCTGGATGAACCCCGAGGCGTCGGCCTGCTTGACATCCTCCCTGCCAGCGCATCCAAGCTTCATGCGATCGAATTACTCATGCAACAGGAAGGGTTCGAGTACCACAACACGGTTTTTTGTGGCGACAGCGGCAACGACATGGAGGTGCTGGCCAGCCAGATACCCGCCGTCCTGGTGGCCAATGCCACGCCAGACGTTCGCGAGCTGTCACTGGAGTTATCCGAAGCCTCTGGCTCCAGCACCGCATTGTATATTGCCCGAGGTGATTTCTTCGGAATGAACGGCAACTATTGTGGTGGCATGCTGGAAGGCATCGCCCATTACCACCCCGAGACGATACCGCTCATGGGACTCATCGAGAAATGAAATACGGAGTGTGCATTTTTGGCGAGGTCTTGTTCGATCACTTTCCTGGCGGCCAACGTGTGCTCGGCGGTGCTCCCTTCAACGTCGCGTGGAACCTGCAGGCGCTTGGTGAGCCCGTGCATTTCCTCAGCAGGATCGGCGACGACCCCGAAGGTGCCGAGGTGCTGGAGGCCATGCGTTCCTGGAGCATGGAAACCAGTGGCGTTCAGACAGACCCCATGCTTCCAACCGGCAGGGTCAGCGTCGGGTTCCGAAACGGAGAACCTTCCTACGACATCGTAGCCCCCTGTGCCTACGATCGCATCGCACTTCAAGAGTCGGCGGATGCATGTCGAATTCTTTATCACGGCTCTCTCGCACTGCGGGATTCGGTATCACGAGCTTCACTTGAGAAGGTCTTGGCCGCAAAACCTGACATTGTTTTCGTCGATGTCAACCTGCGGTCGCCTTGGTGGGAAAAACAAGAGACGCTAGAGCTGATGAAGCGCGCCGACTGGGTGAAGCTCAATACGCAAGAGCTGGAACTTTTGTCCAAGGGCATGTCCGCCTCGCACGACAGTGCCATCGATTTTGTTTGCGACCATGCATTGACAGGCGTCATCCTCACTCACGGCAGCGCCGGTGCCGAGTTGTTCACCGTAACCGGTGAGCATTATCAGGTCACACCCCATGCCGAGAAAGAAGTTGTGGACACGGTCGGAGCCGGAGACGCTTTTGCCTCGGTGGTACTGCTGGGCCTGGCCCGTTCATGGCCGCTGGATCTAACCCTACAACGGGCACAGTCTTTTGCCTCTGCCCTGGTTGGCCAGCGCGGTGCAACAGTGTCCGATCAGAACTATTATCAACCGTTCAAAGACAACTGGAAATAAAGCCTTTTATCAGACACTGGTACTGACGCATGTACGAACAGGTCTCACATTCCCTGCTCAACCAGATTCTCGACGAACTCAAACCGGATATCCGCAGGCGCGACCTTCGCCATTTTTACACCCGCTTGGGAGCCAACTTCTACGCTATTCACTCGCTGTTCAACCACCTATATGGTCAGCGTGACGATTTTGAACAGCAGATGGTGCGCCTGGTCGAAATCATGGCGATTCGTTACATTGAGCGCGACGAGTACCTCAAGCTTCTCGACGTTGAGCGCCAAGAGGATCACAACTGGTTTCTTAGCCAGGAGATCGTCGGCATGGCCCTCTACGCGGACGGTTTTTCGAAAGACCTCAAGGGCCTGCAATCACGCATCGGTTACCTGCAGGAACTGGGCATAAACATGCTACATGTGATGCCTATGTTGAAATGCCCAAAGGAGGCCAGCGACGGCGGCTACGCAGTCAGCGATTTCCGCAACGTGGATGAACGTTTCGGCACATTGGAAGACATCAGGGAACTTTCCCGCAAACTCACCCAGCGCGACATGTTGCTGACGCTCGACGTGGTGGTGAACCATACGTCGGACGAACACGAATGGGCGCAGCGCGCACGCGTGGGGCAACACAAGTACCAGGACTACTATTACATCTTCGACAACCGGGATGTACCCGACATGTTCGAAGAGACCATGCCGGAGATCTTTCCCGAAACATCGCCCGGCAACTTCACCTATGACCAGCAAATGGATAAATGGGTGATGACCGTTTTCAACAACTACCAGTGGGATCTGAACTACAGCAACCCGGCTGTATTCATCGAGATGATCGATGTGATCCTGTTCTGGGCTAACCAGGGCGCGGACATCGTGCGTCTGGATGCGGTCGCTTTCCTATGGAAAAAGATCGGCACCACCTGCCAAAATGAACGCGAAGCACATCTTATCCTGCAATTGATGAAGGACTGCTGCCAGGTCACCGCACCGGGCGTGCTGTTTATCGCCGAGGCCATCGTCGCACCGGTGGAGATCGCCAAATATTTTGGTGAAGACGCGGTCATCGCCAAGGAATGCGAAATCGCTTACAACGCCACCTTCATGGCCCTGCTGTGGGATGCCGTGGCAACCAAGAACACTAAGCTACTCGACCAAGGCATCCGAAATCTGCCAGCGAAACTCGACCGTGCCACCTGGCTCAATTACATACGCTGCCACGATGATATCGGCCTGGGCTTCGACGACGTCGACATTGTTGCAGCCGGCTACAACCCTCGCGCGCACCGCAAGTTCCTGATCGATTACTTCACTGGAGAATTCGATGACTCGCCTGCAAGAGGTCAACCGTTCGGTCGTAATGACAAAACCGGCGATGCCCGTATCTCCGGTTCGCTCGCCTCTCTGGTCGGTTTGGAATCGGCTATCGAGAGCGGTGATGCCGAACGCATCCAACAGAGCATCGACATCATTCTGCTGTTACACAGCATGATCCTTTCATTCGGCGGCATCCCCCTGCTCTACTACGGTGACGAAGTCGGCACGATCAATGACAGCTCCTTCCTCGCCGACGAAGCAAAGGCAAACGATTCGCGCTGGATGCATCGACCAAAGATCAACTGGGACAAAGTAACGTTGAGAAAACAACATGGCTCAATTGAACAAAGGATCTTCGACGGCCTGCAGAAAATGATTGCAGCACGCAAAGGCATCCCTGCCTTCGCTGACTTCAACAATCGTGAGTTGCTGGAGACAGGCAACCCACACCTTTTCGTGTTTATGCGCAGCATACCCATGCAAGGCAACTGCAACGTGCTGATTGTCGGAAACTTCGACAGCTCTCCACAATCGCTCACCCTGAGCGACCTGGGAAATCGCGGAAAATTCGAATATTCGCAGCTGAAAGACCTCTGTTCCGGCGAAGTGCCGCGCATGTTCAAGAATCAACTGGTGATACCACCTTATAAGTTCTATTGGCTCAGCGACGAACAAACGATCTGAATGAACAACCAGGCAGGCAACCCAAGGCTATAAACCCAATAGCGCCTTTTTTCCTGTTTGCATGACCGCCTCTGTCGGTATTATCGGACAAGCTCGATCACCTGCAATGACGACAGGCTGCGTATACTTATAAAGTGACAATGGGATGAGAGTGATCGTGATCGCGACATGAAGCAGGCTGCGCCCTTTCTTTTTCTGTTTTTTTCCGCGTTGGTGTTTGGCGAAGATTCGGCGATTGCCAACGCGGATAACCCGGCTGTTTCAACCATCGAAACGGCATCACCCACCTCCGAGAGTCAGCAACTCACCGACGAGGAGTTGCAGTGGATACAAGATAACCCGACGGTCAATTTCACCGGCGATCCCAACTGGCTTCCTTATGAGGCTTTTGAGCCGGATGGTACTTATGTCGGAATCGTAGCGGATCATCTCAAACTGATCGAGCGCGATACCGGGCTTCGGTTCCAAACCATACCTGTGGGCAGCTGGAGCGAATCCTTGCGTATTGCGACTGAGGGGAAAGTGTCGGTCATCTCGGGTGACGCCGCTGATGCCATCCTCAACCAGCGCTTTCTCCCTGTGGATACCTATAGCCGCAACCCCATCGTGGTCATCATGGACCACCGGCAGAATTTCGTTGAGTCAATCGAAGCGATCAGGGACAAGAAGATAGCCATCATCAAGGACTACGGTTACACCGCAGATATTTTCAAATCCTATCCAGAAATCGATTTCACCGAGGTTGAAAACATCCAGGAAGGGCTCGAAGGTGTGTCGAGTGGACAGTTTGACGCGATGCTGGCGACCATGTCCCTGGCGAGTTATCACATTGCAGCCATGGGCATCCACAACGTGAAGGTCGTGGGTAAAACACCGATCATCATGGATCTGACCTTGTTTGTTGCCAAAGACCAGCCCGTCCTGCATTCAATCATCAACAAGAGTCTGCACGCGCTACCGGAGAACGACACGCAACAAATCCTTCAGGACTGGATTCGAAGCAAATACGTCGAAAGAACCAACTATTCCCTCGTTGTACAGGTTGGACTCGTGTTCCTCCTGATCCTGCTCGTGACAGTTGTCTGGAATCGTCGACTACAGCGTGAAATCGGCACACGCCTGAACACGGAACAGGCATTGCGAGAAAGTGAGGAACGCTTCGATCTCGCCATGTCTGTCGCGAACGACGGCATCTGGGACTGGAACGTCACCAGTAACAGCGCGATTTTTGATGATCGTTATTACACGATGGCCGGCTACGGCCCCGGTGAGTTCCCCGGATCTTTCGAAGAATGGGAGAAACGGGTACATCCTGATGACCAGGTCTATGTCAGAAACCAACTGAAGACATTTCTTGGTGGAGATCTGGCTAATTATGATGTTTCTTTTCGCTTCCTGCGGAAGGACGGGGACTACATGTGGGTTCGCAGCCGCGGTCAGATCGTCGAACGTGACCTTGACGGCCATCCTGCCCGTATAGTCGGAACGCATTCTGACATCACCAAACGCTACCTTGCCGAAGAGCAAAACAGATTGCTATCTCAAGCGATAGAGCAGAGTCCTGCCTCGGTTATCATCACCGACACCGCAGGTGAAATTGAGTATGTGAATAAAGCTTTTTCAGACATCACGGGGTTCGATCCCGACGATGTCCTTGGACACAAACCCGAACCGAGCCAACAAACGCAATCCGTGGAGCGTTACTTTCGTAGCCTCTGGCATACCGTCTCCCAAGGTCTGGAGTGGCAGGGCGAACAGGAGAACCTGAAGAAGAATGGTGAGACCTTCTGGGAGCACGCACACATCACGCCGGTGCAGGGAAATAACGGCGCCACCACTCACTACCTGGCAATCTGCGAGGATGTCTCTTTGCGCAAGCAACAGGAAGAGCACATCCTGCACCAGGCCCATTACGATTCTCTGACAGGACTACCCAATCGCTTTCTGGTACTTGACCGCCTCGGACTCACATTAGTAAAAGCGCATCGCAATGAGCAACAGGTGGCAGTACTCTTTTTGGATCTTGATGACTTCAAAAAAGTTAATGATTCACTGGGGCATGATGTAGGCGACAAACTCCTGAGACAGGCAGCACAACGGCTTTCAGATGTGGTCCGCAGCGACGACACCGTTGGCCGTCTTGGCGGCGATGAATTCATTATTCTGTTGTCCGATTTACATGATCATACGTTGGTGCGCAGAGTCGCAGAACAAATTGTCGAAAGGTTTGCGTCCGCCTTCCACATCGAGGGGCGTGATCTTCTGATCACCGTCAGTATCGGTATCTCCATGTACCCTGCGGACGGAAACACCCCCGCAGAGCTTCTGCGAAAAGCCGACTTGGCGATGTATTACTCGAAGCAGGCAGGACGCAACACCTACTCCTACTTTACCGGCGAGATGAACAGCGGCGCCGAACGCCGCATCGCAATCGAAGAGCAGATGCATGGGGCACTGGAGCGCAACGAATTTGAAGTGCAATACCAGCCGCAGATTGATGTCAATAACAAGAAGATTCACTCGGTTGAGGCGCTACTTCGTTGGTCCAACCCCGAGTTGGGGGAAATCCAGCCGGCGGAATTTATCCCTATTGCTGAGCAATCAGGACTTATCGTGGATATCGGCAAGTTCGTTATCACTGAATCCCTCAGCGTGGTTTCCGAGCTGCGGAGAACCCACCCTGGCTCTTCCCTCGCCTTGGCGGTAAACCTCTCTCCTAGGCAGTTTCGCGATGCGGAATTCGCCGATTTTGTTGTTGCTGCCATCGATGCAGCCTCTATTCCCCCGGAGCGGCTGGAACTGGAAATCACCGAAGGCGTGTTGATGAGTGGCCACAGTTACGTGGACGACATCCTCGAGTCTTTAAGTAAGAAGGGTGTCCGTTTTGCCCTGGATGATTTCGGCACCGGTTATTCATCCCTGAGCTACTTGCGCGCCTACCCCTTCGACGTTCTGAAGATCGACCGTTCTTTTGTCAGTGATATCACGCATGATCCAGCAGACCGGGAACTGGTGAATGCCGCGATAGCCATGGCCAAGGCCCTGGGGCTCAAAGTGGTGGCGGAGGGCGTAGAAACAGAGGAGCAATTGCAGGCACTGTCAGCTCAGCATTGTGATTACGCTCAGGGGTTCTTCCTGTGCAAACCCCTCAGTTCAGATCAGCTGAAAAAAATGCTCCTGGATGAACACAGTATCTACTCTGCGCATCCACATGCAGAGTGAACGATCAACGCCCTTATAGGCGTATTGCGCGATACACCCATGCGCCGCCAGACTATCGGGACGCAAAACCAGCTCCCAAGTTCAGGCAGAAACATGGACTCGCTCATGCCAGGATTTCAACGCCCCGAACCCGTCGAGCAATCAGGCAACCCCACGAAATCTACCGGGTCGGTCTCGCTCCAGTGGTCGAGTGCCCGGCAATTCACGCAACAGCAGCGAGCCGGCGTTCATTCCCTGAGGAATGTTCAACCCCATCAGCTGCAACACAGTCGGTGCGATGTTGGCCAGCCCACCATTGTTGGAGAGCTGCCAATTAGTTTCGTCCATGATCAGACAGGGAACCGGATAGGTGGTGTGCTGGGTATGTGGTGCACCAGTGAAAGGGTCGACCAACTCTTCACAATTTCCATGATCAGCGGTCACCAGCACCGAGTAACCGGCGCTCTGAGCGGCTTGCAACACTCTTGAAACCTCGTTATCCAGTGCCT
>JAAUXZ010141718.1_pt1 | contig 23124 bp, 25 predicted proteins | sample 7278131 | NCBI WGS metagenome assembly JAAUXZ01 (sample SAMN14350119, study PRJNA611818) | marine sediment metagenome | isolation source: surface marine sediment (3m) | place: French Polynesia: Moorea | collected 2018-08 | reverse complement strand
GGCGTTAATCAGCACATCAGGCAAGTCACTTGCTGATCTGGTTGATGAAAGAATTGCAGCATATCCCTGTAGTGGAGAAATCAACTACCAGGTTGATGATGTTGCAGGGATGATTCACAGGATCAAAGCTCATTATTTTCCTATGGCCAATTCATCAGATGAAACAGATGGTATTAGCCTGGAATTTGATAACTGGCGATTCAATCTCAGGGGGTCAAACACCGAGCCTCTTCTGCGTCTAAATGTTGAAAGCAGGGCGGATCAGGAGCTCGTTGAATCAAAGGTTAGAGAAATCGAGGCCCTTATTGGCCACCAGTTAAGTTAAAAATGCTGGCTGTAATACCCCCATCATTTTGATACACTCCCCAGCCGCTGCTATTCGGCAGTATTGCTCCATCCAGTATGCCCGGATGGCGAAATTGGTAGACGCAAGAGACTTAAAATCTCTCGAGGGCAACCTCGTGCCGGTTCGACTCCGGCTCCGGGCACCATCTTCAGGGTTTATCAGACGATACCGGTTGCCCATTAATCCGCTGAATACATATCGTTGATCTTCTCGAATTAGAGTAAGATGCCACCCCATGCCTGCATGGATTAGATTACTCAGACCCCATCACTGGACCAAGAACCTGTTTGTCTTTACAGGGATTGTGTTCAGCCACCAGTGGCTTGATCAGGCCCTCTGGATACAGGTCATTCTTTCAGCTCTGGCCTTCAGTCTTGTCTCCAGCGCGGTTTATGTGTTCAACGACATAGCGGATCGTGAAGCCGATAGCCGGCATCCATCCAAGAAGAACCGGCCTGTAGCCAGCGGTGCAATCAGTGTTTCATCTGCGCGCCTTCTTGGCATCGCCGTTCTTGTCATTGGCCTTGGGCTGGCTGCTTACGTCTCGATTGCCGCGCTGGGTATCACGGTCATCTATCTGCTGATGAACCTGGCCTATTCAGCCGGGCTCAAGCATGTGGCTGTGCTGGATGTGTTTATCATCGGGCTGGGATTTATGTTGCGCATCCTGATTGGTACCGTGGGTGTCGATATCGATCCATCAAAATGGTTATTACTCTGCGGGTTCATGGTGACCCTGTTCCTGGGATTTGGAAAGCGCAGCGCGGAGCTGATGGCCCTGCAGGAAGAGAGCGGTTCACATCGTAAAGCGCTGGATGAATACACCATGCCAATGCTGGACCTGTTACTGGGCACTGCGGCTGCCGGCACGATCCTTACCTATAGCCTGTACACCTTAAGTGAGCAGACCGTCGCCGTGCATGGCACCGAGAACCTCGTTTATACCGTGCCATTCGTCGTCTACGGAATTTATCGGTACATCCTGCTGGTACATCGCAAGGGGCAGGGCGGGGATCCCAGTACGGACCTGTTCAGGGACAGGCATCTGCTGGTCACGGTGCTGGGCTGGGGCCTACTCGTACTCTGGCTGATCCGCTGACACAGGCTGCCAGCCTGCTACATCAAGCTCAGGGTTAATCTGCCATAAAGTGGCCTGCTCGGGCAGGGTAGCCCACTGTTGCAGAAGCTGTGAAAACTTCTCCCGACTGATGTTCTCGGCACCAAGGCTGAACAGGTGTTCCGATTCGAGCTGGCAGTCAATCAGTTCATAGCCCCAGTGCTGAAGGTGTCTCACCAGGGTGGCGAAGCCTACCTTGGAGGCATCTGTGGCGTTGCTAAACATTGATTCACCAAAGAACACCTTGCCTGCGGCGATACCGTATAGCCCTCCAACCAGCTGGTGTTCCTGGTCGTAGACCTCGACCGAATGGGCATGCCCCATGATATGCATTCGGTTATAGGCCTGGATCATATCTTCAGTAATCCATGTGCCGCCGCCGGGCTCCCGGGGTTTGGCACAGGCCCTGATTACAGCATCGAAATTTCGATCAAAGCTGACGGTGTAGCCGCGGTTCCTGGTCGATTTTCTCAGGCTGCGTGTCAGCCTGATCTTTTTAGGAAACAAAACGGTGCGTGGGGCGGGGGACCACCAGAGGATAGGCTGGCCTTCTTCAAACCAGGGAAAGATGCCCAGTCGGTAAGCATGAAGCAGACGTTCGGGGCTAAGGTCACCGCCTACAGCGAGGAGTCCATTTGGCTCATCGAGGGCATCTTCAAGATCGGGGAACCAGTGACGGTTCATCGGGTCCAGCCAGGGAATCTCAATCATGCTGTTTGTCTGGATGCTGTATAGCTGGGATGTGCTCTTCCCGAAAAGGTGAAAGGTTATAGAGGTCTCTGCAGTGTTCCTGCATGACCTTGACCTCCTGTTTACAGTAGCGGGCGATGACTTCACTAAATGACTCGTTGGCCAGCCAGTGAGCGGACCAGGTGCGGGTAGGCAGGAAACCTCGGGTGATCTTATGTTCACCCTGGGCCCCGGGTTCAAACCAGTCAATTCCTTCCTTAATCGCCAGCTCTATGCCCTGGTAGAAACAGGTCTCAAAGTGCAGGGAGTCATACTCGCGCTTATTTCCCCAGTAACGGCCGAACAGGGTGTCATGGCTGCGAAAAAACAGGGCGCCAGCCACATATTCATCGCCGTCCCTAGCCATTGCCAGGAGTGCTCGCCGTCCAAGTCTGGCGCCAACCTGAGTGAAAAAGGGTAGTGTTAAGGTGGGGATGCCGGCCTTCTTATCGAAGGTATCGACATAGAACCTGTAGAAGGTCTCCCAGAGCTCAGTTGAAATATCCGGCCCTTCAATGATCTCCAGCTTCAGTCCCTGTTCGCTGACCAGCCTGCGTTCACGGCGAATGTTCTTACGTTTCTTGGAGCTCATACGCCCCAGGTAATCTTCAAAGTCGTGGTAGTTGTTGTTGTGCCAGTGGTACTGGCAACCAAGACGCATGATCAGTCCCCGTGATTGTAGGACATCGGTATCTTCCTCGCAGGTAAACAGCCAGTGCATACCTGAGTATTCATTTCTGCTGGTGAACTCTATGGCGGCATCGACAAGCAGATTCCGAAGCTGAGTGGGATTGGCCTGCTCAGGCGCGACAAGGAGACGTTTTCCTGGTGCCGGAGTGTAGGGCACACCGCACACGACCTTGGGGTAATAGCGGCCACCTGCTCGTTCATAGGCTGAGGCCCATGACCAGTCGAAAACAAACTCGCCATAGGAGTTGGTCTTTACGTATAGCGGGGAAGCAGCAATCAATTTGCCCTGCTGGCGGATAGTGATGTGACAGGGATGCCAGCCAAACTCTTCACTCAGGCATCCATTGGTTTCGAGGGCATGAAGGAAGGCATGCGAAAGGAACGGGTCATCATTGCCACCAAGATGATCCCATTCCTCCGGAGAGACATGATCCAGGCTATCAAGATAGCCAAGCTCTACGTTGTTAGCATCCATGGATGTTGGCGGTCCGCTACCGCCCGTATTTATTCGCCTTCCAGGAAGCGTTCTGCATCAAGGGCCGCCATGCAGCCTGCACCTGAAGAGGTTACTGCCTGCTTATAGACCTGGTCCATGACGTCACCCGCGGCAAATACGCCAGGCACGTTGGTGGCGGTGGCATTACCCTGCAGGCCAGATTGAACCTTGAGATAACCATTGTCCATCTCAAGCTGGCCTTCAAAGATATCCGTATTGGGCTTATGGCCGATGGCAATAAATACACCCATCAGCTCAATATCGCTGGTCTCGTCAGTCTTGACGTTACGAATGCGCATGCCGGTAACGCCGGAGTTGTCGCCCAGTATCTCTTCAAGGACCGAGTCGGTAGCCAGGGTGATGTTGCCATGTTCGGCCTTCTCGAAGAGGTGATCCTGGAGAATCTTTTCGGCACGGAAGGCATCTCGGCGGTGAACCAGTACGACCTCGGAGGCAATATTTGACAGGTACAGGGCCTCTTCAACAGCGGTGTTACCACCACCAATAACCGCAACCTTCTGGTTGCGATAGAAGAAACCATCGCAGGTGGCACAGGCGGATACGCCACGGCCCATAAACTTCTGCTCGGATTCGAGACCAAGATACATGGCCGAGGCACCCGTGGCGATAATCAGTGCATCACAGGTATAGCTGCCGGTGTCACCCTGTAGCTTGAATGGGCGCTCGCTCAGATCAACGCTCTGGATGTGATCAAAGATAATCTCGGTGCCGAAGCGTTCTGCATGTTTACGCATGCGTTCCATCAGATCAGGGCCCTGAACACCCTCATCGTCACCGGGCCAGTTGTCGACATCAGTGGTCGTAGTCAGCTGCCCACCCTGTTGCATCCCGGTAACTATGACGGGATTCAGGTTCGCCCTCGCTGCATAAACCGCTGCAGAATAGCCAGCAGGGCCTGAGCCCAGGATTAGTACACGGCAATGCTTGGCTTCACTCATAGTTCGATCTCCAGTCTGGTCTGCAACGAAAGGGCTAAATGGGGGCTGGGCATGAAGAATTCAAGCTTCATTGCCAGCGCGCGAAATCATACGTAATGCCCCATGGCCGGTAAAGAGAAGGGCACGATAATTGCGGTTTATGAGAACTGAAAGACATACACCAGCCATGCCCCCAGGAGCAGATAGACCGCCCCTGCCACACGCACAATAGAGGCCAGACTTGCATCAGATCTGGGTACCAGCGGCTGGAAGACATTAGGCATCAGCATATAAATGGAGGATTTGATCACAAGTAACCAGCCAGTCAGGGTGATAATGAGTCCGGGCTTCATGCTCCAGTCATTGTGAGTAAACACAATAAACAGGCCAAACAGCAGGTAAAGATAGACCGAGGGCATATAATGCATGGGATCGTTCAGCCAGGTTCGGGCAAGACCTACCCATGCCTGCCCCTGCAGGAGTAGTGAGCCACCCATGATGAGCAGAAACCAGGAAATCATTAATTCGGTTAACTGGAAAAGAGAGAGATTCAGCATCTTTGGTTCCTTTGGTTTTATATTTATGATTTGCATTCTAATCTTCAGGACCATGGCAGGTATCGTCAAGTCATGAATATCGGGATTCCCAGGGAAGTAAAACCGCTCGAGGGACGGGTTGCCTTGACTCCGGCGGCCTGCCAGGCCCTCATACAGGCAGGACATCGTCTGTGGGTTCAGGCCGGGGCCGGGCTCGCGAGTGGATTTACAGATGAGGATTTTCTTTCGGTTGGGGCTGAGGTCTGCGCGGATGCGCGGAGCCTTTACAGCGAGGGGGAGCTCATTGTGAAGGTCAAAGAGCCATGGGGGAGCGATCTTGAATATCTGCAGGCCCATCACCGCCTGTTCTGTTTCCTGCATCTGGCTGCTGCCCCGCAATTAGCACAGCGTCTGGCAGATATAGGCTTGACCGCCATTGCCTTCGAGACCCTTGAGCGAAATGGAGACCTGCCTCTGCTGGCACCGATGAGCCAGGCTGCCGGCAAGATTACCGTTCAGTACGGAACGACCCTCCTGCACCGCCCGCAGGGTGGCCGTGGCGTACTCCTTGGGGGGCTTGATGGGGCCGCGCCGGGGAATGTTGTCGTACTGGGTGCGGGGCACGCTGGCACAACGGCTGCTGTGCTTGCAGCCAGGCTGGGAGCCAATGTCACCGTTCTGGATATCAACCAGCGTAAGCTTGATCTGGCCAGTGAGGCCTTTCCTAGTATTCAGACCATGCTCAGTAATGAGCAGGCGATCAATGCATTACTACCACAGACTGACCTGTTAGTTGGGGCCGTATTGTCACCTGGAGACCGGGCCCCGGTGATCGTCAGCAGGGCTATGGTAGGGTCGATGCCAGAGGGTGCGGTGATCGCGGATATCGCTATCGACCAGGGCGGCTGTATTGCCACCTCGCGTCCCACAGGATGGGATAATCCTGTCTATGAGGAGGCTGGGGTTCTGCATTTTTGTGTGACCAATATGCCAGGTGCGGTACCCCGTAGCGCCACAGAGGCACTGACTGCTGTATTATTGCCCGAAGTATCGCGTCTGGCCGACGATGACTGGAGTGATGACGCTGCCCTTGAAGGGGCGGTCAACGTTCGTGATGGAAGGATTGTGAATCCAGTTATACTCGAGGCCTTAAGTACGTATAATCAATAAATTAATGTAACTATCTAGAATTATTATTAAAGCCTTGGCTCAAGCTCGCCCTAAAAAACAAGACACAAAACCCCTCAGTGTTCACGTCAGTCGTGGTCTGCGAGAAGGGGCTCTGTTGCTATTCTCAGCGATCGCCCTGTTTCTGCTGATTGCCCTGTCCAGTTATCACCCTGCTGATCCTGGCTGGTCCTACGTGGGTGGTCATACTCAGGTGTCGAATATGGCAGGCCGTGTTGGCGCCTGGTTTGCTGATGTCTTCTATTATCTTTTCGGTTACCTTGCCTACCTCGCACCTGTAATAGTCGCCTATAGTGGCTGGCTGATCTTCCGGGGGCGTGAGGATACTGGCGGGGTGGATCTTCGCATTCTCGGAATTCGCTGGGCGGGTTTCTTCGTAACCCTGGCTTCGGGTTGCGGCCTGGCAACCCTGCATTTCACACGTGGTGATCTACCGCTCAACTCCGGTGGTATTCTCGGCGAAATCACTGGCAGAGGCATGGTTGATGCGACTAATGAGGTGGGTGCGACGGTATTATTGCTTCCCCTTTTTCTTGCCGGGGTCACGCTGTTCTCGGGGCTGTCGTGGTTCAGGGTGATGGACATGATTGGCATCGGCGTGCTGTGGCTGACCGAGCGGATTCAGAATCGTATCGAGCGATTCAGGGAGAATCGAGCCGGTCAGAAGGCCTTTAAGGAGCGAGAGGTCAAGGTCGAGAAGGCCAAGAAGAAAAAGCGTGCCAAGCCCAGGATCGAACCGACGATCTCCAAACCCGAGGTCAGCGAGCGTGTCGAGCGGGAGAAACAGATCCAGCTGTTCGAGGCGCCTGAGAATACGGAGCTACCGGGTCTTTCACTGCTTGATGAGATTCCCGAGCGCAAGGATGGCTACTCCGAGGCGGCGCTTGAGGCCATGTCCCGTCAGGTGGAACTCAAGCTTGCAGATTTTGGTATCGAGGTGCAGGTCGTAGCGGTTCACCCGGGACCGGTGATTACCCGATTTGAGATGCAGCCGGCCGCGGGTGTCAAGGTCAGCAAGATCACCAACCTTGCCAAGGACCTGGCCAGAGCCCTGTCTGTCATTAGCGTGCGTATCGTGGAGGTGATTCCCGGTAAATCGACCGTGGGCCTTGAGATCCCTAATGAAGTGCGTGAGATGGTGGTGCTGACCGAGATCCTCCATTCGCCCAGTTATGATGATTCGAATTCCAAGCTGACCCTCGGCCTCGGCAAGGACATCAGTGGTAATCCCCAGGTGGCAGATCTCGCCAAGATGCCCCATCTGCTGGTGGCTGGCACGACGGGTTCTGGTAAGTCGGTTGGCGTAAACGCCATGCTGCTGAGCCTGCTGTACAAGGCCACGGCACAGGAAGTCCGCCTGATCATGATTGATCCCAAGATGCTGGAACTCAGTGTCTATGAAGGAATCCCCCATTTGCTGACGCCGGTTGTCACCGACATGAAGGATGCAGCCAACTCACTGCGCTGGTGTGTGGGTGAGATGGAGCGCCGTTACAAGCTGATGTCGGCCATGGGGGTACGGAATATCTCCGGATTTAACCGAAAGGTCCAGGAGGCCATTGATAAGGATGAGCCAATCCCTGACCCGCTGTACAAGCCCGAAGAGTCCCTGGATCCAACCGCGCTGCCCCCAACCCTGACGCCTTTGCCCTTTATCGTCATCGTTGTAGACGAGTTTGCTGACATGATGATGGTGGTCGGCAAAAAGGTTGAGGAGCTGATAGCCCGGCTGGCCCAGAAGGCGAGGGCGGCGGGTATTCACCTGATCCTTGCGACACAGCGCCCATCGGTTGATGTCATTACCGGTCTGATCAAGGCCAATATCCCGACACGCATTGCCTTCCAGGTCTCTTCCAAGATTGATTCAAGAACCATTCTTGATCAGCCCGGTGCGGAACAGCTCCTAGGTCATGGCGACATGCTTTACCTGCCGCCCGGTACGGCTCACCCGATCCGTATCCATGGTGCCTTTGTCTCTGATGAAGAGGTCCATAAGGTGGTGAAACACCTAAAGAGTAAAGGTGAACCGAATTATATCGAGGAAGTCGTACAGGAGTCTGCGGGTGGTGCGATCCCGGGCCTTGAGCCGGTCAGTGACAAGGACAGTGACACCGATCCCCTGTATGACGAGGCGGTTGCCGTGGTGACTGAGTCCAGGAAGGCCTCAATATCCTATGTGCAGCGTCGACTGAAGATTGGATACAACCGGGCAGCACGTATGATCGAAGAAATGGAAATGACCGGGGTCGTCAGCCCCGTCCAGTCCAATGGCATGCGTGAAGTACTTGCCCCACCGCCACCAGAGGCCTGATCAAACATGTTCTATCGCTTTGCGACCCTAGTACTGTTAATGCTGTTTCCGTTCTCACTGCTGGCCGATGAGGCGCGGGAACGACTCAACTACTTTTTTAAATCTGTCGAGTCCATGACCGCAGAGTTTAGCCAGGAAGTGCGTGACGAGGACGGCCAGCTCATCCGAGAGGCCAGTGGTTCTTTTGTCCTGCTCAGGCCTGGACGTTTCCGCTGGGATTACACCGTGCCAAATGCCCAGTCCATTATTTCTGATGGTCAGTACCTGTGGATCTATGACAAGGACCTGGCCCAGGTAACAGTCAAGGAGCTGGGTAAGGCCCTGGGTGCCTCACCTATTATGCTGCTGAGTGAGCCGCGACGCGTGGATGAAGACTTCATTGTCCTGGGAAGCCGTGAAGCAGACGGCATTGCCTGGCTGGAGCTGTCTCCCAAGCTTCAGGACACGGATTTTCGTAAGCTCGAGATCGGTCTGAATAATCAGGCTATCAAGGAAATGGTGCTTTACGATCAGTTTGGTCAACGAACACAGATCAGTTTTGAGCAGGTGATGATCAACCCTCGGGTTTTACAAAGCCGTTTTAATTTTAATATCCCGCCCGGTGTGGACGTCATTGGTCTCGATCGACCCTGATCAGAATGGATGACCTGTTCTCTTCTGTAGAACCTGGGAATCGCCCTCTGGCCGATCGAATGCGGCCACAGCTGCTGGATGAGATCCATGGTCAGCAACACCTGTTAGGCCCTGGCAAACCCCTGAGACGTGCCATAGAGGAAGACCGCCTGCACTCGATGGTGTTCTGGGGTCCACCTGGGACTGGCAAGACTACGCTCGCGCGACTGATCGCACAGTACTGTGGCGCGGAGTTCCTGTCGATCTCGGCAGTCCTCTCTGGTGTAAAGGATATACGCAAGGCTATTGGACGGGCCCGTGAGGTCCAGCTGATGGAGCAGCGCCCAACGATCCTGTTCGTTGATGAGGTACATCGCTTTAACAAGGCGCAGCAGGATGCCTTTCTGCCTCATGTTGAGGATGGCACGATCCGATTCATAGGCGCCACCACTGAAAATCCCTCCTTTGAACTCAATAATGCATTGCTGTCCCGTGTGCGTACCTATGTGCTGAAAAGGCTGGAAGTCGATGAGATCGTGGCGATTCTGAACCGCGCACTTAATGATCATGAGAGAGGTCTTGGGGAACTCAAACTGGTCATGGATGAAGAGGTCATCCAGCAGCTGGCAGTCGTGTCCGATGGTGACGCCCGTCGTTCCCTGAACCTCCTGGAGATTGCGGCTGATCTGGCCGAGGAGGTAGATGGTTCTCGGCACATAACCGAGGCCACCCTGCAGGATGTCACCAGCCATAGCCTGCGTCGCTTTGATAAGGGCGGTGAGTTGTTTTATGACCAGATCTCAGCCCTGCATAAATCTGTGCGCGGATCTGATCCGGACGCAGCGCTTTACTGGTATGCACGTATGCTGGACGGGGGTTGTGATCCGATATACATCGCAAGACGCGTCATTCGCATGGCCAGTGAAGATATCGGAAATGCAGACCCAAGGGGAGTGACCGTTGCGCTCAATGCCTGGGAGATCTTTGAGCGTCTGGGTACGCCCGAGGGCGAGCTGGCAATCGCCCAGGCAATCGTCTATCTGGCCTGTGCTGCTAAGAGTAATGCAGTGTATATGGCCTACAACGCTGCGATGAGGGATGCCAGGGAGCTGGGCACGCTGGAGGTACCCCTGCATCTTCGGAATGCGCCAACTAAGCTAATGAAGTCCCTGGATTACGGAAAGGATTACCGTTATGCCCATGACGAAGCGGATGCCTTTGCGGCGGGTGAGACCTATTTCCCCGATGAAATGGAGCCACGACATTACTATAAGCCGGTAGAACGAGGCCTGGAGATTAATATTCGCGAGAAGCTTCTAAAGCTCAGAGCGGCAAACCAGGCTGCCAGGAAAAAGCAATAGTACTTTTTTACATTTAGACAGCGCCGGCATGAGCACGTAGTATGCTCGGAATAATAAATGTGCACTGACACAATAATCGGGAGGAGAAACGCAGCATGTCTGAAATGATTGATCCAATCATCCTGAATTTCCTTTATGCCTTTATGGGCGGCGTCATGACCCTGTTCTTTATGTGGATCGGGTGCAAGATTTTTAACCACATCGTCTGCTTTAACATCAGCGAGGAGCTTGGTAAGGGCAACATGGCCGTCGGGCTCATGCTGGCGGGTATCTTTATAGGCATAGGTACGGCCATGGGGCTGGTAATCGGACTCGGTCTGAACTGATGAAGCTCCTGATATTTCTGGTTGCGTTTGGGCTTTGTCTGCCCGCGCATGGCAGAGATAACTCTATCGACAACGGCCGATGGACTAAGGAGTATGATGCCTACTTCAAGAAATATACCAAGCGCTATTTTGGCCCGGCTTTCGACTGGCGCTGGTTTAAGGCTCAGGCCATCGCTGAATCAAATCTCAGACCAAAAATACGCAGTGATGCCGGGGCGTTAGGCCTGATGCAGATCCTGCCCTCAACCTATGAAGAGATTCAGAGGGCCAATCCCCATTTCAGAAACATCACGGATCCGCAGTGGAATATCGCCGCCGGGATCTATTACGATCGGCAGCTATACCGAAAGTGGCAGAAGCCGGTTTCCGATAAGGATCGACTGTTGCTCTCCCTGGCCAGTTATAACGCGGGTTATGGTCGGATCAACAAGGCCTATAAACGCGCTGAGAAGAAGGACGAGGCCCTGCAGGGCTGGCAGAATATACAGTCCTACGTGCCTGGTGAAACACGCTTCTATGTGAATCGAATCGATAACCTGGTAACGGGTAAGGAACAGCGTAAGATCAGGCGTTTGCGCGGTGTCGAGAAATATCTGGCCAAACGCGAACCAGAATAATTATTGCTGGTCCGACGCCTTCAGGACCAGTGAACGGTGCACCCAGCCCGTTCGGGCTTTTTCCTGATGGACCATGAAGTACCACTTGCCTTCCTGGGCAAGGATCTGGATCTGGTCACCCTTATTCAGTACGAACAGGATCTTGTTCTTGGTGCTTCCGCCGCTGCGGATATTGGCTTTTTCGGATTTTATTGAGGCCGGTTCTCCATTTAACTGCCCCCATTTACCCTCCATGGCCCGGATGATGGGTTGGCGCATCTTGCCATTGTTGCCGGTGATCTGACTGCGGATATAGCTTTCGGCATCTTCACTACCATTTTGCATGGCAGAGACATAATAGCTGGCTGCCTTGTCATAGTCCTTTTTAACACCCAGCCCCTGTTCAAAGAGCAGGGCAATGGCAAACTGGGCATCGGGATTTTTCTCCGCTGCCTGCGACCACCAGAAGTAGGCAGCCTCGTCATTGATCTTCAGGCCATAACCATTGTGGTACATCCAGCCCAGCGAGTACTGCGCCTTGCTACTACCACGCTCGGCCAGTGGCTTTAGAAAACAGTAGGCCTCTGCGTAATTGCCCTCACGCATCTTCTCCATGGCAAATTCAAAGTATCGATCTGCCTGGCTGGCATAGACTGGTCCCAGGGAAAGGACAAAGAGGATGAGGGGAAGGATATATCGCATTAGCGGATTCTAGCCCGTAAGTTTCATAAAAACGAACTTAATGCAGGTACTGGTTTTGATCAGGCCAGTTGAGCGCTGGAGTAATCTGATGTCTGTTGGCGAAGATCTAGGGAGGCCGCAGGGCCTCCCTAGATGACACTAGTCTTTGTAGACGGCCTGTGCCGCAGCTACTGCCTTGCCCGAGTTGATTGGCGCATCCATGCTGGAAAGCACGGCATCCAGGGCGCCCAGACAGAACTGAACATTCTTCTGGTTTGAGGCATAGCCCATGAGACCAATACGCCAGATCTTACCGGCCATAGGGCCCAGGCCCGCGCCGATCTCCAGGTTGTACTCACTGAGAAGGGTCTTACGTACCGCGGCCTCATCGGTACCTTCAGGGAAGATGACGGTATTCAGCTGTGGCAGGCGATCGCCTTCCTTAACAAAGAAGGAGAGTCCCATGGCCTCGATTCCGGCCTTGAGGGCATTGTGGTTGAGCTCGTGTCTTGCCCAGGCATTCTCAAGTCCTTCTTCCTGAAGGATGACCAGCGCTTCGTGCAGGGCGTAGAGGGCATTGACCGGTGCGGTGTGGTGGTAGGCGCGGGTTGCGCCGCCCCCCCAGTAGCCCATGACCAGGTTCAGGTCCATGAACCAGCTCTGTACCTTGTGACTGCGGCCCTTGATGCGCTCAATGGCTGCATCACTGAAGCTGATAGGGGAGATGCCCGGAACGCAGGAGAGGCACTTCTGGGTGCCAGAATAGATGGCATCGATACCCCATTCATCGACCAGCACAGGCGTGCCGCCCAGTGAGGTGACGGTATCAACGATCGTCAGGCAGTCATGCTTGTGGGCCAGTTCAACCAGGGTCTTTGCGTCTGACTGGGCACCGGTCGAGGTCTCTGCATGAACAAAGGCCACGGTCCTTGCATCAGGGTTGGCCTTCAGGGCTGATTCCAGTTTATCCGGATCAACCACCTGGCCCCATTCGTCTTCGACCATGATGGGCGTAGCACCACAGCGTTCCACGTTCTCTTTCATGCGGCCGCCAAAGACGCCATTCTGACAGACGATAACCTTATCCCCGGGTTCAACCAGGTTTACGAAACAGGTCTCCATGCCGGCAGAGCCAGGTGCAGAAACGGGCAGGGTAAGTTCATTGCTGGTCTGGAAGGCGTACTGCAGAAGCTGCTTGACCTCTTCCATCATACTTACGAATACGGGATCCAGGTGACCGATGGTGGGTCGAGACAGGGCCTCGAGGATGCGTGGATTCACGTCTGAAGGACCGGGGCCCATCAGGGTTCTCTGGGGTGGATGGAACGAGCTAGTAGGCATAAGTTATCTTCTTATATATCTGACAAACGCGCTCAAGTATAAGGTGCCCGATGAAAAGGGCAAGCCTGAGAAATGTACTGATTAATCCAGCCGTTCTACACGGACCCAGATTTCATTATCAAGGTCAGACTGTTTCTTACCGGTGGAGAGGATACCGCTGTCTTTGCCGGTGGATTGCTCGCTGGTACCACCAAGTCGTATCCACTGACCGAGCTGCCCACTGACGGTGGTCTGTAGTCCGCTGCTGTCGATAATGCCGGCACCCTGGCGGGACAGTCGTTCATCTCTGGGATTGATGTCCAGGAATACCCGTTCACCTGAAAGTCTTGGCCGAACTACGAAGCCCCTGTGTAAGTCACGATACTGCATGCCATAGTGCCGGTACTGTCCATAGGGGCCAGCACCTGCAGAAATCGTTGGGTAAGGAACTGACTGGCCATAGTTGATAAATGCTGTGCGCCCCTCCATGACCCTGAGCTGTTGCAGGTTGCCCCGGTCACGAGTCTGGTATCGGGAAGTGGCTGCTCCACGAATCTCGCTTTGCTCTGGTTCATCGAGGCGAATATCGCCAGTGACACCGATGGCCTTTTTGGCTTGCTGCATGTCCGTGCCGGTTCGAACCGAAATCATCAGGTTGGCAGGGGGACGGTCAATCTTATCCAGAAGGCCCTGTATCTGTTGGACCGTAGCCTTATCCGTACGCAGGAAGAGCAGGCCACCCTGACCGGTAATGGCATCTTCAGGTGCGAGTAAAGGTTTCAGCGTCGGAATCAGGTCTTCAGCAGTACGGTATCTGAGTTCCAGGGTGGTGAGGGGATCGCCGGGACCGGCCAGGGCCAGGCAGGGGATGAGAAGCAGTGCTGTGATGAGGGATTTCACAGGCTGAGTCTTCTGCATTCAGGGTCAGGTTCGCTGGAATGCCAGATCTCTTCAAAATTCGCGCGCAGATCTCTTACCGTTCGTAAATCGTTGAAACTGGCTTCGGCCTCGTAGAGATCCGCTATTGGCTGGCGAATATAGGCACTATCATCGACCAGCAACAGTGCTGAGTTGTACTCCTGATAATGCCTGGGCAGGGCCCTGATCCTGATAAAGGTGTTCAGACGCTGGCCCAGTAGAAGAAGTCTGTGCCCATCTCTCACCATGGGACCGCTGTCACGCACGATAATCCGGACCTCAGCACGATCCTGGTTGCGAACCATTGTCTTTATACCCTCAATGATGCGCGCCTGATCATAGATCCTTGCATTTAGCGTACGACTGATGATATCGATACGCAGCCTTGCCTGTTCGATCATATGCGCAGCGACCAGTGCGTGCTCGGGGCTGGAGCCAAGCTGCAGGGTTTCATGTCCCTCGCCCAGCTTTTGTGTCAGTATTTTTTCTTCAAAGGCACTGTTCATAAATACTCAGAGAACTTTATACATATCACGATGTGGAATGCCTGCATCCATATAGGTGTCTGAACTTAAAGCATAGCCCGCGGCGGTATAAAAGGGTATCGCACTCACCTGGGCGGACAGCCTGATCTGGTCGAGCTGCAATTGTCTGGCCCTGTCTTCACAGGCGTCGAGGAGCTGACTGCCGATACCTTTTCTACGCCACTGCGGCAGTACGGCCATGCGTCCGACATGACCGGTGGGTAGTAGCCTGACACAGCCGATGGCCTGCTCATCTTCCATTGCGAGGTAATGTATGGCGACGGAATCGAATTCGTCCCATTCCATGGATTCCGGTACCTGTTGTTCACGGATGAATACCTCGGAGCGAATCAGGCGGAGCCGTGCCTGATCCTGGGCATCTTTCCAGCTGGCCTCAGTAATCTGGATCATGGTCCTGTTGCTGCTGCAGGATGCCTCGTTGAAACAGATTATAAAGAAGCATGAACCCTGCATCATTGTCATCAATCGCACTGAGCAATTCACCAGCCTTAATGCTGTGCCGTGTACAGAGCAGGACTACCAGGGATTTAAGCTCACCAGGTAATGGGTAATGCTGACCATCAGCAAAAAAACTGATCTGCTCCGGATCGTGAGACCAGGCCAGTCTCGTTGCAGTGGATCGTTCTAAGATCACTGGCTCACGAAGCATCGCGCTGAATGCATCAGGAGAGATTGCCTCGCTCTCTTCTATCCAGTCCATGCTGGGTTCGGTGATATAGCGACCAAACCAGTGGGCAAGGGCAGTATCATCGAGCGTCAGCAACTGGTGGAGGTGGCTGCGCACCTCGTTGAGTTCTTCAGTTCTAATCTGACCGGCAACGTCAGCAGCTCTCAATCCCGGATCGGTATATCGACTGTCAGGGTCCTGCGCCTGACTGATGTCCTCGACCAGGCCGGTGAGCATGTCAGACCACGCAGGGGCACGGAATCCGACAGAGCAGGTCATGCAGTCATTGTCACGGGCAATGCCGTGATGGGCTACTCTTGGTGGCAGATCGAGTATGTCACCGGGTTGGAGCAGCCATGAGGCCTCAGCCGTAAATTGAGAAAGAATCTTCAGGTCGGGATTAGGCAGCAGGTCTTCCTCATCATAGCTGCTGGTATCAATTTGCCACTCTCGGCTGCCTGCCACCTGGACCAGGAAGACATCATAATCGTCCCAGTGCGGACCGACCGAGCCGCCTTCAACGGCATAGCTGATCATCAGGTCATCGATGCGCCAGTCCGGAATGAAACGAAACGGTTCGATCAGTGCCTGCGTCACAGGGACATGTTTTTCAAGATCCGATACCAGCAGGGTCCAGCCCTGTTCAGGAAGTTCAGGGAATCGGGCCTCGTCGAATGGGCCATGTTCGAGTGACCAGCCAAGATCACCACCTACCTCGGTGAGGATGCGTGAGGGCACCTCGGGGTCGCAGGCCAGGCCAGCGAGTTCATTCGGAGAAAGGGGGAAATCAAGGCCGGCCAGGCCCTGCCTGATCAGGCAGGGTTTTTTTTGCCAGTATTCATCGAGGAACTGCTGCGGCGTTAATCCATTGAGCTGCAGTTCAGGTATGTTCATCAGATATCTTTAGCCTGGTCGATGGCGTTGCCTATGTAACCCCAGGGGGTCATCTCTTTGAGGCGTGCCTTCTCTGGATCCGGAATCTCGAGGGTATCGACAAATGCCTGCATGCCGGCCTGATCCAGTCGGCGACCACGGGTGAGCTCCTTGAGTTTCTCATAGGGCTTCTCGATACCATAGCGTCGCATCACTGTCTGGATAGGCTCAGCGAGCACCTCCCAGTTATTGTCCAGGTCAGCGCGCAGGGCATCGGCATTAATCTCGAGTTTGCCCAGGCCCTTGAGCGCGGACTGATAGGCGATACTGGAATGCGCAAAGCCAACGCCCAGGGTGCGCAATACCGTGGAATCGGTAAGGTCACGCTGCCAGCGAGAAACAGGGAGTTTCATGGCCAGGTGATCAAACAGTGCATTGGCTACCCCGAGATTGCCCTCGGCATTTTCAAAATCGATGGGATTGACCTTGTGTGGCATGGTCGAGGATCCAACCTCACCGGCGATTACCTTCTGCTTGAAGAAGCCCAGGGCAATGTAGCCCCAGATATCTCGGCTGGCATCAATGAGGATGGTATTGAATCGGGCAATGGCATCGAACAGTTCTGCCATGTAGTCATGGGGCTCGATCTGGATCGTGTAGGGATTCCATTCCAGGCCCAGGCTGGTCACAAACTGTTCGGCAAATGACTGCCAGTCCAGGTCCGGATAAGCAGACAGGTGGGCATTGTAATTACCCACGGCGCCATTGATCTTGCCCAGGATGGCTACATCGGCAACCTGCTGCCGCTGACGCCTGAGGCGGAAAGCGATATTGGCCATCTCCTTGCCCATGGTCGAGGGCGAGGCGGGTTGCCCATGGGTTCGAGAAAGCATCGGGATTTCAGCGAATTCTTTTGCCAGACCTTCAAAAAAGGCAACCACCTCGTCCATTTCCTCCAGGGTGACCTGGTTGCGGCCCTCGCGCAGCATCAGCGCATAGGAGAGGTTGTTAATGTCCTCAGAGGTACAGGCAAAGTGGATAAACTCACTAACAGCTTCTAGCTCAGTATTGCCGGTAATCTTTTCTTTCAGGAAGTATTCAACGGCCTTCACATCGTGGTTTGTGGTGCGCTCGATGTGCTTGACGCGGGTTGCGTCCTCTTCCGAGAACTTGTCAACGATATTATTCAGCAGGTTTGTTGCATGCTCACTGAGCACAGGTACTTCGCTGATGGCATCCCAGGCCGCCAGGGCCTGTAACCAGCGGACCTCAACAAGTACACGGTGCCGGATCAGGCCGTACTCGCTGAATATAGGGCGTAACTGTTCTGTTTTGTTACCATAGCGCCCATCGATGGGGGAAATGGCGCTGAGGGTCGATAATTCCATTGCCAGGCTCCGGCCTAGTGATTCAAAGCGCGGCATTATAACACCCACAGGCTTATCTTTTAGGAGTCAGCATGTCTGAATCAGATTTTCGTATAGAACACGACAGTATGGGTGAGCTCAGGGTACCGGCAGATGCCCTGTATGCGGCCCAGACACAGCGTGCGGTCGAGAACTTCCCGGTCAGTGGCATACCCATGCCTGCTGCCTTTATCTCTGCACTTGGGCTGGTTAAATCGGCCTGTGCCCATGTCAACGCAGATTATGGGCATCTCGATCAGGCCATAGCTGATGCCATTCAGGGCGCAGCAGCTGAGGTCAGTCAGGGCAGCCATGATGAGCAGTTCCCGGTCGATGTATTCCAGACGGGTTCGGGTACCAGTAGTAATATGAATGCCAACGAGGTCATTGCCTCGCTGGCAAGCCTGTCTCTGGGCAGTACCGTACATCCCAATGACCATGTAAATATGGGGCAGAGCTCGAATGATGTGATCCCCACGGCAATCCATGTTTCAGCCAGCCTGGAGATTGAACACAGGCTGCTCCCAGCACTTGAGCATCTTGCCAGCACCATCGAGAAGCGGGCCAGGGAAAATCGTGAGCTCGTCAAGACCGGCCGTACCCATTTGATGGATGCAATGCCGGTACGCCTGGACCAGGAATTTGGTGGCTGGGCTACCCAGGTCCGCGAGGCTATCCGGCGTATTGAATCAAGCCAGCCCAGGCTGCGAAGCCTGGTGATAGGCGGGACCGCCGTCGGCACAGGGGTGAATACCCCGGGCGACTTCGGTCCTCGGGTTAGTGCGCGACTTAAGGCCATGACCGGTGTTGCCTTCGAATCAAAAGCCGATTACTTCGAAGGCCTGAGCAGCCAGGATGCCGCGGTTGAGATGAGTGGCCAGCTAAAGACCCTTGCCGTTGCCCTCATGAAGATCGCCAATGACCTGAGATGGATGAATTCTGGGCCCCTGGCCGGTCTTGGAGAGATTGCCCTGCCTGCCCTGCAACCGGGTAGTAGCATTATGCCTGGTAAGGTCAATCCCGTTATTCCGGAGTCGGTGTGCATGGTCTGTGCGCAGGTCATCGGTAATGATGCCACCATTACCATCGGTGGCCAGGCAGGTAATTTCCAGCTCAATGTCATGCTGCCTGTCGTCGCGCTGAACCTGCTGCAAAGTATCGAGATTCTTTCCGGTGCATCGAATGTACTTGCCGATAAGGCCATCGCAGGTTTCGTAGTCAACCAGGATAAACTACGACAGGCCCTCGACCTGAATCCCATTCTGGTCACTGCGCTGAATCCGGTTATTGGTTATGAAGCAGGCGCAGCAATTGCCAAGAAGGCCTATGCAGAAGGCAGACCCATCATCGAGGTGGCTGAAGAAATGACTGACCTCAGCCGGGCAGATCTGGAGAAACTGCTTGATCCTCTGTTGCTCACCCAGGGGGGCGAGTAGTCCAACGTAACAAACTTGAGATGTATCACCAGGAGTAATGAATGGATAACGCAACTTACCTTGAGGCCTCAGCCCGTACAGCCTCTGCACAGTTTCATGATGACAAGGTCACTCCCGCCATGATCGAGATGGCACTGGCGCAGGCTGTGGAGACTGGCAACATGCTTGATGCCATTAAAAAGGGCATCTACTACGGTAAAAGTCTGCCAGAAGATCATCCCACCCTCGAGGTCCATGCCGAGGAAAGTACGATCAATCCCCGCGCTATCGACCAGGATATCCTGCATGCAGCACTTGGTGTTTATACAGAGGCGACGGAGATGCTTGAGGCCATTCTTGAAGCCATGAAAGGCAATGGTTTTGACAAGGTCAATGCGGCAGAGGAACTAGGTGACGCGGAGTGGTACATGGCCATGATGTATCGAGCGCTTGGTGAAACCCCGGAGAATGTAAAGTCCGTCAATATCGAAAAGCTACGTCATCGTTATCCGGATAAATTTACCAGCTTTAATGCCATCGATCGTGACCTGGGTACCGAGCGCAATATCCTGGAAGATGGTCATTCCTGATTTTAAGGATTAAACGATGAATAAGGTTCAGGATTATAGAGTTGTCTGCGATTGTGGGTCTGTGGAATTGCAGATTAAAGGTGAACCCGTTGTGCATGCCTATTGCCATTGCCAGGATTGCAGAGATTTACTGGATGTACCTTTTAATGCTCTGACAGCCTGGAATGAAGACCAGGTTCAGGTCGTTAAAGGTGAAGAGGCTTTACTGGAGTACAAGTATCCTGGCAAGGAAATGAAACGTTATTCATGCAAATCCTGTGGCGCATTATTGTTTAACACCAATGTGTATGGATGGCGTTTAGTTTCCCAGGCGCTGGTCAGGAAATGCCATGCAGGTGAGCTGCCTGTGGGACTGGAGTCAGATAAGCACTTTTACTATGAAGAACGCGTAGTTGATATTACAGACCCACTTCCCAAGTATTTGCAGGGTGTGGACGGACCCTTATACGAAGCCGAGTAATCGTGTCTGATCTTATCTGATGCCGAGGAAACTATAGTGAGTGAACAGGAAGTATTTATCTTTGAAGTGACCCAGGGGAACTTCAATACCTCAGTCGTTTTTAACTCGCACAAGCTTCCGGTCATAGTCGAGTTCATGGGTATGTGGTCCGAACCCTGTATTAAAACAGAGTATCTGCTTTCTGAGATGGCCAGGGAGTTTGCCGGACAGTTCATCTTTGCCAAGGTAGATACTGACGCCCAGACTGATCTCGTCAATGAATACGAGATCAAGAATATTCCTACCCTGAAGATCTTCAGAGATGGTGAAGTAGTGCATACCGAGGAAGGCGAGATGACCGAGGCCGAACTCAGGGGATTACTCAAGGCTCAGGGAATATTTCGCGAATCGGATGAGATGCGGGAACAGGCGCGCGAGCAGCATATGTCCGGTGATACCATTGATGCGATTAAACTTCTGACGGCTGCCATTCAGCAGGACCCGGGTAATACCCGCATCGCCATGGATATGGTCCAGATCTTTCTCGATATCGGAGAGCTGGAACAGGCGGAAGGACTATTTGGTCGGTTGCCTCAGAGGGACAGAGATAGTGACCTTGGACGTTCTTTACTTGGCCAGTTGTCATTCAAGAAACTTGCAGCAGACACGGAAGGTAAGGAAGTCCTGCTCGATCGTATTTCCACTAACAAGGATGACCACGACGCCCATTTTTATCTCTCCGTCTGCCTGGTTGCTGAGCATGATTATCAACAGGCCATGGATCACCTATTTACGATCTTTGAAGCAGATCCTGATTATAAAGAGGGTGCTGCTAAAGAGATGATAATAAGTCTGACAAATATGCTGGCGCCTAATGAACCCCTATTGGCACAGGAATTCAGACGACGACTTGGAAATATCGTGGCTCAATAATTACGCATGCCATTTCGATTGTATGTGTTTATGGCGAGTGACCAGAACGGCAGGAATCTGAAAGGCTGTTAAAGAGGGGATTCGGAACAGGATTATTGGGCCGTTTCGGTGATGTACTATTGGTGCTTTCTATGCCTGTGCAGCTAAATAATCTGAAAGCTATTAATTGTATTCTCCGGGCATGTCGTTTTTTTTGACAGTAACACTGCCAACTTTTTTACCTGACATTCTTAGTAGTTCATCACCTGAAAATTCAAAGCCGAGCTTTAGTGCGATTCGGGCAACATCATCTGCAGTTGAAGCAGAGAGTACCTCGTCTTTCAGTGCCGGTTCTGACTGCATTTTCTGTAAAAACGCCTCGAGCTGATCTAAAGCCATATCTGAAATTCCTATTCTCACGGCCTGCTCATATACTGAACAGGCAAAACAATATAAAGATTTCGTGAATCCTACTATATCCTGAGGGGTAAGGGTAATGAGTGTCAGGGAATACCTTAGTGAGTCGATTGAGGAGCATTTGACTCCTGCTTTAGCGACTCAACTGCGAGCTGTCCTTTAACGACAGGGGCGAATAAATTGGCCAGAACGCATATCCAGTACCCCAGGTGGACGGTTGTGGCAGCCCTGGTCGCAGGTCTGGTTTCCCTGCTTGGTGCTTATTTCTTGCGACTTGAAGAGTGGTGGTTGCCAGTGTTTTTCACGGGCTTTGGCATGTTATGGTTTCTGGTGTCCTGGGAGTGTTACGTATCCTATATGCACCTGGGTGAGGAAGTCCTGGAGTATCGAATGAATTTTAAATTTGTTCGAATCCTGAAATCTGACATTGAAAAAGTCACCTGGGAATCCGGTTGTGGGGTATCCGTACGACTCACGAATGGAAACTGGGAGGAACTGCCGAACTTTGGCCAGGACAGTCGAGGGATTACCAATTCTGTGCGGGCCTGGCTAGGTAAGAAGCATGACAGTAACAGCGCCAAATAGCAGGGTGCTTTCGCAGCGCATCCGCGGCCATTTATGAATGATGTGAGGAGAGAAAAATGAAAAAAATCCTGGGTGTACTTATTTACAGCCTGGCGCTGGTTTTGTTCCATCCGGTTCAGGCAGGAACTGCAGAGATTAATGACAAAGCCTCTTTAGCGGACATGAAGACCGGTAAGGGAGTATTTCTTGTCGATATAGGTGATCCTAAGAAACTGAATTTTTATCTGGAGGTAATCCAGGGGACGCATAAAGGGATGAAGTCACAGGGCGTAAAGCCTGATTTTATCCTGGTCTATATCGGGCCCAGTGTTAAGTACCTGACTTCCGAACCCTCGGCAGAGGCGGAAGAGGAGGCGGGTGGCGTGCTTCTGGATATTGAGAATAATGTCGCAAAACTGGCTGAACTGGGCGTTCGCCAGGAGGTCTGTGCAGTCGCAACACGTGTCTTTGGTATTCCAAATGATACCGTTTTTCCTGGTATGACCCTGGTGGGTGATGGCTTTATTTCACTGATTGGCTGGCAGGAACAGGGGTATCGGCTTGTTCCCGTTTTTTAATTTCCGGATGCAATAAAAAAGCCCCTCTAGGAGGGGCTTTTTTATATCAGCAGCGCTGGCTCAGGAAGCTGCCAGCTGGCGAAGTACGTAATGCAGGATGCCTCCATGACGGTAGTACTCAACTTCCTGTGGAGTATCGATACGTACCCTGGCCTTGAAGGACTTACCATCAGCATTAACGGTCACTTCCCTGGCAGAGCCATCACCCAGGCCTACGATATCGAAGGACTCGGTGCCGCTCAGACCGAGACTTTCTGCAGAGTCACCGGGCATGAATTCCAGAGGCAGGATACCCATGCCGACCAGGTTAGAGCGGTGGATACGCTCGTAACTTTCTGCGATCACAGCCTGTACACCAAGCAGGCGAGGACCCTTGGCTGCCCAGTCGCGTGAAGAGCCCGAACCATATTCCTTACCGGCGATGACAATACAGGGCACATCGTCGGCCTTGTACTTCATCGAGGCATCGTAAATGCTCATCTGCTCACCAGAAGGCTGGTGATTGGTCACACCCCCCTCGGTGCCGGGAGCCAGACGGTTACGCAGGCGGATG
>JAAUXZ010039016.1_pt1 | contig 23129 bp, 15 predicted proteins | sample 7278131 | NCBI WGS metagenome assembly JAAUXZ01 (sample SAMN14350119, study PRJNA611818) | marine sediment metagenome | isolation source: surface marine sediment (3m) | place: French Polynesia: Moorea | collected 2018-08 | reverse complement strand
CCATCTGGGCTTCGTCGTACCCGTCACCGAAGTAGGCGATGTTCTCGCGATGTGGCACGTTGGTTTCAGTGATGATCACAATATCTCCGCGCAGCATCGATATCGCGGCGCGGATGATCTTGATCAGCCGATGCGTTTCCTCGAGGTTCGCACTGGACGTGCCTGGCTCCTTCCACAGGAACGTCACCGCGTCGAGCCGCAGCAGGCGGGCGCCCCTGGCGACGAGGTGGAACAGCACGTCGATGACGGCGAGCAGTACGTCCGGATTGTGGTAATTGAGATCGACCTGGTCGGCACTGAACGTCGTCCAGACGTGCCGCACCTCCCCGCTGCCGTCCTCGAAGGCGGTCAGCAACGGCGATGTCCTCGGTCTCACGACCGAGCTGAGATCGTCCCCCGGATGCGCCTCGGCGTAGAACTCGCTGTATGCCGGATCGCCTGCAAGGAAGCGCAGGAACCAGTCGGACTGGCTCGAAGTATGGTTGATGACCGCATCCGCCATGACGCGGCAGCCCCCAGCCAGCCTCCCGAGGTCCTCCCAGTCGCCGAGATCCTCGCGGACCGAATGGTAATCGATGACCGAAAACCCGTCGTCGGATGAGTACGGATGAAACGGCAGGATATGCAGCAGGCTGAAGACGTCTTCGAGGTAGTCGTCGTAAAAGCGCCGCAGAACACTCAGCGGCGGCTCATCGCCAGCGAGGAGCGTATCGGCATACGTAATCAGAAGGACATCGTTCTCGTCCAGCAGAGCCTGGCGCGCCGAACGGCAGCGGACATCGGCGTAGCTCTGCAGCAATTCGTCGACACCCTCCACGACGCGCCGCGTTCCGGCATCGTCGTACAACGTCCGGACATGCTCGGAGAGCACCTCTTTCACAGAAGTGATGCGCTGGGCCATGGCCGCATTCCTCGGGCGGAGAACTGATATCGACCGCAAAACCAGGGGCGCCCGAAGGCGCCCCTGCCACTCAGGGGGTGCTAGAAGTCGTAGGTGACTCTGAGCATCCACCTGCGGGGGAGAATCGGCCGACCGACGAAGAACTGCGCCGGTTCGCCGGACTGGGCGTTACCCTGTCGCGGTGAGCCCTCGGTGATGCCTTCCTCGTCGAAGAGGTTGAAGGCATGAGCGCTGATCCGCGCCGTTTGTCCACCGTCGAACTCGAACGTGTAACCGGCTTCGAGACGGACGAGGTTGTAGTCGTCCAGTTCTACCGAGTTCGAGTCGTTGGCGTAGTTGTCGCCGTGGTAGTTGTGGAACAGCGCCGCGTCGAAGTTGTTATAGGCGAAGCGCACGTAGGTGTTCGCCATCTCCGTCGGCTGGCGCCGCAACTCGTTGCCCTCGAGCGTCGGATCGAGTTCTGCCTCGGTGAACTCGTGATCGCGCAGCGTGATGTTGCCGCCGATAGTCACGTAGTCATTGAGGAAGTAGTCGATGCCGGCTTCGAGTCCATAGGCCTCGGTCGACTGCAGCGAAACGACTTCGACGACGTTACCCTGCGCATCGTTCTCGAAATCGACGTTGCGCCGGTCATCGAGCTCGGTCCAGAAGAACGTCGCGTTCGCGCTGAAGTTGTCGCCCCGATACTTCATGCCGCCTTCGAACTGGATGATGATCTCACCCTCGTAGGAAGCCAGCAGGCCGTCTTCATTGAACGGCACGCTGCGGATCTGCGGGAAGAAGTAGCCGCGTGAGGCGTTTGCGAAGAGGTTGATCTCGTCGTTGAGGCGATACAGCGCGCCGGCGGACAGTGCCCACTCGGTCGTGCTGACCGTGTCGCTGGTCAACGAACCGTCGGTGAATCCGACCACCTCCAGCTCGTTATTGACGGTCGGATCGGTGTCCATGACGAAATCCGCAGTATTGAACTGCCTGACGTCGCCGTCGAGTCGCTCAACGCGGGCGCCGACGTCGAACGACCAGTCGCCGGCCTCGATCTGGTCGGCCACGTAGAACGCCGTGCGCTTGGCGCTGCGATCGCGATAGCCAACCAGGCCGTTGGTCCTGGCGAGACCGTTCTGCGTCCACGTGTACTCCTGGTCCGGATCGGCTGCGGCGACCAGGTCACCGGTTCCCGGGTCTTCTTCGACGCCGGTCAGTGTCACGTTGACCATCAGCGGCGCGTTGCGGAAGTCACCGAGATACGTGGTGATGTAGTTCAGGTCGTCCGCCTGCGAGTCCGAGAAGAACATGCCGAGCGTAATGGCGTGCTCCTGGTCGTTCAACGTCAGGTTACGGCCGACGCTGAACTCTGCCGAGAAGTCCGTCGCGTCACGCCAGCGATCCAGCGTCCTGTTACCGAACACCAGGTCGGAGGCGGCCAGCGCACTGCCACTCTGCGAGTACGTAAATTGCGCGCCAGCTGCAAATGCAGCATCAATGCCGCGGTTGGCCAGGTACTCGGCCTGCGTTTCCGGCGTGTTCGGGCCGATGCCGTCACCGTCCAGGAACAGGTTGAACTGGTGATCGTAAGCGGCGTAGCGAACCTTGGCATTCAGCGTCCAGTCGTCGTTGAGGTCCTTGTCCAGGACCACCGCGATGTTGCTGCCTTCGGTGACTACACCATCACCGATCGGCGTCGTGAAACGACCGTCCGGCGTTTCGTAGGACAGGCCGATGGCGTCGACGGTGTTCATCGTGAAGACTTCGTCGCCGTCGTTGCCGTTGACTCGCTCACGCGACATGCCGTCGACCGGCAACGGCAGGAAGAACTGCACGTTGTCGTCGATGAACTGGCCGTAGAGCGTCACCGAGCCGCTGCCGTCGTCGAATTCGCGCTTCAGGTTGCCGCGCAGCTGGAAGCCCTTGGTGTCGAGGCCGGAGTCCAGCGGGCCTTCGTCATAGCGGTAGTAGCCGGACAGCGCATAGAAGGTGTTGGAATCATCGTCGCCAAGCGGGCCGCTGAAGTAGTAATCGCCACGCAGACGGCCTTCTTCGGCCGCCTCGACCGCCAGCGTGCCTTCATTCTCGGGACCGCCGGTCTTCGAGATGTAGTTGATGATGCCCGCGACCGAACCGGGACCGAACAGGTTCGATGCGCCGCCGCTGACGAATTCGGCGCGTTCCACACCGAGGTCGTTGCGGTAGAAAACGTCGAACGCCGACGAGTTCAGGCCGAAGGTCGAAAATGCCGGCATGCCGTCGTACAGGAGCGGCGTAAACGAGAACTGGCCGCCCGACGGCAAGGCACGGTGGAATACGTTCGTGGCCACCTCGCCGCCGCCGCCTTCGGCACTGACGCCTGCGAGCTGCGTCAGGATGTCCGCCTGGCTGGACGAAGTGAATGACCGCAGGTCCTCCTCGGACCACTGAACGACTGATTGCGGCGTTTCGAAGCTGGTCCGCTGAACACCGGTACCGGTTACGACGATTTCCTCGATGGCCTCGTCGTCGGTATCCTGCGCCACGCCTGCAACCGGCAGAGCAACGCTCGCAATAGCTGCGAACAGATACGCTGAAAGTCGAGATTTCATACTGACGTCCCCCGTCTGTGAGTGATAGACAACAGGGGACCGTTGTGTTTTGTGTCGCGCTCCCCCGTGAACGCCGTTGCAGCGCCCACCTAACGCGGGCAAGCCACGACAGTGTTCAGCGATCATAATATACCCACTATGCGTGAATAACCAGCCTTAATTGCAGCGATCGGCCGATTTACTTACGCATCGCGGATAGTTTCATTGGAAAAAGTACATCTTGAAGCTCAGCGCGGCAGCGCCCCTGGCCGCCGAACGGCTGCCGGCCTCGGCGACGACGATACGCGGCAACGGCCGTTCCCAGGCGCGGCGGTGCTGATCGTAGACCTCGATGTGTGGAATGATTCGCTCGGCCAGCGCCCTGGGGATGCGGCCGCCGATGACGATCGCTTCCGGGTCGAGCAGCGCCGCCGCGGCCGAGGCGATCAGCGACAGCGAATCCCGGACCTGCCCGATCCACTCGTCGACACCGGGCCATTGCGGATCGAAACGCTGCACGAGATCCGACACCGAGTCCGTTTCGACACCGTTCTTGCTCAACAGTTTTCGCAACAGGTCGAGGTTGGGATGAGGATAGATCTTGGGTGGCAGCAGTTCCGCCACCTCGCCGGCGTTGCCGACGGCGCCTCGGATCAACTCACCGTCGTAAACTACGCCACCGCCGAGGCCCGTCGCGAAGTACAGGTACACGAAGTCCTTCGCCCAGCGGCCGACACCGTACAGGCTCTCGCCGATGGCCGCCGCGTTGCCGTCGTTTTCGACCCAGACGGGCAGGCCGAAATCATCGGCCAGCACCGCTTCGACGTTGATATTCGCCCATTCCTCGAGCGCCAGCGGCGTATTCACCTGGCGCCCCGACTCGCGCATGAAGGTCCCCGGAATGCCGACGCCGGCGCCGAAAACACGGTCGCCGAGCTGCCACTCGTCGCTGAGCTCGTCCATCATCCGCCGCAGCTCGGCAACGACCTCGTCGTGCCTCATCGCGGTCATCGTCGTCGCCCGCTCGCCGATGATCTTGCCGGAGAAGTCCGTTAGCGTAACGGCCAGCGCATCCCAGAGTATGGCGATGCCGAAGGCGTAGGCGTATTCGGGAACGATTTCGACATTGATACTGGCTTGCCCGCGCTTGCCGGAGGAGACCCGGTCACCCTGCCTCAGGGAACCGCGCTCGATGAGCCTCGCGATTATCCGCGACACCGTTTGCTGTGAACGATCGATCTCGTTCGAAATCTGCGTTTGCGTCAGCGGCCCCCGCCGCAGGACCAGCCCGAGGACGGCGCGTTCCGCCTCGCTGTTGGGCTCGAAGATATCCCGACGAAAGTGCCGGGACTCCGACGGGTCCCTGCTCTGCGCGTTCTGCTGCGCGGCCGCTTTGTTATTCTGGATCATGACGACCGGTACCGTGTGAACGGTTTCGCCGCATTTGTCGCGGCGACAGCGACATGCTATCAGTCACACAGTGTAATTTACAAATGGTGAGTAAATAACGTGGCTGTCGACACGACACCCCTTCCGGACAATCGCCTCGGCGAATTCCTCGCCCGTCACCGGCTACCCGCCGGCTTCGTGGAGACCGCGCGACAGTACTACCTGCCGCTCGCCGAGCGCCTGCCGACGTATCGTGCGCCGGACGTCCCGCTGATGCTTGGCATCAACGGTGCCCAGGGCACCGGGAAGTCGACGCTTGCGGACTTCCTGGCAATGGCGACCGAAGTCCTTTTCGACTGGCGATCTGCGGTTCTGTCAATCGACGATTTCTACCTCACCCACGCGGAGCGGCGGGACTTAGGGCGAGACGTTCATCCGTTATTCGCGACGCGGGGCGTTCCCGGCACTCATGACACGGCCCTGATGATGGACATGCTCGCGCAGTTACGCGAGCTGCCGGCTGGCAAGACGCTCAGCTTGCCGCGCTTCGACAAAGCCATCGACGATCGCGCGGCGGCCCGGCCGGAGATCGCGGGTCCGGTGGATCTTGTCATCCTCGAAGGCTGGTGCGTTGGCAGCACGGCCGAAAGCGGAGCCTCGCTGTCAACGCCGGTCAATACGCTGGAACGCGACGAGGACCCTGATGCTACGTGGCGCCGGACCGCGAACACGCGGCTGGCTGAAGATTACGAACCGATCTTCGGAATGCTCGACGCTCTGGTGTTCCTCGCTGCGCCGTCTTTCGACGCCGTATTCCGCTGGCGCCTGGAGCAGGAGCAGAAGCTTGCCGACCGGAGCAGCGGCTCCGCGATCATGAACGAGGAACAGGTGGAGAGGTTCATCGGCTTCTACGAGCGGCTGACCCGCCACAATCTCGAAACGCTGCCTCAAACAGCGGACGCCGTGCTCACGCTCGATGAGAATCACGCCGTCGTTGCGGCCCGGTACCAGTCCGGCTAGCCAGCGATTCTGCGCTTCAATTCGCAAAAAGCAGGCAGTACTATTGCGCGATGCCCCTGTCCTGGCGTTCCACGTGCGTTCTTTTTGTCGGCGTCCTGGCGATGTGTGTCGGTTGTGTCGACGACGGCGCGGAAGCCGGCGCCTCCCCGACGGTAATCCGGGTCGCGGTACTGCCGGGCCAGTCTGAAGACAGGCTGCTCACCAAGCACGGACCACTCCTCGACTACCTTCGATCGGAAACCGGCCTCGAATTCGACCTCAGCATTCCCCGCGATTACGCAGACCTCCTCGAGCGCTTTGACGCCGGCGAGGTCGACCTCGCCTGGTTCGGCGGCCTGACGTTCACGCAGGCGGAGCACCGCAGTGGCGCCGTGCCGCTCGCTTCCCGCGATATCGACCTGCAGTTCACGAGCTGTTACCTCGTCGGCGCTGACGACGAACGTATGTCGATCAGGGACTTCCAGGGAGAGCGCTTCAGCTTCGGACCGATGTTGTCGACCTCCGGATACCTGATGCCGCGGTATTACATGAATCGTGAAGGCCTCGATCCCGATAGCTTCTTCGGGACAGTCACGCACTCCAGTGGACACGACCAGACAGCGTTCGCGGTCAGGGACGGCACCATCGCGCTGGGCGTCGCCAATTGCGCCGTCGTCGCCTCGCTGTACGACAGCGGTGCACTCGACCCTGACGAGGTGCGTATCCTGGAGACGACGCCGCCGTATTCAGATTACGTCTGGGCCGTACCCCCGACAATGGACAGGCGTACGCAAGTCAAACTGCTGGACGCATTCCTCGGACTCGACGCGAGCAAGCCACGAGATAGCGAGATCCTTCGACTGCAAGGCGCCAACATCTACATGCCGGCAGGCATTTCGGATTTCGAGATCATCCGCACCGCGGCAATCCAGGCCGGCGTGCTGTCGGATGGGGCAAGCAATGCAAGGTAAACGCGGGAGCTCGCCATTCGTTTTGCGCTATGTCTATGGCATGCTCGCCATCGTAGCCGTTGCGACGGCGACGATCATCGTGTCGCTCTACAGGGATCAGCATGACGATGTCTCGACGCACGAGCTTGTCCAGTCGTTCCACCTGGAGTCGTACCTGGAACTGGCGCAGCTCCGGAATGACTCGGCTACGCTGCTCGGCCTGATCGAGAACGCAGACTCTGACGACGGATTCGACTATCTCCGCGCAGCCGGCGGACGGGGCCTGCCGATCAGTTCGGCGGGGCTACTCGAGTCGATACGGACCCGGCTACTTCGCCTGGCGTCCTTGCAGGAGCAATACGACAACGACCTGACTGCCGGGACGTCGCGGCGACTTCGGAATCGCTTCGAGCGTGTCGAGGACGCCTTTCCAGGCGGCCAGGTCACGGACAATGCACGTCCGGCTGTCGAGGCTTTCAGCACGACGATCGACCAGTTCAGCCGGTTACACACCATCGCAGCCGACATGGAGCTGCGAGCGCTGGCGTTGCGCCACGATCAGCGCCCGCGCTTCCTGGTCGTGCTGATCTTGTGCCTGGGCGTAGCCGTGCTGTCAGTCGGCTACCTGATCACATCGCTGCAGGGCGCGCTGGTTCGGCAAAAGGAAGCGGAGCTCGCCCTTGCCGAGACCCAGGAGCGACTCCACAACGTTCAGAAGCTCGACGCGCTGGCGCGGCTCGTCGGCGGCGTTGCGCACGACTTCAACAACCTGCTGACCACGGTGCTCGGGCACGCGGAGCTGCTGCGCCGCAGCCCCAAGTGCGATGACAACCTGCGCTCGGGCCTGGACGAGATCAGGACCGCGGGTGCGCGCGCCGCGACGCTTACACGGCAGCTACTCGCGTTCAGCCGGCGGCAGCACGCCGATCGCAGCGTTCTCGACCTGAATCAGATTCTCAACGACATGCAATCGATTCTGCGCCGTACGGTCGGCGACGATATTGAAGTGACCTGTGAGCTGGCGGACGAGCCGTTCGCCGTCGAGATCGACCCCGGGCAGTTCCACCAGTTGATGATGAACCTCGCAAGCAACGCGCGCGACGCCATGCCGGAAGGCGGAGCGCTGAAAATCGTCACCGAGAATGCGTCCATCGCAGATGACACCGACGGCGTGCCGGACGGGGACTACCTCAAGATCACCGTTTCGGATAGCGGTACCGGCATGGACAGGAAGACACGTCAACGCGCGTTCGAGCCCTTCTTCACGACCAAGGAATCGGACCGCGGAACCGGTCTAGGGCTGTCGACCGTACACGGCATCGTTGCGGACTCCCGCGGCTACATCGCGCTTGACAGCGAAGAGGGGCAAGGCACCGAGTTTCGCCTCTACTTTCCGCGTAGCGAAGGTCGGCTGCGACCGGTGGCAGACTCCGAACCCCTGGCCCCGGTACAGAAAGGCAGCGAGACCATCCTCATCGTCGACGACGACGAGCAGGTCCTACGCTACGTCAGCAAGGGCCTTTCTTCCCTCGGCTACCAGGTGTTGTCCGCAGCGGACGGCGCGACCGGCTTGCAGATCTGCAGGCAGGAACCCGGCGACATCGACGTCATACTGACTGACGTCGTCATGTCGGGGATGAACGGTCCGCAGTTCCTGTCCAAAGCGCGGCGGCTGAGGCCGCAAGCTGCGGGCATCTACATGTCCGCCTACACCAAGGACATCATCCTGTGGCGCGCCAACGAGGGTGACGACATCCCGCTCGTCACGAAACCGTTCGAGCTCGAGACGCTGTCGCGCGTCATCCGGCAATCGCTGGAGAATTTCGACGTGGCCCGGACGCAAGACGCCTGACGGCGTCTAGCTGCTCATACGCCAGATCTCGCCCTGGTCGAGCGAGCGATCGCGGTGCATCAGTATCCACTGCGCGTGTTCATCCAGTGCCGATCCGCCGAGGGCCAGCAGAATCTGCCGTTGCTCTATCGGGTCGTCGGTGTTGTCGAGCCGGCGACGCGCATTCTGGAAGATGCGCAGCATGAATTCATACTGCTTGATCAGGTCTTTCTCCGCGACAGCGTAGGTGTAACCCTGGCGGATCGCGAACAGCAACAACAGCGATCCCATCAGCACCATCAGGCCGTCCTTGGCCGTCGCCGCGAGCAATGAGCCGGCGAATACCAGCACGACGACGACCGCGACGCTCGTGAGCAGGCTCAGCGTCCCGAGTCGTTCGGTCAGCCGGTTACGGCGAACCCGGTCCCTCGCCTTGGTTGCGAAATAGCCGAGCTGACCACCGTCGCGGTTCCCGATCCACTCCCGCAGCACGAATTCCAGCCCTGCGTCGTCCGTGTGCGGCCGTACATCACAGCGCGTACCGGCGACGCGCATTACGTTGCGAATCCAGCCGAGCTCGGGATCCTGCGTTTGCAGGAAATTGTCGTGCGCGAACTTCGATTCGTTCTCGTTGACGACGCCCGCGACCGCCCAGTAGAACTGCACGCGCAGCCCTTCTGCCAGCGCGCGGTAGTCGAGGTACTTGCGGTGCCAGGCGCGCCGCCGCGCGACGTACTGCAGCAGAGCGGAAACGACGAAGAAAAGCAGGAACGCAGCCATGAAGAACGGCCACACTTCGTAGTCGGTATACAGGATAAAGCTCAGCCCCATCAGCAGCGCGAGCACGTGCGTCACGCGCAATGAATACAACGTCTTCTTCTGATAGTGAATCGCCAGCCAGTCGGCCATGCAGAACAGTCGATTGATGGCATCGACACCCGGTGGCAGTCCGTCCCGGTCCTTTTCCTCGAACAGCGGGTAGCTCTCGGTCTCGATGGCCTGCGCGTTCTTCATGACATCACGGCTGAATTCGGCGGTGCGCTCGAAGATCATTCGGTGCTGGCGTGGCAGCGTGGTACTTCTCGGGTGATCTCGATCCTGCGTAAACCATACCCGGTCCAGGGGCTTCAGCCCGTCCTGCGGCGCACCGTCATCGCGATCACGGGAGCACACGATATGGCAGACGAGGTCACTCTCGTCGTCGACGAGCATCTGCTGAGTCGCTACGGTCTTGGTCGTGTAGCCCGGCATGATGTCGTCATGGTGAAACTTGACGACTTGCCCGGTACCGCCGAGGTCGTTGGTCAGCTTGCCGTCCCAGAGCGCCAGCAGAACGTGGCAGTGCGCGCAGATGAACACGCCCAGTTGCGCATATTGCCTGTTGCGTGCGTCACCGTGCGTCGATATCCCTCCGGTCGTGCCCCCACGGGCCACGGGCAGCTCGTAGATCTCGTCGGCTGCCTCGAGCAGGATTTCGAACTCCTCCTTCGATTGCGGCGTTTCGAAATCGTCCTCGTACAACTCCTTCGGCATTGGCAATAACGCCGTCAGTTCGATTCCGAGTTCCAGCGCCACGTGTGCCGCAAGTCGGTCGGCGCCTTCCGCCAACGCCGACATCACGCGCAGTCGCCGCTCCGGATACCGCTCGCGGAGCTCCACTAGAAGCTCCCGCACCGCACTCCGAATATCGTCGATCTCGGACGACACGAGGTCGCGATGCCCGGTGACGGCAACAACCAGCGGTATTGCCATCTTCGAATCGGAGTCGCTCATGGGCAAGCAGATTACCGCAAAAAAGGTATCGAAGAACCGATAGAATCAACGACTTGCCCGAAACCGCGCCCTGTTGACCCGATGAGACACGATAGGGGCGCGTCGATCCGGAGACCCTGCATTGAGCAAACTGATCCACGCCATTCCCTTGCTCCTGATGGCTTTCCCCGCGATGGCGCAGCGCGATATCGACTTCGATGCCCTCGTCCTACCCGACGGTGGCAGCATCGTGGTTCCCGTCGTCGAGGGCGAGCGGCTGAGCGGTATCGCCGCCGACGTTGACACGCGAACCGGCGGCGCTCTGTCCGTTGCCGTGGCCGAAGCGGGCTTCAAGGGCGAGAAGCACGCAACCCTGACGCTGTTCGGTATCAAACCTTACAGGCGCGTCGACCTTATCGGACTGGGGGCCGACGCGATCGACCGCGTGAGTGCCGAAGACTTCGGTGGCATCGCCGCGGCACTCAATGACGGCTCCAGCGGTACGGAGGTAAAGGTGCTGTGGGGCGGTATCGAACACTCTGCAGACGCCGGCGCCGACCGGGTCGCGTTTGGCTATCGGCTGGGTGACTATCGTTTCGATCGCTATCACGAAGAACGGCTCGACCCGGCTACCCGCGGCCCTGTTGCCATACTGAGTGATGACGCGGCAGCTGCAAACCGGTTCGACGAAGACCTCGTGCATGTGGCGGCCGCCGTCTACCTGGCGCGCGATTTCAGCAATGAGCCGGGCAACGTGATCTATCCGCAGTCGTTCGTCGACCGAGTGCGCAAGGAGTTCCGTGGCCTCGCGAACGTGTCAATCAAGGTGCTCGACGAGAAAGACCTCGAGCGTCGCGGCATGGGCGCGCACCTGGGCGTCGGCCGCGGCTCATCGAGGCCGCCGCGGCTGCTGCTGATCGAGTACTTCGCCGGCGGAGACCGGCCCATCGTCGCGTTCGCCGGCAAGGGCATCACGTTCGACACCGGCGGCGTGTCGCTGAAGAAGAACGAGAACATGTGGCGCATGAAGGGCGATCTCGGCGGCGCGGCGACCGTGTCGGCCACCGTGCTGGCCGCGGCGAGACGCGATGCCGATGTGAACATCGTGGCGCTGGCAGCGCTCGCCGAGAACATGCCGTCGGGCACTGCCATCCGGCCGGGCGACGTGCTTACGTCGATGTCCGGCAAGACGATCGAGATCAGTTCGACCGACGCCGAGGGTCGCCTGGTCCTGTCGGACGCGGTGCATTACGCACAGGTCGAGTATTCACCGGAGGTTCTGATCGACGTTGCCACGCTGACGGGTTCCGTCGGGCGTGCCATCGGCACGGACTATGCCGGCCTCTTCAGCCGCCACGATGACCTCGCTGCCCGCCTGATGGCGGCAGCGGATGCCGCCGGCGAGCCCACGTGGCGCCTGCCCCTGGACGACACGCACTTCGAACAGATCCAGTCGCGGATTGCCGATGTCATCAACGGCGGCGTCAGCGGCGCCGGTGCCAGCATCGGCGCCGCCTTCATCGGCACCTTCGTCGACGAAAACCAGGTCTGGGCGCACTTCGACATCGCCGGCGTCGACTATCTCGAAGAACCACGGCCGACGGTGCCGGCGGGCTACACGGGCTGGGGAGTCAGGGCGCTGGACGAGTACCTGCGCCGCTATCACGAGCAGGCTGAGCGCTAGGGGCGCTCGGCGGGATACGCCATGGATCCACGACGCACGCGCTCTCTCGATATACACCGCGTCAGCGGCAGCTCGGTTGACGAAGCCGCCGATCTCGTTGCGATCGAGGAACCGCTCGAGATCCGCCTGGGGTTTCGAGACGGCGACGATCGCAGCGAGAAGAGCGTGTCGATCACGATGCGCACGCCTGGCAACGACGACGAGCTGGCGGTTGGATTCCTGTTTGCGGAGGGTTTGTTGCGTTCGCCCGCGGACCTCGTCGAGATCTGGCACCGCAGCCCGCCGGTCCCCGGCGAGGAGGAGCTACGCAACGTCATTCGCGTCGACCTCGACGACGGCGTGGAAATCGACCTGGCCCGTCTCGAGCGACATTTCTACACGACGTCGAGTTGCGGCGTCTGCGGCAAGGCCTCTCTGGAAGCGCTCGACGCGCAAAGCCTGTACGCCGGTGCCCTGGCGGCTTCCGGTTTCGGAATCACCCGGGACGCCGTCATGACGCTCGGCGCCCGGCTCGTCCACGAACAACAGGTGTTCGGCGAGACCGGTGGACTGCACGCGTCCGGTTTGTTCGACGCGGACGGGGATTTTCACGTCGTACGCGAAGACGTTGGCAGGCACAACGCGATGGACAAGCTGGTCGGGCGCCTGTTTCTCGGCGATGCGCTGCCAGCCGCCGATTACGGCGTCATGGCCAGCGGGCGCACGAGCTTCGAGCTCGTCCAGAAGGTCGCGATGGCCGGCGCACCGATGCTCGCTGCAGTCGGCGCGCCATCGAGTCTTGCTGTCGACGTCGCGAGGGAGTTCGGCATCACGTTGATCGGCTTCCTGCGCGACGGCCGATTCAATATCTACTCCGGCGCGGACCGGATCAGCGGGTAGCGATCAGTCGGAGCGCAGGATCGCAAGCGCTGTCATCGCTTCGAGCTGCGCGCGAAATGTCCCGCCGTCCGTGACCTGTACGACTGCATCGACGCAGGCGACGCCGCCTGAAACCACGTCGCAATAATCGCCGGACGGAAGGTCGGTGCGCACCTCGATGTCGACTGGCTCCTCTGCCAGGTTGATCACGACGTGGCCCCTGTCGCCGCGCCCGAACGATAGCGTCGAATCATCGTAGACCTGCCAGTGCGTAACCGGAGCACCGGCGGTCGCCGACCGGAAACCGACCATGTTGGCGATGGCCGCAATGCGGTGTTCGCAGACCCACTCGTCGCGGCAGTCACCGTCCGCGACCGGTTCGACCTCCGGCGGTCCCTGGTCCCTTTCGGTGAACGCAAATCCGGACATCACCTTGGGGTAGGCATACGGCCAGGCCAGCATAAAGACGTTGGCCAGCACATAGCGGTCGCCGAGCGTGTAATTGAAGGCATGATCGCCACCGTGGCGCTGCGTATCGTGGTTATCGACGAAGACGACCGCCCCGTCGGACGGCAGCAAGCCGATCTCCGACCCGAGGCTCTCGAGCCCTTGCAGGTCAACGTCCAGGAACGCGCGCTGCAGGGGTGGCGGGTACTGGAACTCCGTGACATGCGCGACATTCAGGTAGGCCTCCCTGTCGACCGGCCCGTCGATCTCGGCGATGACCTCCTGGAACACGTATGCCTCGGAGTCGAGCAGTTCCAGTATCGCCGAGATGTCGTCAGGCGGCATATGTTTCGCCGCGTCGATCCGGAATCCGGCAACACCGACGCCCAGCATGTCGTTCAGGAAGACCGCGATTTTCGCCTGGACCGACGGATCGCCTGTTTTCAGGTCGGCGAGGTCAACGAGTTCGCAATTCTGGACCTCCCACATGTCGTTGAAGTCCGCGATGTCGTCGTCATCGTGGCGGCCGCAGTGATTGAAGTCATCGTAATCGTACAGTGGCGGGTACTCGTACTCACCGTACTCCGTTCCCGCAACGCCGGTTCCGGAGCGCAAACCGGTCATGTGGTGAGTAACGCCGGTCATGTGATTAATGACCGCATCGACGTAGATGTCGACGCCGACTGCGGCACAGCGCTCGACCATGTCGACAAACTGTTCGCGCGTGCCGCTGCGGCTTTCCAGCTTGTAGCTAACCGGCTGGTAGCGCGTCCACCACTGCGGTCCCGTTACATGTTCCTGGGGTGGTGAAACCTGTACCGCGGTGTAACCGGCCGGCGCGAGGAATTCCTCGCACTCTCGCGCGATGCTCGGCCAGCTCCATTCGAACAGGTGCACGAAAACGTTCCGCGCCGGCTTCGATTGTACGTCGACGACAGGTTCCTGTTTGCTGCAAGCGCCAAGGAAAACGAGGGCCGCGATGAGTAGACATGCGGATGAGGCGGTCTGGCGCATAGAGCTTACCTGTCGGGTGGCGGAAAGGTGACGAGGATAGCACCAATGTCCCCCGACAAAGTCTCCCCGGCTGATGTGAATCGGCAGGCCTTACTCGACAATCGCATAGTCCCAGGCTGCAATATCGAGGTCGCGGCCGGGGACACGCGCCGGCTCATCGGACAGATTGATGACGACCAGCATGGACTCATCCTCGTACGTACGCCTGAACGCCATGAGTCGCGGATCTTCGAGGTGGACTGGCTCATAGTCGCCTCGCCGGAGCGCGGCGTGTTTCTTCCTGAGTGCGATCAGACTGCGGTAGTGATGCCATAGCGAATCGGGATTATCCTGCTGAGCCGGCAACGCGAAGTCGTTCACGGCATCGGTCCGGTAGAACGACGCGTCCCACGCCTCGCCGGTGTCCTTGTAAAACGCGGCAACACCCGGCGCATCTGCGTCGGCAGTCCACGGAAACGCCTCGCGCATCGGGATATCATCGGCGTCGTAATCCCAGGGCTTCTTCTCGCCGGTTACACCGAGCTCCTGCCCGTAGTAGATGGACGGCACGCCTGGAAGCAGCAGGTTGAGCACGGCGGCGGCGCGCGCCTGCCCGGCGTGTCCTCCGGTCACTGACATCCAGCGATCGGTGTCGTGGTTCTCAATGAAGTTGACCGTGTACGGTGGCCCATGGAAAATCGCTGCGTTCTCCTGCACGGCCTTGTGAATGCGTTGGGCGTCCAGCGTGACGCCCGCCCCGTTCGGCATGTCCTTGACGTACACGTTCTGTTCGAGCGCGAATCTCATCTGGAAATTGAACGACGCATCTGCGCCGCTGCCTTCGATCATGGGCAATCCGTTACTCGCCCAGTCTGCCTGCTCCCCAACGATGAAGATGTCCGGGTTGATCGCCCTCACATCATCAAATATCGGTCGCCAGAAATCGGCGTACAGGTTGCGGAAGAGTCCCTTGTGGTCGAGGTCGTCCATAATGTGATCGATGCGGAAGCCGTCGACACCGTCATCGAAGTTGCCGTCGCCATCAGGATCGACCCAGTAGGCGAAAAAGTCCCGCATGTACGCCTTGACGCGTGGATGATTCAGGTCGAGGTAGGCGATAGTCCTTTCCTCGCCTGGCCACAGCCTGTAGGGCTGCAGCGGTGAACGCGTCGGTAACAGGAATTGCTCCGGGTATTCGTTGCTTGCATCGCTGTAGTAGATGAAATCGGAGTACTCGGAACCGGGATTGCGATAGGAGTCGTCGAACCAGGGGTGGCCACTCGGCGCATACTGGGTTTCCATGTCCATCACGAACTTCATGCCTTTCGCGTGCACGGCCTTCACGAATTGGATGTACTCATCCTTGGTGCCGTACTCCGGGTCGATCGCCTCGTAATCGGTCGCGAAGTAATTGTGGTAGAAGTCCGATTCGTACAACGGCGTGAACAGGATCGCCGTCACACCCAGCTCCTCGAGGTAGTCGAGTTTTTCGACGAAACCGTTCAGGTCGCCGTGCCGGTCCCCGTTCGAGTCCCTGAAACTGCGCGGCATCACGTGATAGATGATCTCGTCATTCCAGTTGGTCCGCGAGGCCTCCGGGCCAGGACTGCCGGCTGGCGACTTCGCGCCCTGGCAGGCCGCCATCGTTGTCGCCGCCACGACGAGCGACTGTCTCAGTATCGTCTTCATGACTACTCGTGTATGTCGATTCGCTCGCTCATGCCGACGGATGCCTTCCAGTCGCCGATCAACTCCTTGAACTGCGCGACGAGTTCCGGTTGCTGCTCGCTCAGATCCTTCTCGCCGCGCGGATCGCTTGCCACGTCATAGAGCAGCATCTCACCGGTGTCGGCGTACCAGAAAAAATGCCACTGCAACGTGCGCACCGCGTAGCCCTCGGCCGGCCGGCCCATGACGTCGGATTCACTACGGCGATTGTTGGAGTAACCGATTAGCGCGGGGCGCTCGTGTTCGAGCTCGCCGCCCTCGAGTAGCGGCAGCAACGAATAGCCAAGCAGGTCTTCCGGCGAATCGATACCGACGAGATCGAGTATCGTCGGCACGAGGTCGATCGATGAAACAAGACTCGATTCGTTGAAAACACTCTCGATGCGATCTTTCCAGTAGAAGATGATCGGCGTCCGGAGTGACAGGTCATAGAGATTGCCTTTGCCACCGAGTCCGCCGGTCGCCCACAACGAGTCGGTGTAGTAGGAGACCCCGTCATACCAGTACTCGTCATTGGCATCCTGCTCCCAGCCGTTGTCGCTGAGATAGATGAACAAGGTGTCCTCCAGGAGTCCCCTGCTCTCGATGTAGTCCATCAGCTGGCCGACGCCGTCATCCCACCACGTGATATTGGCGTAGTAGCGCTTCGCAGATTCTGTCAGCGCCTGGTGCTCGTAGTACTTGCGGTACTTGTACGGCGCGTCGAGGGGCGTGTGCGGTAGCATCGGGCCGAACCAGATGAACATCGGCTCGTCATTGTGGCGATCGATGAAATCGTAGAGCGGTGCCATCGTTTCGCGCACGAGTTCGTTGCCCTCGGCACCCATCATCTCGTGAAAGAAATCGTCGGTGCCGAACTTGGACATGTCCCAGCCCTCGGTCATGCCTTCGTCGAAGTGGCCACTGCGGAAGGAATTCTCCCACCATTTGCCGCCCTGCCAGCTTACGTAACCTTTCTCCCTGAGTAGCTTCGGCAACGTCTCGAATATCTGCATGCCGTTGGCCTTTTCGACCGACGTCCACATTCTCTTTTCCGCGTCGTCAAGTGACGCGTAGCCGTCATCCTCGCGCCGGCGCTGCTCCAGGTGGCGGTTCAGTCGCAGCTGGTATTGCACGGGATAGAGCCCCGTGATCATCGTCCGCAACGAAGGCCGACAGTACGGGACCGGCACGTGCGCATTCGAAAAGGTCACTCCCCCGGCGGCAAGCGTATCCATCGCCGGCGTCACGACGTGCTCGTCGCCCGTGAAGCCGAAATACGGGTAGCCATGGTCGTCGCCGATGAGCAGCACGATGTTGGGCAAGCGCTCGGCTGCCGTACCTGTGCTACCGAGTATCAGCAGCGACAAAACAAGAATCGTTCTCCCGGTCACAATCCCCCCTCGCGCTCCGTGCGCGCTGTCAGTTTCATGTTGAGGTAGTTGAAACCCGTCTGTCGGCGGTAGCCGGGCCACTCCTCGTAATGCGGCTCCCCGTCGAGCACCTCGAGCGCGATACCCCTCTCGCATATCTGCCCGATAAGCGTACGCAGGATCAATCGAGCCTGCGACGCGCCGAGACAGGTGTGCGCGCCCGAACCGAAGCCGACGTGAGCATTCCGCTTGCGGTCGATTATGACCTCGTCGGGCGACTCGAACACGGTCTCGTCGCGATTGGCCGATGCCCAGCATAGCGAAATGCGGTGATCCGCTTTGACTGCCACACCATTCACGTCGGTGTTGTGTGGGCAGACGCGGCCGATGTGCGTCAACGGCGACGCAACGCGCACGAACTCCTCGATTGCGCTGCGAATCAGTATTGGGCTCTCCCGCAGTCGCGTAAGCACCTGCGGATGCTCGGCAAGGTGCACGAGTGTGAACGACAGGATATTGATGATCGTGTCCCGGCCGCCGGCGAACGTCAGCACGGCAAATCCGACCATCTCTTCGTGCGTCAGGGGCCGACCGCGGTAGCTCGCTCTTGTCAGCGCGCTGAAGAAATCGTCGCCGGGTTCGCGCTCGGCGCGATCGAGCTGCTCGCGCACGTAAGCGTCCAGGCGATCGCCTTTTTCTTCGCTCGGCGCATCGTGCCCGTGGAATACGTGGGTACCCCAAGCGATCCACTCCTCGGCTGCATCCATCGGCATGCCGAGCAATAACGTCAGGGCGCGCGACTGCAGCGGCAGCGCAAACTCATGGATGATCTCGACCGAGTCGAGTGCCGTCGCCTCGTCCAGCATTGTCTCGACGAGCGTCTCGACGGCTTCTATCATCTCCGCCTTTTTAGGGCGGCTGAAGAACGGCTGCACGATCGCCCTGTAGTCAGTGTGCTCCGGCGGATCGATCTCGATCGGCAGCTGTCGCGTTGTACGTACGTGCTCTTCGCTGGGGATCGGTACGCGGAACGGCGCATTCGAGCTGAACGTGCCGTAGTCGCCGGCAGCCTTGCGTACGTCGCCGTAGCGCAGCACAAGCGGAATGTGCTCTCCGTCGAAATCTACATCGAGCACGCCGGTTTTCGTGCGCGCCTCGGCGAACGGGTCGGACGTGTCCCAGCTAGACATCTTCAGTTACTCCCAGGTAGCCGGACCAGGCCGCCAGCCGCGTCGGTATCCTGTCCGAGTCGACACCGACGCTCGCGCGGACCGACACGCAGGCGTCGTTTTCCGGCAACCACTCTACGACCTCATCGCTGAGGTTGATGACACAGTAAGCGCGCTCCCCGGGTGCGTCGCGACGAAACGCAACCACACCTGTCGGTGCTGCGAGGAACTCGAGTGCCCCTGTCGTCAATGCGCGGGACGAGCTGCGCAGGGCTATCATGTCCCTGAAGAAACTCAGGGCCGACTCGTCGCCTTGTTGTGTATCGACGGCAAGTGGTAGATGCGCTTCGTCAACCGGGAGCCAGGGCTCGTGCGTAGAGAACCCGGCGTTCCGGCCGTTTCGCTGCCACGGCATCGGCGTGCGTGCTCCGTCGCGGCCGAACGTGTGCGGCCAGTTTGCGATCGCTTCCGGGTCCTGCAATTTCTCGAACGGCACATCGGCTTGCGTTAAACCGAGTTCCTCGCCCTGGTAGACGAACACGTTGCCACGCAGTGCGAACTGCAGTAGCGCGATCAGCCGAACGCTCCGGTTGCGGTCGACATCGGGCAGCCAGCGGCTCGCGACACGCATGGCGTCATGATTGGAAAACGCCCACGACGGCCAGCCCTCGTCGGCCTCGCCGGGCCATCCCGCCAGGATCTCCTCGATACCCCCGGCGGTGAGGTCGAAGGTCGTCAGGAACTCGAAGCCGTATGCCGAGTTCAGCCGCCGTGCACCGTGTGTGTAGTCCTTCATGTAGCGGAGCGGCTCCAGGGACCCTACTTCGGCCACGGTGAAGATGTCGCCATACTCGTCGGTGACGCCTCGCAGTCGCTCGAGGACCCGTGGCAGATCGTCGTGGCACATGTTGTATTTTGGCTCCTGCATGAAATACGGCCGCGTCTCCTGGCGCATGTCGTCGGGTGCGGCCGGGTTATCGCGGAGCTCCGGGTCGTGCATGCCGCAATTGATCGCATCGAGCCTGAAACCGTCGACGCCCCGGTCGAGCCAGAATCTTGCAGTGTCGAGCAACGCCTGCTGTACCTCGGGGTTGTGCAAGTTCAGATCGGGCTGCCCGGGCAGGAAGTTGTGCATGTAATACTGTTGTCGCCGCGCATCCCACGTCCATGCCGGGCAGGCGAATATCGACTGCCAGTTATTGGGTGGTGAACCGTCCCGCCTGGCATCAGCCCATATGTACCAGTCGGACTTCGGGTTGTCGTCGCTCTGCCGGCTCTGCTGGAACCACGCGTGCTTGTCCGAGGTGTGCGAGTACACCTGGTCGATGATCACCTTGAGGCCAAGTTCGTGGGCTCTGGCCAACAGTGCATCGAAATCCGCGAGGGTGCCGAACAGCGGATCCACGTCGAGATAGTCGGAAACGTCATAACCGAAGTCGGCCATCGGCGACTTGAAAAACGGCGAGATCCAGATGCCGTCCACCCCAAGTCCGGCGATGTAGTCGAGCTTCTCCGTGATGCCCGGCAGGTCGCCAACACCGTCGCCGTTCGTATCGAGGAAGCTGCGCGGGTAGATCTGGTAGATCACCGCGCCTCGCCACCACTCGCTTCCTGCACCCATTCGTTCACTCTTTTGTTCTGGAGTACGCGACGATGTTATATATCCTGTTGTCTCTTCTGAATGCCCGATTTTGGCAAAAACATGTCTGTATGTAATATACGGCCATGATTGAGCTGCCCGAACCGGCGATCAACGACTGCGGCCTCGCAGATTACCCGCATGGCGGGCAGCTGGGGCCGAGAACGCTGCCGGATTTCGAACTGCTCTGGGTGGAGCGCGGCGAATGCCTGTGGGAGTTCGACGGCCGTACCGAGCGCTGCCCGCCGGGCAGCGTATTGTTGTGTCCGCCCGGTATGCGCGATACCTGGACCTGGGACCCCGAGAAGATCACGAGGCACGGCTACGTGCACTTCGACTTTCCCGAGCCGGTCGACATCGACTGGCCTTTGCGGCGCGACTGCTCCGGCTACGACGTATTGCGCCCCTTGCTTCGTCACACGGTCTGGCTCGCAAGTCTCGGCGGCGAGGACAACGACAGGCTCGCTGCGGAGTCGCTGCGGCAGGCGATAACCTGGTTCCTGTCAGGCTACGTGTCGCAAAGCGAGCAGCCAATTACCGTTGACCTGCACCCGGTAATCCTGCGCGTATTGAGAGTGCTCCGGCAGTACTGGGGCAACGGCCCCAAGCACCCGCCCTCGATAGCGTCTCTCGCGAGCGATACCGGCGTGTCACGAGGACATCTCGCGCGCGTCTGTCGTCAGGAACTGGACGTGACCCCCCAGGAATTCCTGCGATACCTGCGCCTGGACCACGGTCTGCTGCTGCTCGGCCGGACGAATATGAAGATCGGCGAGATCAGCGAGGCGTGCGGATTCCAGAGCCAGTTCCATTTCTCGCGGTGCTTTCGCCAGGCTTACGGGTCCAGCCCGCGAGAAATCAGGAAGCAGCTGCGCGAAGGCAGTGACAAACCCCTGAGCAAGGTGATCGGCTTGCGCAGGCTGGTTCAGATCGTCGGCTAGGCCGGCCTTGAAATTTCCGGCACAACCGCAATCTTTGGTTGTCATAGGTACTTTCAGACTGGAGATCTACCGAATGTTCAAGCGTATAGCGCTGTTCATTGCGACCAACCTGGCGGTCATCCTCGTGCTCAGCGTAGTGCTGCGGCTGCTGGGTGTCGACCGCATCCTCGACGAGTCGGGCACGGGCATCAACTACGAGGCTTTGCTGGTGCTGTCGCTCGTGGTCGGTTTCGGCGGTTCCTTTATTTCGCTGGCCATGTCGAAATGGATGGCGAAGTATTCGACGGGCGCCAAGGTCATCACCCAGCCGCAGAATTCTGCCGAATCGTGGCTGCTTTCGACCGTCGAGCGGCAGGCCCGCCAGGCAGGCATCAATACGCCCGAGGTCGCGATCTACGACTCGCCGGATATGAACGCTTTCGCCACTGGCGCACGCCGCAATTCGGCGCTGGTCGCCGTCAGCACCGGGCTGCTACGCAGCATGCCGAAGGAAGAGGTCGAAGCGGTCCTCGCACACGAGGTATCGCACGTCGCAAACGGCGACATGGTCACGCTCGCACTGGTGCAGGGTGTCGTCAATACTTTCGTCATCTTCCTGTCCCGCATCATCGGCCACATCATCGACCGCGTGGTGCTGCGAAACGAGCAGGGCTACGGCATCGGCTACTTCGTCTCGGTGATCGTGGCACAGATCGTGCTCGGCATCCTGGCCAGTACCATCGTCATGTGGGTCTCGCGGCAGCGCGAGTTCCGTGCCGACGCCGGCTCTGCTGCGCTCAACGGCAGGGAACCCATGATCAGTGCGCTGGCGAGACTGGAACGTGGCATGCCCGCGGCGCTGCCAGAGTCGCTGGAGGCATTCGGGATTTCAAGCGGCGAGCGCCAGGGCATCCGCCGACTCTTCATGAGTCACCCGCCGATCCCGGAGCGCATCGAAGCGCTGCGGAATTTGCAGTAATCAAAAGGCCCCTGACGGGGCCTTTTCTTTTCCCTCTTCATCCGCTTGCCTGGCCGGGTAGATTGGCTATACCTTTATTCAAGTGCCTGTGATGGGGGGTTCACATGCTGCTCGCACGCCTGCTCGGCTGGATCAAGGAACACCAGACCTTCAACATCTTCCTGCTCGAGATCCTCGCCGTGTTCATCGGCATCTCGGGGTCCCTTTATGTCGACAAATGGCGCCAGCAGCAGGACGATTACGAGACGCTCGACAGGGAATTGCGAAACCTCTATTACGAACTGTCACGAAACGTGAGCAACGATAGCGTTGCCAACAATATCAACGTCGACGCAACGAGGAGCACGATACTCCTTACCTTTGGCGACTGGCGAAATTTGAGCGATGAGGAACTGCTCGATCATTTCCGGAACGCGACTTTCGTCTACGCGCCCAATTTGGAGGCCGTTGAGCTGCGGGCCAACAACTCGACCCTGTCGATCCCGTTCAGCGGAGTCCTCGCGCAGATCGAAGCATCGCTCTCTGATCTGAATATGGTAATCGCGCTTGCCGCGTTGAATGTCGAAGAGATCTACAGCGACTCACGGCACCTCATCAAGGCGGCAAATATCGTCCTGCCCGCGGCGTTCGAAGCGGGTTTTCGTGACGAAGACCTCGTCGACGATGTCGAGGCGCTCTTCGACATCACCGGCGGCATCTCATCGGAGTTCGTCGCTGACGAGCACAATATCGCGACAATTCGCTCCGCGATCGAAGACCCGCAGGTGCAGATGCAGCTTCGACAAATGATCACGCTGCGCCAGAACATCGGGCTTAGTATCCTCACGCTGGTCCAGTTTAAGCGCGACATTCTCGAGGCCATACGTCGCTACGCGCCTGACATTTCAGTGCCGTTTGTCGAGGTCGGCATCGACGGTAGCGCCACCCGGTTCGGCTGGCAGACCTACCTGCCGATGAGACAGGATGGCGCGGATCCCGATGTCTGG
>JAAUXZ010151604.1_pt1 | contig 23144 bp, 29 predicted proteins | sample 7278131 | NCBI WGS metagenome assembly JAAUXZ01 (sample SAMN14350119, study PRJNA611818) | marine sediment metagenome | isolation source: surface marine sediment (3m) | place: French Polynesia: Moorea | collected 2018-08 | reverse complement strand
GCGGTAGCGGTGCTGTCGTGTATGCGCATGGTTTAACACCACTGCCGCCGCAGTATCCGCATATCGCTTGGTAGTCAGGCCACCATATTTTCACAAACGGCGGTGTAACAATCCGGTCAGGCAGACGATTCGCGTCTGTGCGGTTTTCTTCAACTTTGGTCATAGCCACTACCTTGGTGTTGTATTTCTTCCTCGGTAATTTCACCAAGTATCCTTATCCCTTTTACATTTGGCTCATCGCCACCGTAGTAAATCTCTACCGCCTCAACATAATTATCATTGGCTTTCAACCAGTTATCGAACTCATCCCTCCTTTCGTTCCCTTCGTTTGATGACTCCCAACCTTCCTTGCTGCCGTCCGGCGCAACAAAGAATGTTGCATACCTGTTCACTGGGCTAATCACTATCTCGGTGCAAGTTTCACCAAAAATTTCTAATGCTTTTTTGTGTGCTTCAGCTAGGTATTTTTCATCCCATGATGTTGCAACAATCGCGTGGTGGTTTATGTATCCCATATCAATCTCCAATCAACAGTTAATCGCATCTTTTCCATTATCAATCCCTCTCATCATCAGCTTCGATTTGCATATCATATAAGGACCCTCACTTCCCGGTTGATGTAACCCACAAATGAGTCAAGGTTGGGATACTCATCTACTGGGCAGTCAAAGCTGACTTTATTCAGCTGCGCGTCGAGCCCCTTATAGCGGTAGATCTCTTTACCACCGTACAGTTTGATCCTGGCTGCGGCACCAGTGTCCGCCTTGAATCGGTGTATCTGTTTAACATAACCCATCGTTGCCATATTTATCTCCTATCTTGTTGAATTATATAATTATTTGGGTTTTATTTCATCCCCAGGCTGACTGATAAACCCATATCATTCACGCACATACTCTTCTTTACGGTCATCAGTCAAATCTTTTAACTTGTACAATATTTATAACGATTCACTTAGCACCTTGATATCACCCTGCAGCCGCTCAATTTCTTGCTTTAATTCTTCAGCATAATCCCACGCTTTTTGCCTATCGTGGTCAGACTCATGACCTGCTAAATTTGCGCGGTCGATCTCTGCTTTGTAAAAATCAATATCTTCAATAGCGGCCTTTAAAGCAGCCTCAAGGAAGTCAATTTTATCAGCGGCTTGCCACATAATCCCTTCGTCCGGTGAAAACCCACTAGATTCTGCCTCATGGATAGATAGGCTTCGCAATCGTTTAACCAGGTCATTCATACATAATCCTCGGTTGAATTAAGCCCACAGGGACAATCTACGTCACAGCATTTGTGTGTTGCTATCTGAATTCCATAAGTTTTACATTTAGGGCAATCAATAGTGCTGGCGTAGCTTGTAGTCCTTGACATGTTTAATGCGCTTTCTATAGCGTCCAGTGTTTCAGTTAATCTCTGCACTTGCGCAATTAGAGAGACTAATTGCCGTCTTGCGTATTGATCAGTCATTACTCACCCTCCGGCGGTTCTGGTAGTGGCATCCAGTGGGTTACGCCGACAACTGGCCTTGCACGGCTATTTTTATCAAAGATACAAAAACCCTTATGTTCAAAATATGCATCGGTGTTTGTGACCGCTTTGGTAACGTCATTTTCATAATAAACAATGCAACCAAATTCCATATCTTCAGGCAACCGCTCTTCTACGCTAATCCATTTCATCATTTCATCACTCCCTCATAAAATGCCCAGATAACTGAGCCGATGATTAACCATGTGCCAATAGTCATAAGGATCATGTCGCGCACATCTTTAAGGTTTTGTTTACGTTTGTCGCTTAAGTTTTTCTCAGTCATAACGTGATTCCTGGTAGTCATCGATCAGGGCGTCTAGTTGAGCCTGCTCACGCCTGGCCTCGTATTCATCCAAAGCCTTTTTACGTCGCTTGTCGATCTCACTGGATCTATTCGGGTGGCTTTTGTTTGGTGTGCTGTTGATCTGGAATTTCCGGAGTTCCGCATATCCCTTGTTGTTTTCAAGGGTGGGTTTGAGCCTATGGTTGGCCATGTTGTTATCTCCTAGTTGTTGAATGGTCCTTGAAGTGTATTCTCTTATGAGAATGCTTTCAATAATTATTTTATGACGTGGTAGTAGGCTGCCAGCATAACCAGAATTTCTTCGTCCTCACGCATAGCCTGGTTGAGGTTGAATTCTTGGTAGGATGGTAACTTGCGTACTTTCTTGGATGATCCACCACCTGGCAGTCGTTGATCTGGTGTTGGTACTGGCGTGCCGCATCCTATCCAGCCCAGGGTAAACAGTTCCTGGCCGCATTGATTGGGCCAACCTGTGTTGATACCCCAGTAGCCAACATCAGCGGGTGCGTATGGACATATAACCCGGCCATGGGTAAATAGCTCTATGCCGCAGTCGTTGGCCCAGCCTGAACGAATCCAGTCCATGGTTAACTCTTAACTACGGTGAAGGTTCCATCCCCGTTATCTGATTTAGTTAATGTGTACAGGTTATTGCTTATGCTAGAGCCATCTTCTGCATAGGTGTTGGGATTTGCATTATCTAAGTCCAGTGCTATGTACATCTCGTTGTTCTGAGTCTGTAGCAATGTGACTTGCTCTTGGAGATTGCTTACCTGCAGCTGTAATGCGTTTATCTGCGCCTGCAAGCTATCAAATGATGCTGCTTCAAGGATTGAGAAAGCTGTTTCTGCTTCATAGGCCGTATCTATTGATATAAATATTGATGATGCATCAAAAACATCATAAGCCTGCTCAGTTTCAAACGCTGTGCTGATCTCTACAGTGATCTCTGATCCATCAATTACCGAGTAGGCGGATTCAGTTTCTGATGCTGTGCCGATCTCAATAATGATCTCTGGTCCGCCAGAGACTGAAAATGCTTGTTCTGATTCAAGTGCTGTGGCTATCTCATCAGTGACATCAGATCCATCTGTCACATCAAATGCAGTCTCAGCCTCATATGCCGTGTTGATGGTGTCTGATACAACGACAATAGCGCTTAATGAGTACGCATCTTCTTCTTCTGAAGCAAGGCCAATAGTCACTGATATTGGGCCTGGCTGTACTGTTATGGTTTTTATCTCAGCTGATGGCGTATCATCAGACGTGTCCCAGATATAGTGGTCAAACGTCTGCGGGGCAGTGTAGTTATTACTGGACAGCGTGTAGTCGCCCAGGCCGTCCATAGTAACTGTGATTGAGTCAGGCTGAGTCAGTTGGTCATATATAGCTGAATCGCCCGTGACTATATCTTGATAGTTGGCGTTATTTGCGTAAGGCGAGTCAGGGCTTAAGTTGGCGTAATCAACTGTGAAGTCTGTTTCCACCATTCCCTGTGGTACACGAATCTCTGCCTGATATGCTGGTGATGCTGTGCCGTTATTGACCACGACATCAACGGTTGACCCATAGTCGGCCAGCACACCAAGTGGTACTTCAGCAGTGACCTGTGTGGCATTTATGATCTGGACGAGACTACATAAAACACCATTGACTGTAACAAGGGTGACATTGGTAGAGTCGGTTACGTTAACCGTAAGGGTCGCGTTCGCCTCAATTATATCCGTACCGTATGATGACGATACGCTGTTAATTGTAAACGGCTCCGAAGGCGTAAGTTCAAACGCGCTTTCATTATCTATAGCCGTGTAGATCTGCACATAAATATCGGACCCATCTGCAACAGCAAAAGCCTGCTCAGACTCGTATGCTGTGCCTATGGTTGGTTCTTTTTCATACGTCCTTGCATAAGAGACTATGCCGCCTGATAGACTCAAGCGGCTGAACGGACCTGTTGCCTTGTCAGTTCCAAACTTCCCTGAATAATCGGCATCGGTTTGTTGGCTTATGCCTCCGTCGATGCCGAGTTTCTTGGCCATAATTAAGTGATCTTAAATGTATCGTTATCAGCTGGTGCTGTAGTCAATGCGCTGAACGTTATCACGCCGTTCGTTGATGCGTAGTCTGTAATATTTGACTGTTCGCCTTCACAGTTACCACTAGTGAAAGTGATCAATCGGCCTATTAGCTGGTTATCTGCGTATCCGACCAGATCAGAACTACAGGTTGTCGTGGTCAGGCTGGTCGCGCCGCACTGACTAAGGATTAAACCTGTCTCAAGATCAGTGGCTGCCTGGCCAAGATCTTTAGCGGTCTGCGCTGTTCCGGCCACCTGAGTTACGTTTACATCCAAGTTATCACCGCCATCTACAAGTGCATCGTTGAGTGCTGCTGCTCTGAAGCAATAGACCGGGCTGGTCCATGCAGCTTCTGCAGTTGTTTCGCCAGTGAACCACCCATAACCTTCTGTGTCGTTATTGATTGTTCCTGCAGATGCCGGGATCTCTATCTGGTACATACCATTAGTATTACTGCTAACTGCAGTCCAGTCATGGACGCCTGCTGTTGTGGGAACCACATTAGTATGTGTAGCCACACCTGCTGACGTCACAAAGTTCCAATTCAGATCCATGCCAGCAGCGTTATAAGCTACTGCCCCTGAGATGGTTGTGCCATCTGATTTTGCCACTAAGGGTAGACGATTAACGGGCAGTACCACTGCCGTATCGACGTCAATGTATATATCTGCCATAAGTTAAACCTCTTGGTTTTGTCGGTTGTAAATAACTGTTTGAACGGTTGATCCACCGCCCTCACCTTCTTTAAAAGTAATCTCTACATAGTTTGGATAATGATAAGTCGCGCCGCTTTTTGTGCGGCTTTGCACAGTGACGGGCATTGTACCAATATCTGTAAAGACTACTGGTGCTGCATCACCGTAATCTCTAGCACTATGCTCAAGTGTTACACCATTGTGTAAATATTCGCCTTTTCTATTACCGTCAGACGCATTGGATGCGCCCCACACTTTGATTGACGTAACTTCTTCATTGCCTGTTGTTGATATGGTAAACAAATTGCTATACGTGCCTGAAGCCTCATATGAACAACTGGCTTTTATTATTTCTGCGTAAATTCCATGCTTGGGTGGTCCAGTATACGAAGAACAGTTTAATGTGGCTAATGAGTTATTTAGAGTAAAAGTCAGGTTGGTCGTATTACCAGCACTGTCTTCTAAACTTCTGCCGCCTGTGTCGTTATAAGCCTCACCATTTACGTCAGTCAGAGAGGGAAAAGAGAAACTGCTACGGATGTATAACTTTGCCACTCTTTCCTGTTGAGGCTGGAACGCAAATAATAAATGCGTGTTTTCTTGTGACGCTAACCAATCCCACTCCATAGTTACCGTACCTGATCCGCGCTTGTAACTTGAGGCATAAGTTAAATATGAAGAGCCAAAAGCTGGATTTCCTATTTCTGTTTGCGTATCCCCTTCGTCAAGATTTGCCGATTCATCTGGTGAATCAACACCAATAAAGTCGATAACTAAAGAGTCACTGGGTAAAGTTGTGAGACTATTGGACTCTGTAGTGACACCGCTGGTCTCATTAACTTGCGCACTTGAAAATATTGGAGTTGCAATATCTGCATGTTCTATTGAATAGGCTCTGATACCACCGTAGAACTGACTGCTTGATGTCACACTTAAAGTGGCGGATCTTGCTTGCATATTGTACCAAACGTAAGCATATGCAGCACCGCCGGGGTTTGCGCTAAAATTCGCAACCTTATCTATTAATGTTTCGTCTGGGCTTACACCATCAAAAGTAACGCCTGATAATGTTGGCGCACCACCGGTGCTTTCGCCCTGACCTACTAACAACAGCGCCCCTCCGGTATGTTTGTATGTCTGGCTAATGCTTGTGAAATTTCCTGTCCAGTAGTCGCCTGATGTGACCTTTGGCTTACGCTTGCCGAATAAAACAATAGTTGATGCATGCCATTCATCCGTGCCACTTATTGTAAAAGAATCTGGATTCTCTTGTGTGTCTTTATAAAAATTCTCAACAGCCCACCCCATTGTCGTAGAGCCTGTATCTTCGTTTCCTGTACTTGAGTATCCGGTCGGGTATGCGCTGAATGTCTTGCCTCCGTCACATGATGCTGTTGCTAAAACAGCAAAGGGCCGCGCGCCCATGATCTCATCAGATAAAGGTGGATTTGGTGTAGTGCTTGAACCACTTGTATGTTCTATATGGGGCTTTAAAAGAAGCTTTGGCTCCACGTTAGAAAAGCGCCAGATACACCATACCCATGTCTCAAGATCTGCGCCGTTTATTTCTACATTAAATGTACCTGTTTCCGTCCCATCCGCTTCTTTAAAGTACCATTTGGATCTGTGATTAGAGCCGCCAGATTGATCCCCTATCTCCTGCCATCCAGCTATATCCAACAGATCTGTTGTCCCATCCTTAGATACCTTGAGTATGAGCATATCTTTATCGTTTACAGTTGATGGGTAGCTTATATCTACATCATTAGTTATTGTGTTTTGGTAGCTTGCGGTTGCCTCATGAAATATTGGCAATTCTTCCTCAAATCCTTTGAATGACGCCATAGCCATGCAGTGCTCGATAGTGGCCGATCCTGCTCCAAAGCCAAGTGATGTGTTTTCAGATGGGCTTCTTGCAGTTTTGCGGGCATAAGCTGCTGAAAATGTCCCGTGCGGCTCACTTTCATGGTCTTCAATAAAGCTATTGCCCCATGTACCATAATCTGCTGATATTGAAGTAGATATCGCTCCAGCTATAGTAATTGCATTTTTTTGGGTGAAGATACTACAAGACAGTGAATTATCTATAACATCTCCATCGGTATCTGTTATGAAGCCTTCTTGGGCCACGTTACCCAATGTGTAAATGTGACAATGCTGCTCATCAACATGTGTTGTTGTAACTGATAAAGTCTGGGCACCAGTGGGGATATCGTCTTCAAGCAGAACCCATATTTCAGCAAACGCCCCGTCCCCTGTTACATAGTGTGTGGCCTGAACTATGTTTGTCATTGCGGTAGTGCCAAAGTCTACGCCAGTGTTGTACCGTCCTGAAGCTGCTTGTTCATGGGTAATAACCGCAACTAACACCCTGTTCTTACCTGTCCCAACCGTGTATGTGGCTGTTGCATCGGCATTGGTAATTGTAAGTGCGCTGCTACTTATAATCTTTGGAAGGTATAAATCTGGATCTTGTTTATCATATTCAACAGTGCCAATTAGAGTGAAGTTGGTCCCGCTATTATCTGAATTAAGGTCGTCTATAAGGCTCCAATATTCTGTTGGGCTTGTTGATATCTCATCTGGGCGCATCCTCGCATCCAGCAAATCTTCTTGGTCTGCTCGAGATAAAACGCTATCCCAAAAACCAACTTGAGCATAATATCCTTCACACGCACTTTGGGCAGCGCTTGAATTAGTGTTTGCACCAATATTTACATGAGTATTGGTTGCTGTGGTCGTTAAATGGTTATATGAAATAGTGCTACCATAGGCATTAATTCTACCCCTCAAAGTGTTGCCGGATTCATGCGTAACAATTAGCCTATACCAAGTATTTGGGGCCACATCTATACTGGATGCTGACCATGTCATAGATCCTTGGTCGTTACCTAAAGCCCATTTTCCATTATCAATGCCCAATCCTTGCTGCCTTCCAGTAATAGTATGGCCTCGATTGAGACACATAATCATCCCATCATCTACAGTGGCAGGCGTTTTAAAAATACAGAATATTGTCCATGTGCCATCATTAAAGCTTTCACTTGCTACACTTGCAGCATAAGCTACATCACCTTGGAAATATGTTGCCATTATGTAATATCCACCGTGTATTGGTTAGTTACATTATTGTTTTCATCAATAACAAACAAGTAATTAGTGCCTGAACTCAGACCGCCTTTGTTGAATTTAAACTGTATCTGGTTGTCTGCCCATGACGTCCAGGGTTGTATTTCTCTCAAAGTGCAGTTTGCATAAGTTGCATTATTACCTATTTCAAGTCGATGATGGCCGCCCACCTGAATATAAAAATCATCCATGTGAATGTCAGCCGTTTCAATTCCGTTGCCTATATAGTTCTGCCATACAAAATAACGATGCCTAACAGAGTCATTATAAGTCTTAACAACGGGGAATAATGGGGCCGTGTCTCCGCTATTTGAAGCAGTGTTTTCTACTATAACTTCGCCATCAGTATGTCTGAACCCGTCTATTCTTCCGTCTTTTACCCCTTGAGTCGACTCAGTAATCAACCACTCCATACGATACCATTTTCCATTGTTTGGGGAAGGAAATTCGGCTCCATAATAAGTCATACCGTCTCCCGGGGATCTTGTGATTAACTGTTTTCCTGTCCCATCTAACCAGTTAAACATGACAATTTCAGGGGATGTATCCACCCATCCCTTCTCCCAATTGAGGCGGAACATTTTCCACTGACCATCAGTCTCACCGTTATATTTAACCCACCAACTAATATAGACTTTTTCGCCAGCCGGAATGGATTGTCCATAGTCGTATATAATTGCGCCATTAGCTGTGCTTCCACCCCTGTCACAATCCACAAAGATACATTTATTGCCTGACCTTGGATTGCTATCTGAAACTATTGATATTGGCTCTCCACCATCATCAAAATCCCATCCTCCAAAGTTGCTTACTGGCCCATCAGCAGTTGTTTCTATATAACCATCTGCTCCGCCTAAGTATTCATAGCTGTTTGTGTAGTTGCCCAGGCCTGTATCTGTGATTGTAATTGAGTTCCCGTCTGCAAAAGTACCGGTTACTGGTGGATCTATTTGTATAGGATATCCAACCATCTCATTTTCGTTTTCATCAAGCACATGCACCCACTTGCCTGATAAATCAGAAAACTCGCCTTGGTTTACGGTTATATCGATATAAGTATCTGTCCACGCTGTAAATGACTGGATTTCTCTATTTCCAGTTTTGCTATAGATCTGACTGTCTGTGATCTCTACGCGCTTGCGAGTTTCTGAAATATAGACTTCATCAAACTCATTGATCATTCCTTGGTAATAAGTTGTAGTGGATGATGGGTCAAAACCAAGCAACTTAATACTTGTGCCTAATGGACCTGCATTATCATCTAAGTCACTCACATCATGCTTAATTGTGCCGTCCAAATAGGCTTTAATTGTTCCTGTGGATTGGTCTACCCAACATTCATGCAAATGCCATGACCCAGTAGAGGGTCTAGTCTGACTCCAACTTGTATTACTGTTTGAATAAGTCATGTGTTGTGAAGTCCATGAAATACGGGTGTTTGTACCCCCTGTGTCGTCCCAAACTCTCAACACTTTATTTGAACCGCCATCACCATATGTATCTAAATTGTATTTATGTCTCCATTGTATGTAGATAGATTCTCTTGCCGGGTCTGATGGTAATGGTGGATCTTCTAAATAAGACTTGCCAGTGCCTTTGTAATGCATAGAGCTATATTGATGCCTTCCCCCGCTTGACTCAAATTCCATGACATTACCAAAAGCCCCGTGATCCCATACAGTCTCTGGTATTTGCTGCCCGTCTGTATAGCCTGAGTAACTCACTTGATTGTCTATTGTATCCCAGAGAAATAGTTCATTAGTGCCAAAGCCTGTTCCAGCCAGCCTTACGGTTTCTCCGTGAGTGTATTCTGATATAACGACTGGATAGCTGTCTGAAGCAACACCGTTCTCATCGACTACGAATAAATACTTGGTGCTACCTACGCTAAATTGTCCTGTATTCACGGTGATCTGTATCTGGTTGTCATTCCATGTGGTGTTTGGGACTTGAATAACTCTTTCAGTACAGCTGTTGTAATCTGCATTGTCGCCAAGTTCAACACGTTTACGGGTATTATCGACATAAAGATTATCGACCCACCATTCCATGTCCCCGCTTGTTTGGTTGACGTTATTTGGAGATAACCATGTGTCAATTTGACAACCATTAGTGCAGCCTGATGTACATATCAATATATTTTGAGCATCACCGTCCAGAGCTAAATCTGTCCAATACTGATAAACTCCATTAGCGACGTCTACATCTCCAACATCAATCCATTGTTCAACCCTAGACCATCCTGATGGTGTACTTACATTTTCACCAAGATTGATAAATCCAGCGCAGTTATTACGCCATAAATAATAATCTCTACCTACATTAGGGGGAGCATCATAAGGAGGATTGTTATTACCGGGGTTGCCAAGATTTGCAGTGTGCCTATCACCTTTGTGATTGCCTGAATACGACCCTCCCCTATAACGCATATAAGACATATATCGCGTTTGGGTAGCTTGACCTCTAAATGCAAAATTATCACTTGAAGTCCCACTATTTACGGGGTTAAATGTATAAGCAGATTGAGTTCCTGACCATGCTCTATCATTTTTATACTGTGAAGCGTAACCGTCACCATACTGCTCATAGACTGCGGTTCCTATTGTTGGTGTGTTACCCTTTAGCTCAGTATCAATAGTTCCCCCTTCAAAGTCATCCCATAACCAAGGCTCAACTGGAGACTTAATCCCAAAGCTTGAACCATTTATAACCACTGTTGAGTTATGGGAAAACAATCCTGCTATTGATGATATGCCATCACCTGTTGCAAGCAATGTTGTAGATGTAAAAACATCGCTCACTCCACCTATGGTGAGCGTTGTGCTGGTACTTGTGTTGTTGGTAGCTGATGAAGTGTGTTTTACTTTTATCTGCTGCCCAACAGTAATTACGCCGGGGCTTGAACTCCAGCCTTGTGCTGCGCCGTTTATTCGCCATTCGCCGTCAGTTACAGTTACTGGCGTCTCAGCATTTATGCCAGTAATTGTTACCCAGTCTGATTGTGTTTCTGAACTTAAAGGTACATCAGTCTGGTCAGTGAATATGAATTGATCAGGGACTAAATCAAGGTTCTCCAGACTTCCGTCCAGGGTAGTCTGCATAGTGTGATCGACGGCATTGATAGTCATTATGCACTGGCTCGGTATGTCCCACTTGCATTAATGTTCATTACCAAGTTATTGCCGTTGGTCGTTGCGTCAAAACTATGATACGTGAGGGGAATGATTGAAGTATCATCACCGGATGCTGTATCTGGGTCATAACACAGCAAAGCTTTTACCAGCGTATTGTTTGTGGCTCCGCCTGCAGATGTCCACGTCTGTACTCCAATCGTGCTTGATTGCCAGTTATTAGTGTCGTCAGGTGATGGATTTGTTATATCTGCGTCCGTAAGGATTTTACGGGCATAGTTTGTGAAATCAGCCTGCACATTGCCTGCTGGTACTAATAGCGCACCAAGGCTATCGTAATCTGCAATAGTGGCATCCGCCTCTATGGTCTGCATCAAGACGACAACAATTGCGCTGTTTGCCGGGTCGTTGGTTGCCACCCTCTCATAATAGGCATTCACCTTGCCCCTGGATATATTAAAGACATCATCTAAACCGCTCATTTCTAGCTCCGTTGTACTGTTGAAGTTCCGTCACCGTTATCGGTGCGTGTTAAATCAAAATCATCATTTGTGATGCTACTTGCATCGTTAGCATAAGTATTTGGATTCGCTATATCCAAATCCAATCTTTGCCACACCTCTGGAACAAGCGCATTTAACAAAGTTAATATTGCATCTTGTTCCGTGCTCAAGCCAGATCCGCTTGAAACTGTCTGCAAACCTGCAGAGTTAGTTGGTATTACCTGAACCTGATTCTGCACTAAAACGCTATTCTGAACATCCCAAATGTTATTATTTGAGCCAATTAACCTTACAGACCATTGGCTGTTTGGTAAAAACTGTACAGAATAACCATTTATTACCTCAATAGTACGCGCATACGTAGTTCCTGCAACCGTTACCTCGGTGTTATGTCTGAGTGGATAAGGCCAGGCCATTCCTGCGTCATCATCAGCCAATGCCATCAGCTGTGTGCGGAAATAACTCTCTGTATCCATCTCATACAATGTGCCGCTGATCAGTGTTAAATCTGACTGATTAACGGTAATTAACTTGTTAGGCCAGTCTACTGTAAGCGCCATCAGGTAGTCGGCCCAGTTCCGCGTAGTTTAGCCAGCGCCAAGTTATTGCTTTGCTGTAACTGGGTCACCAGATTAATAAGAGTCTGCATCTGATTAGTCATATGGATGGCTTGGGATTCAAGCTCCTGAATACGATGCTCCATTTCCTCAAGGCCTTGTTTAGTGGCCTTGGCGTTCATGTTGACTAAATCACTCATCTTTGATCATGAATATGGTTAAATCCAGCCCGGTTGATGTAATCGTAGCAGATATATCGGATTGTTTGTAATAAGTGCTAGATGTGCCTTTTCGCACTTTACCTGTTACTGCTTGGTTTGTTGAGTATCGATAATTAGCTGTAACCTGTCCTGAGACGTTGGTTGCTGCATCGATAATATCTGTGCCTCCGGGGGATTCTTCCAGTAAAACCCTAGCCCCTTGTATCACAGAGTTATCATCAATATCCCTGACTGTGATGGTCACTTCAACCTCATTAATTACTGTAATAGTCCCTCCGGTTTCTGACCAGCACTTTGCTGGGTCCAAATTACCGCCTACAGGATTGACCAAAGTAAGTGTATTTGAGCCTCGCCATTCAATATGGGTAGTAATACCATCGTCAAATACCCAAGGATTACCTGATGAATCTTCCAGTGTCAGTTCAAAACTAGCTGGCGTGGATAATGGCTGTACTCTCAGGCTTAAAGGCCAGTTGGGTCTGTTTTCATTAAGGGCTTCCAATGCTGTTTGAGCAGCAGACTCACTAGCAGCACTGGCAATCGTGTCATCCGGTAAGCAGCCTCTTCGGTATAAAATATTTTGTATATCAGCCGGGGATATGCGGCCTGCATTGGTTCCGCCAGAATTATCAGACCAAGTGGCAAAATCACTGATCTGAGCATCAGCCATCGTATTGTAGGAGATATCCGTTGCGCCCGTTTCCAAGTTGGTATCAGGGTCGCCCCACACAATATCGCCAGAATGAGAGTTAAACGATCCCGTACCCAATGGATTCCCATCCGTATCAGTTTGCTCTATTCCATCGATATATAGCAGCACTTCTTTAGGTGTATCGGTTAAAGAATACGTGCCGCAAATATGGTAGGGACGACCAACTTCAAGCTTGAAATCAGACCATGCCTGCGCGTTAATCGCATTACCGGGAGTATCCGCACACTGGAATAGCAGGGTATTACCAATTCCGGTAAAAAACGCAATATTTTGTACACCACCACCTTCTTTCCAGATACATGCTAATTGATGTTGAATCTCATCCAGTTGAAGCCAAAATGATAAAGTTCTTTCGGCTGAGTCAATTGTGATATTCATGTTGCCTGAATCAGCACACTCTCGTCGATTAGTGGTGCTGGAATAGTTTAAAGAATGAGTATTTCCATCCACTATCTCTTGAGTATTAAATGTCCACGTACCTACAACACTTGAAGTCATGTTTCTGGCTGGACCTGTATCACCTGTATCATTATAGGTGTTATTTAATCTCCAATAATGATCGGCCTTTAAAGTATCTACTATCAATTCGTTGTAAGGTAATAAGCCAACGTTAACAGCTTTAGGAGCGCTTGCTTCACTACTGCTATTAGTAACCACCAGATATACTGTTGTATCATTTGACAGTGATCCTTGCACCGTATCTATTTGAATACTGGTGTCAGACCATGAATCTATGGTTTGAGTGGTCTTGATTGTTCCTGACGTGTCAGACCAGAACTCTACTTTACCAGTGCTTTGAGTAGCGCCGAATCCGTCACCCGTAATGGTTCGGTTGGTAGCGCCCCAATTGAAGTCATTTAAAGCCGTACCACCAGTGACATGAATAGGCTGTGTTTCATTTAAAGCTATTGTGTAAGTCTGGTATTCAGGCGTGGTGTTTAGTACAGAGTGCTGCCAATCGGGTGGGCTGTAATTGCCTGTAGTGTCAATCTCAATATCAGCAGTAAAATGATTTCTATGGTCGTTTGCTGTTCCGTTCCATACCTGAGTTCTGAGCGTAAACCCTGTGGGTGCCGCTACTGTAGAGATATCATCATGCGTTGCGTTATGGCAGCAGACTACTCGGGTATTGGCAAAATCAATTTGTACATCTGGATTAGGCGGATTTCCATCGTTCTGCGCCCACTGCCATGTGATCTCTGTATAAGGCTCTACGGTGTCTACTCCACGATAAACGAGCATAGCCCCTGACATCGGCTCTGTTGTAACACCGGATGCCCATGTGAATGTTGGGTTAGCTTCTGATCCTGAAGTAGCAAACTTATAATAAACCGCTGTCTCTTGGTCACGACCGCCAGTAGTACGGTTATAAGCAATACGAGTGTAACCATTTCCACCACCACCATCATCATCCCAGATTCTTTGCGTGGTATTTTCAGATTGTTTAACAAATACCAGAATAAAATCATCGGTAGTGGTAGCAGCAGGCACAGTAAACGTCAGGCTTAATGCCCCTGCACTGTCCTGTGTATTACTGCCTACAAAACTAGGAACTGCCACGGGTATCCCTCATCCATTCATCTAAAGCTAACGCCATTGCTGACCATAAAGCTTTTTCACCTTGCTCTTTAGGGACGCTAACTTTGATGATTATGGAGTCGCCAGCATAACGGTCCTCGTCATCCAGGCTCCTGTCAGACCATTCAGCCCACAATTTACCTGCTCGATTGTAAGTCTTAATGTTTTGCTTATTCATCAGGCACCATTAAAACAGTAGTATCCAAAGCCACACTGGTCAGTGATCCACCAATATTAGCTTGTTTGAAATAAGTTGATGCCGACCCTTTTCTTACATAACCCGTAATCGGTTGATCAGAAGTATAATCAAATGTTGCTGTAGCCACCCCTGATCCGTTAGTAGTGGTATTCATAATTACCGTACCAGCCGTCAAATCACCACCCGTATCGGCTTCTATTCTTACCCGCGCACCCGATACAACTGTCTTATCTACAGCGTTTAAGCATGTTACTGTTAGTGTTTGCCGTGTAGCAATTGTGATGCTGCCACCAAAAGGCGCACCTGATTTTGCTTGTGTAGCATTACCACCACTGACATTCACAATGGTCAACGTGTCTACGGTCCCATTATACCGGAAGTGCATACTGGTCAGGTCATCAAACACCAGATCCGATGTAAGCTGAAAGTCTCCGCCTCCGGTTACTGCATTGACCTCTACATCCAACGCCACGTTGGTTCGTGATACTGTTAGCGCATCCAAGGCGGTCTGCATGCTGGCTTCCGTGTTGGTCACAATCTCATCTTCAGCCTTAGCCCCGCGCTCAAACAAAGTCTCTCTGACCTCGGTATCAGTTAACAGTGCATCCGCTTCATCACCCCAAGTCGCCCAGTGATTATAGCTTCCGGTTACGCAACAACTTAAGCGTACCGCATCACCTCCATAACCTTGAGAGCTTGTTCCCGCATCCCCAAATACCGCTACACCACGGGCATCAAGACTGGCTGTATCAGGTTGTCGATCAGCGGGGTCTGCGTTAGTTTGCTCTATACCATCGACAAACAGTTTAATTTCATTATCGTGCGCGTTACCTGAAAAAATGCCACATAAATGATAGGCACGGTCAGGCACTATTGCTGGACCATATATCTGTAGGCCAGTAGGAAAGTTTGTGGCCTCAATGACCTCAAACATCAACTGATTGCCATAGGCCATGACGAATTGCCACTTGGTAGTAGTATTGCCCTCGCCATAAATATGAACAGGAGGGGGGCGAAAAGAGTTTGACTGAAACCACCCGGCAACACACTTACGAGCCTGTGCCGAGTTATTGATTTCAGTAGTAGTAGCTAAGGTTACATAATCCCCACGGACAGAAATCGACCCCTGGGTATTGGTTTGCATACAATTGGTCGCATCTTCTGCAATAGCAGTGCCTGTAAAGACGACACCAGAATTAGTGCCGTTTACAGTACCAATTTGATCCAAAGAATCGCCATCAAAATCCCAATGGTGATCCGCGCCAAGGTTTGATATATCGTCGCTGTAAGCCATTCACTACGCATCTGATGTCCGAATAGCTGTAGCCGATCCACCATTAGATCCTAATGTACCTGTAGTTTCAAAAGGCTTAATCGGTGTACCAGCTCCGTCACGTACCCGCACAAAAAGAGTCCTGTCGGTATCGTATACCCCGGTAAAACTAGCAGACGTACCTGATGCGGTTTCATCAATGTAAGATATAAACACATTGTTACCCGCAGTAGCACTATCGGTTTCACCAGAGCCATTAAACGCTGTTGATGCGATAGTAAAGGTAGAGCCAGACCAAGAAGTAAACGCTACACGTCTATACAGCCCTTCATCGTTCTGAATGCGTATAGTACCAGTTGAAGGGGTATCTGTTGGGATAGTGGTCGTTAATACAACAGCCGTTTCACCCGCGCCACTCAAGGTGGTATTGAGAGAAAATTGATCGTAATCAATATCGCCCGCGTTATTTTGTGCTACCAGTACACGATCCTCGCCAGAAACCAGTCCTGACACCGTAAAGGTCACATTGTTTGGTGGATTTCTTGAGGTGTTGGTTAAATCAAAAAAGGTATCAGCTGCCGAAGTATCCGCAGTCTCCATGCCTACACCGTAAGCACCAATCAGTGCCGAACCAGTTGAAGCGCCGATAAACGGGGTAGAGATTGTTCTTTCTGTAACAGACCCACCAGATAATTCAGCTGTAACCGTTGCAGCAGAAGTCTGGCCTGTCATGACATCATTATCGCCGGGGATAACTCCGGTCAATAACTGGATCCAGATCTTGGTAGCCGCAGTCGTTGAGTCAATAGCCAGTAGTTGTCCACTTGAATTGCCACTGTCCCATTGAAGCTCTTCAGCTCCCGCGAATGTTCCAGTAGCGCCATCTACGTCGATTTCATGGGTAATACCACGGAACACTTCGCCGTTAAGACCATAAAGCGTTGATGAAGAACCATCTCGGGTTAACCATTTCATGCGCTCATAAAACTGGTTAATTGAATAAGTGTCACGATTCCACTGAGAATAGTAATACTCATCGGTAGAGTCACCATTGATATCCAGATTGATATAACCTTCTGTAGTGTTATCAATGGTTGTCCAAGTAGCTACCGTACCTACTACAGTAGAGTTGTTAAGGTCTGTTGAATCTACAAGGGCCAGCACGTTGTTACCGCGAGAAGTACCGTTGATCTTGAATTCGCCGTAGGTATTACCAAAAGTACGAGTTGTACCAATAATTCTACGTCCGTCGATATCTGCTCCTGCTGTACGTACTTTAAGCATAAATCGGTGTGAAATACCATTTGCAGCATCGGCATTCAGACCACCGCCACCAAAGTTCCACCAGTCATCAGTCAATACCGCACCATCCTGAATGATCTGGATCTGCACATCGGAGTTACCAAAGTTAACGATACCATCGTAAATAACTTCAGTGCCGCCCGTGCCTTGAATAATAGAACCATCATATAAATGCTCTGCTGCGGTATCGTCAATATTGTACGTTCCGAGCAGTGTGATGATGTTATCGGTTGAACGGTCTGATGGGTTGGCATCCGTGATATCAACTTCGTCATCACCTGTAGAACTCGCGTCATCCGCCAGTCCTGCTAACCATCTGTGAAATTCAATGACCGTGGCATACGTGGGAGAAGCCCCGCCGTGGTCATCACCTATATAGCGGATGTTGCCCGTTGATCGGGTAACTTCCCAGTCTGCAGCATCAATTGCCATTGTTTACCTCTTAACAGTGATCTTTTTCAAAAATATTAAGGATCTTGCAAAGGTAGTAAGCAAAATAATAACGCCATATTTTAAGCAACGTTATCAGGCCGACATCTCCGCTATTGATTTCTATCAATTTATACCGCTTCATGCGCCCTGTGACAAGCTCATTCCAAGTTTTCGGAAGGTCCAAGAACCATATTGTCATAATAAGATTCATCAGCCAGTCCTGCGGTATAAATGCATAGTACAAATACTTGCCGTACTTATGTTCTTTCAGCGTCCCCTGAAACTCCATAAGCACTATGTATTGTGCCAAGATTAAGAAGAAAAATAAAAACTGGTTATCAATCAAGGTAAAACCTCGTATTAAACTCTAACTCGTCCAGGCCGCTATCATCATTCCGGTCTGGATCTGATTTATGCTGAAACCTGAGATCAAATATCAATTTCCGGTATTCAGCTTGGTATATCCACTCTGTTCCAAATGCCGCTTGCGCCAATGTTTTATCCATTGGTCTGCCATTTGCTTCAGCGCTCACACCAAGTTCCACGTATGGGCTGCTATTGCACGCCAACAGGAAACAAGCAATGACTGCAGTGGCTATCAATACAACGATAAGCCTGGCAGGAGTCATCAGTTCACCAATAACTTAATGGCCTCTACCTGACTCCGTAATTCTTGGATGTCTTTTTGCAGCGCCCTGTAATTGTTACGATCCTTGACGTCTGAGTGAGACTTTACTGCATCAACATCTGTCTGGATTTGCTTGATCTTGGTGATAATGTCCTCGATGGACTTACGATAATATTCTGGTTTCTCTGGTGGCTGCACATCCTCAACTGTAGGGGGTGGTGCGCCGTGTACAAGCTTCTTTACTGCTGGCGCGTTGTACGCTGTACCACCAATAAGAAATAAAATAATCGGCCAGCTGGTCATTAACGCCTTTGACCAGTTTATAGCTCTCTCACCTGCGGTCAGCTGTTTTTCACCCTCGCGCCTGCCATATTTCTCAGCCATCGTCTTAAGTAAGCTCGTAGCTTCTGCATGTTGTAGGGAAATAATCCCATCTTGGGGTATAAGGATTATATGGCTTTTCTACAACTACGGGTGTTGATGGAATTACTACAGGATCAGGAAACATCTGTTTTAAATCAGATAACAATTCTTGAGCCTGCTCTGGTGTCAGCTTTAACTCCTTGCCGTCGATTTCAATAGTAATTTTCTTAATCATTAGAATCTAAATGTGCCTCCGAAAGTAACCCAATCATCTGAACCGATTGGAGTGTATGAGCCATGAAATAATACGTCCATATCCGAGAATCGTTTCCCGATGCCAATACTGAATCCATCTTCGTGGCCACCACCGACCTGCCAAGTTCCTATGATACTCGCCTGATAGTCTGTGGTTGAGTAGTCAAATTGATGAGCCCCTGATGCCATCGCGCCTGCAATAGCCTTGACGTAGTTTTCGGTAGTCGGGCTGATGATCTGGCTTCTGACGTTAGTGACCTCTGTGACCTCGACGGTCTCAATAAATACTTCGTTTTCAACGGTAATGTCGTGTTCATGTTTCCAGTGCGCTTCTGCTGAAGCAATAAGAAAAATAAAGCCTATAGCAACAAGTGCCGCTACAATCATTAAATTTAATAACCTATCCATTATTATTCCTCTTAAGCAAGCCATTTCATAAGCACTTCTCTAACACGATCAAAAACAATAAGGCCGATGGAGCCCAGGGTAAAAGTGAACCCAACAAGAATCCCTTTGCCCACCCGCATACTGTTCTCGATTGTGAGCAGTCTTGTTTCAAGGAGTTTAACCTTGTGCTCATATTCACGCTCTCTTGCCTCCAGTGTGTCCACCTTCTGGCGCAATACTGCAATCTCTGCCTCTTCCGACATTATTGTTTTCCCAATTCATCATTTACTACCCCGAGATCCGAACCACCAAGTCACGGCAGTAGTAGTTAAAAACATCAATTGACTGATGATTTGGGTATAGAGAGCAGCTATCTGACTTATTGGTAGTGCGTCTAATCCGTTTACCAGCATGTGAATGTTGTACGCCAGGTAACTCATCATTGCTAACAAGTAGACCGTAATGAGTGGTCTCATTAAGAAGCGTATTGCATCAACAAACTTAATATTAGTAAGGATTTTCTGACTTTTCAGAGATTCTGTAAAGGCATTGGTTTCAGCGATATCCTTTTCTATCTCGCCTTCAACCTGTGCTTGTTCAATTTGCTTGTCTGCCAGGGAAAGGGCGTGGTTGTGTTCCATTTCCATCTGTTGGGTCTCGATCTCAGCCATGCGTTCTTCATGTGCATTGTCGATTTCCTTCATTTTGCGGTTTTCCCGCTTGGTGGCCCAGGAACCAACTGCGCCGATAACAGCCCCAAGGCCGCTGGATGAAGCTATGGTGAGTAATCCTTCAAGCATACTGGTTCCCCCAGATGGTTATTTGAGATTCTTCTTCTCCAATTATACTGACAAGCTTGCGCATTGCCACTTTGCTACCCAGCACAGCTGGCTTTCCGGCCAGATTGCCGGTTTTTGTTCCCAGTATCAGACAGCCTTTGCTGTGACTGACTAGATTACCGTTGTGAATAAGAATACCGCCTCGCTGTGGAACGTCGAGCAGATGATAAACGCGCCGGTACTTTCCGCTTGCAGATCGTGGCACGAAACGAGTGGTATATGTCCCCGCAGGAATGCAAGATATATTTCGTTCATTGTTTAACCATGGCCGTTCTATTGTCCAGAGTATAGTGTATTGGCCGTCATGCGGGATAACCAGCTGCCCATAGACGTGGGTTTTGTACGGATAACGTATAAGCTGCATTTCTGGCATAAAAAAAGGCCCATCCGGAGATGGGCCAATCATACCATTCACAAAGGAGATAATCATGAGGCTTGTGAACTCTCATGAATCCCCAGTATAGCCTATAAATGTTTTTAATACATTGATTCCTGACCCGGGGGCAAAAATTTAGTGGGTATGTGAATGTCGATCCCATAAAGATTACAGAATCCATCAAACATATCTGGTGACATGTTGGTCAGGGTGTCAATGCCAAAGTACTCATAAAACTTCAATTTGCACCATTCTTCAATATAATCCATGGCATGTTTCCGACAGCGGTCTTTCATCCATTCTTCAACAAGGTCCGGGCTGAGATCCTGGGCCTGTTTATGTGTATGGCAGTACTCTTGATACAAGCTGGCATATCCGTGGTTGTGCTGATCGGCGTGGTGCTGATGGCACATAGGAACGCTTACAAATCCCGGTTTAAAGCCAGTACCTGAATTGGACGCATCTCTGACGTGTGCCTCTTCACATAGCATTTCACCAGTATCCTGATTCAGGTCCTGACGACCGCAAATTACACAGTTTTTGGTTTGGATATAGTGCTTATGATCCATTTCACTGCCCAGGGCCTCCCATACCTTTGGCATGCGCAGTGCTCCAGACCCGTAAAACCATCTGGCAAAATCACCGTGCGGACCTTTTACTGTCTTGGCTTTAGGTGGATGCGGGTCAAATACCGTTGTGCCTTCAGGGTTAGACTGCATAACGCAGTCCAGTATCATACCCTTGGTATCGGCATCCATGAATAACTGCCACATCTCCTGCTCCATTTCAAAGGATACCCGGTAAACAGGGCCATCCTTGTTCTTGGAACTGGTCGGATTTGGGTTCATGAGTGACAGAAAGAACTGCTCATTCACGTCCAGTGGGTTTACGTCTCGCATTTTAATCGCTCCGTTATATCGTAGAGCCAGCTGTTTGCAGCATAACGTCCGGCATTATGTCTTTTTATTGGGCTACCTTCTTGCTGCATCCCCTCTATGAATTTACGCTTGTATGTCATTTTTACATTTAATCTGTTGCTGGCAGGGACCAGTGACAACCTATCATGCAGGAACTGCATATCCTCACGCAGCATTAATGGCGTGATTTCAATATTGCTCATAGGTTTGGTCCAGGTTTCCGATTTGGGTTGTTTGAGAGAGCCAAGCAACTTTGACCATTCCAGTCGGTCCATGACGATTCTTTTCAAGGGCAATTTCCATGACTCCGCCATCCATTGAGTCTTGGTTATAGACCTCATCCCGGTACAGGATGATGATGTTATCGGCCTCTTGTTCAATGTCGCCGCTATCTTTGATATCGCCCATGTTCGGTCGTTTGTCTGTCCTGCTTTCAACATTTCTATTCACCTGCGCCAGAGCCACAACAGGTATCTCCAACTCTTTTGCCAATGACTTAAGGCCGCGACAAATGTCGCCAATTCCCTCTCGCCTATCACCCTCAGTTGTCATTCGCTGTATGTAGTCCACATATATGGCCTGCACACCGTATTGATACTTCATGCGTCTGGCTTGTGTTACCAACTCACTTATTGTAAGACTTCCCTTATCATAAACAAAGATATTTCCTTTGCTTACTTTATCCAGTCCGGCAACGTAGTTGTCTATTTGGTTCCCGGTTATTTTACCGGTACGCAGTTGCTGTACGGGGATGTTGGACTTCATGCTGAGTTGTTTGAGCCCGATCTGGGCTGCTGGCTGCTCTGTTGAAAAGAAGCCTACTGGTACTTGGTGATTCAGCATAAAGTTCACAGCGACACTGGTTTTACCCATGGCTGGCCTGGCTGCTATTACAATAAAGTCAGGGTCTTGGAATCCGCCAATATAGTTATCAAGCTTGTCTATGCCTGTTGGCAGACCTACTAAACCATTAGTGCTTTTTGCTTTCTCCATGGCTTCATTGGCCTGTTCCGCGCATTGGCTGGGCAGATATATCTCATGTCGTTGGTCATCATCCAAGGCCATCAGTGCATGGATCGCCTTGTCCGTATCGTAGTTTTTGAGATGGGTGTTAACGATCATATCTACCGTGCGCTTACGGAATGCTTTTACCAGTTGGTCTTCAGCTGTTGCAATAAATGCCTTGGTGAAGCCCAATTCAACGAGTTTTGACAGGTAAGGAAGGTAGTTTGTACCCATGCCGCTGGCCTCTTCCATGCCCTGGGCCACGCCAAATATGTCCACCGGCTTGTTGTCATGGACCATTTTCTTGATGGTCTCATAGGCTGTGCGGTGAGCCTGGTCCAGTAAGTGGTCAGCAGTAACGATAGTGCTGAGTATTTTGTCGGGTTCTGTTAATAGGCATCCAATAAAAAGCTGTTCTGGCATTAAATAGTTGTCATGTATTTCTGCCAGTTCCATTAATGGGTTCTCCCTTCTGGCTCACTATCTATCAAGTCAATTATCTTGCGCAGTTCATTGATGCTGCTGCCAACATCTTCTTGGGTAATATATTGAGATGCGCCTTCCATTAACGTGCTGAATACTATCTCGTAGCATTTTTTTTTCTCTTCATCATCATCAATTTCCTCAATAATCAAATCGAGAAATCCGGTGATCAGAGCAATGCCCTCCCTATATTCCATGCCAGATATAACTTCTCTGATCTTGATTGCTTTCTTGTAATATTTTTCACTTT
>JAAUXZ010072462.1_pt1 | contig 23171 bp, 23 predicted proteins | sample 7278131 | NCBI WGS metagenome assembly JAAUXZ01 (sample SAMN14350119, study PRJNA611818) | marine sediment metagenome | isolation source: surface marine sediment (3m) | place: French Polynesia: Moorea | collected 2018-08 | reverse complement strand
CCTTGCTCCAGACCCATTAGCGGGGCCAGTAGTGCGGTCAATCCCAGCAACACCATGATCGTGATCGCCGCCACATCCACCTCGACCACCTCAAACGCAAACATGTAAATGGTCAACAGCAGAATCCCGATGACCCAGGCAATCGGCACGGTCGGCACCACCGACGCGAGATAAATACCAAGCAGGGTAAATACGATAGCGGCGATTTTCTGTTTCAGGCTGAAGCAGGATAAAAAGCTGCAACCTTCAGGATCTTCGACTGGGCTGGGTTCGTTGGTAACGGCTGTGTTCATCGTCAGGTCTCAAAACAAAAAAGCTAGCAGTACCCGGCCCTCAGGGGCAGGCAGTATGAGATAAAAATCGGGTAACATTACCGGCGAGGCAATGGTTGAATCGTCCGCGCAACCCATCGGCTCAGTGGACGATATTCCGTGGCCGGGAGTTTGGTTGATGAAGCAAACATTTTCAAATGAATTACAATGCATTAATATTCCCATATGGAATATACAAACCTCCCGGATTTGAAAGGCCTGGCGGCCCTGCGTGCGGTCGTTGAACTCGGTGGCGTCGAACAAGCGGCTCAATCGCTGCACATCGGGCAACCTGCTGTCACCAAGCGGTTACGTGCTTTGGAGGAATGCTATGGCCTCGATCTGATGCAACGCCGCGGGCGCAAACTGGAGCTGACCACGGCCGGTGAACGGGTCTACGCGTTTTCCCGCCTGGCGCTTGATTACCAGACCTCGCTGCTGGAGGATCTCAACAGTCTTGTGCGCGGTCAGAATGAATTACGCCTCGAGGTGACCTCGGCCATCGGTGAGCACCTGTTGCCGGATATGCTGCTCAATTTCGCTGACAGCTACCCGCAATACCGTATTCACAGCCGCATGGGTTACTCACGTCGGATCGAGACCCGCCTGGCCACCGGCTTATCCGATATCGCCCTGATCGAACAGGCGCCGGATCATCCCGATATCCTGGTGCAAAAATGGTTTGAAGACGAACTGATCCTGGTCTGCGGGCCGCAACATCCGCTCAGTGATACCCGCGTTATCTCCAAGCAACAGTTGTCCGAGCAGGATTTCGTGCTGCGCGAACCGAAGTCTTCTCTGCGGATCATTCTCGACCAGAAACTGCAGAATTTCGGCATCAGCGCCCTGCCCATCTCGCTCGAGGTGGGTTCGACCGATACCATCGTCGAAATCCTCGGCCGCGGCCGACACCTGAGTTTCCTCCCCAGGTTTGCGGTCGCCGAGGCATTGAAGCACGGTGAGCTGCGCCAGATCCATGTGGAGCAACTCTATATCAGTATGAAATTATGGATCGTGCGCAATCGCTCCAGCATCAATAACCCGGTGGCCGAGGCCTTCATTCAATTGCTGCGGGAATCGACCGCTTAATCCGGCGCGTCCGCGTCCTCTCCGCTTTTCACAAACAGCAGGTCCCACACCCCGTGCCCGAGACGTTGGCCGCGGCGCTCGAACTTGGTCTCCGGCCGATAATCCGGCTTGGCATGATAGCCCTGAGCATCACCGAGGTTGGTGAAGCGTTGATCCGACAGCAGGTCTTCGGCCATGTGTTCGGCATAATCCTGCCAGTCGGTTGCCATGTGCAGGACCGCACCCGGTTTCATCGTGCGCCACAGCAGGTCACGGAAGTGCTGGTTGACGATCCGGCGCTTGTGATGTCTCTTCTTGTGCCAGGGATCGGGGAAGAACAGCAACACCGCATCCAGCGAGCCGGCCGGCAGCATGTATTCCAGCACCTCGATCGCATCATGCGCAATCAACCTGAGGTTCGGCAGCCCGGCTTCATGCAGGTGCTTCAGGCAATGCCCGACCCCCGGTTCATGCACCTCGATACCGATATAGGCACAGGCGGGGTCCTGCGCCGCCATCTGCAGCAGGCTGTCGCCATTACCGAAACCGATTTCCAGTTTGCAGCATTGATAGCCGGGAAACAGATCCGCCAGATCGAGCCTGGCGGCTGGATTGAAATCTATGCCGTAGCTGGACCAGTATTGGGTCAGCGCATGTTGCTGACCACGGGTCAGGCGCCCGGAGCGCTTGACGAAACTACGGATCGATCGGCGCGTGATGGCGTCTGTATCTTGCGCAGTCATGAATGGATTCAGGCAATCAATCCCTCAACCGGAGATGACGCCGAGGCATAGCGTTTCTTGGGGATGCGCCCGGCACGAAAGGCCTCGCGTCCCGCCTCGATCGCCTTTTTCATCGCCGAGGCCATCAGCACCGGATCGCGCGCACCGGCTATCGCGGTATTCATCAGCACCCCGTCACAGCCGAGTTCCATCGCGATCGCCGCATCCGACGCGGTGCCGACGCCGGCATCGACGATGATCGGCACCGCCGCGTTCTCGATGATCTCGAGGATGTTGTAAGGATTGCGAATCCCCAGGCCGGAACCGATCGGTGCGGCCAGCGGCATCACCGCGACACAGCCCATGTCTTCCAGTTGCTTGGCGATGATCGGGTCATCATTGGTGTAGACCATGATATCGAACCCATCCTCGACCAGGATCTCGGTCGCCTTCAGGGTTTCCAGGATGTGCGGGAACAGGGTCTTTTGATCGGCCAGCACTTCCAGCTTGACCAGATTGTGGCCATCCAGCAGTTCCCGCGCCAGCTGACAGGTACGCACCGCTTCCTTGGCATTGAAACAACCGGCGGTGTTGGGCAGGATTGTGTAGCGGTCCGGTGGCACCACATCCAGCAGGTTCGGCTCATCCGCATTCTGGCCGATGTTGGTGCGGCGAATGGCCACGGTGATAATTTCCGCGCCGCTGGCCTCGGTCGCCAGGCGGGTTTCTGCCAGATCCTTGTACTTACCGGAACCTACCAGCAGACGCGAATGGTAGTCTTTACCGGCTATGCTTAACATATCTTGAGCGCTGGACAAATCAACCTCCCCCAATCGCATGAATTATTTCTATCTTGTCGCCGTCCTGCAGCAGGGTATCGGCGTGCCGGCTTTTCGGCACGATGCTCTCATTGACCTCAACCGCGATGCGCTTGCCGGCCAGACCCGACTGCTGCAGCAGGGCTGAGATCGTCATATCGTGTTCAAGGGTTTGGCTTTCGCCATTGATCAGGACTTGCATCATTGTCTCCGCATAAACCGGTGTGCGATTCTACACCAAAAGCGATATCATGTGTCCGATGAATCCTGTCAGTAATCTACTCAAATTCCGTTAATGAACTCGGTGACCATCGTTGGCGGTGGCGTCATCGGCATGCTCAGCGCCATTCAATTGCAGCAGGCCGGGCTCGAGGTCAGGGTCATAGATCGCCAGTCGTTTGGCCGCGAGTCATCCTGGGCCGGCGGCGGTATCATCTCGCCGTTATTTCCCTGGCGCTACCCGGATGCGGTTACCCGCCTGGCCAGGTTGAGCCAGCAGATTTACGGCGACCTGGTTGCGCAGCTGCAGCAACAGGTCAACATCGATCCCGAATACCTGCCGAGCGGCATGCTGGTATTGGGTGATTACAGTGCAGAGAACCCTCGCGCCTGGGCCGAGCAGCACCAGATCAACATGCAGGCCGTCGACCGCGCGCAGATCCGTGAGCTTGCTCCCGAGGTCGCCGAAGGCTACCACAATGGCTGGTGGTTCCCGCAGGTCCACCAGGTCCGCAACCCGCGCCTGGTGGCACTACTCAAGGCCTATCTGCAACAATCCGCGATTAGCCTGGTCGAGGACGACCCGGTCAGCGAGATCCTGCTCGAGGGCCCGGCTGCGATTGGGGTGCAAACCGAATCCAGCCGTTATTACAGTGACATCACGGTAATCGCCGGCGGTGCCTGGAGCGGACAACTGCTTGCGCAAACCGGATTGATGCTGGACATCCGCCCGATCAAGGGACAGATGCTGTTGCTGAATGGACCACCCGGACTGGTCCGGCATATCACCCTGGCGGATGATCGCTACATCATCCCGCGCAAGGACGGTCGGGTCCTGATCGGCAGCACCACCGAGGACTGCGGTTTCAACAAGGACACCAGCGAACAGGTAAAACAACAATTACTCGATTATGCCGCGGCAACCATTCCCCAACTGGCCGACTGCGAGCTGGAAACTCACTGGAGTGGATTGCGCCCTGGATCAGGCGACGGCATCCCCACGATAGGGGCACACCCGGCTGTGCAGAACCTGTATATCAACAGCGGGCATTACCGGAATGGACTGGTGTTGGCGCCGGCCTCAGCGCTGTTATTGCGCCAGATTATCATGCGCAATTCGGCCAGTCTGGCGCCCGAGGATTACCGCGTCGCAGTGTGACGCAAATCACAGATTAAAAATTACAACTACCGTTCGTCGGAACAAAATTTAGCTCCATCTACAGGTGGGTGCAAAACCTCCCAAGTTATCTAGGATTCACAGTATGAAGAAAAGACACGTACAAGGTTTTTCCATCCTCGAGCTGCTAATCGTGGTTGCCATCGTCGGCATCGTCATGGCTATCGCCGTGCCCAATATGCGGACCTTCGTGCAGAATGAGCGCATGACCTCGTTCACCAACACCCTGCTGTCCGACATGATGCTGGCCCGCAGCAAGGCGGTTGAGCGCAATCAACCCGTCATTATCTGTTCGAGTAACAATGAAGCCAACTGCACCGTCACCGATTACCAGGATGGCTGGATTGTCGCGATCGATGATGACAATGATGGCGCGGTTACCGCGGCCGATGAAATCATCAAAATTCAGCAGGCAGTCACCGGCGAATTATTCTTCAACCTGGATGATCCGGCCCTGACCATCGTGATTTATGACAACCGCGGGTTTACCCCGAATAGTCGCGGTACCTTTTCTATATGTGATGAACGTGGGGAAGATCATGCCAGGTCGTTAACCCTGTCCCCCACCGGACGCCTCAGTCGCGGAACCAAAACCCAGGGAGTTCCACCCGTATGTTAAACCATCTGCCAAAAATGAACCGCCAGCAGGGATTGACCATGATCGAATCGATGATCTCGTTGTTGGTCATCTCGGTCGGCCTGCTTGGGATTGCCGGGATGCAAGTCATGGCGTTGAAACAGACCACCAGCGCGCAATTCAACAGCCAGGCGGTTTGGTTCAATTATGAGATGACCGACCGCATCAATGCGAATAGAAGCGCCTTCGATGATTACATTGACATCGATACCAATGACGATTTCAACATGGATTGCGTGGCCAACAACTGCACCCCGGCGCAAATGGTCGAGGCCGACGCCCAGCAGTGGAAACAGATGGTCGACAACCTGCCCGAGGGACGCGGTTTCATTTCATCGCCGGCGGCCAACCGGCTGACCATTTCGGTGTACTGGAATGATGATTCGGATGACGAGACCAACTGTCCCGATGATGTACCGGATCGCGTTGGTAAAACCTGTTACAGCGTCACCATGACCAATATCCCGGGAGGACCATAATGAACAGCTTAGTCAACAAGCAAGCCGGTTTATCCCTGGTCGAACTGCTGGTGGCGATGGTCATCAGCCTGTTCCTGATGGGCGGTATCGTGCAGGTCTATGTCGGTAATAAATCCGCCTACAACTTCTCCGATGCCAATGCCCGGGTGCAGGAAAATGGCCGCTTTGCCCTCGACACCATGGCCACCGATTTGCGCATGGCCGGTTTCTGGGGCTGTGCCAGCCTGCAGGATGACGAGGACGGGGACGGCGATCTGAGCGAGGAGAATCCGCAGATCCAGAACCATCTGAACCAGGCATCGCCCAACTACGAACCGGAGAAGCATGACTTCCTGGCCCAGCCCTTCGTCGACGCAACCGTCAATGATGGCGAGAACGGCTCTGACAGCATCACCGTGTTTGGTGCGCGCCCGGGCCAGACCGTATTCACCGGCGACCTGGTATCGCCCGGTTCCGGTCCGCTGCAGGTCGAGGCCAACACCTTCTTTGAAGCCGGTGATATCGTATTGATCACCAATTGCTTTACCGCGGATATTTTCGAAATCTCGGCGGTCAGCCCCGATGGTACCAGCCTCAGCCATAGCACTGTCGCACCGACGGACACCCCGGGTAACGTCAACCTGAATAACCCTTGCCCGCCGGCAGCGCATTGCCTGATGGACAAGAACGATCGTCCGTATACCCCGAATAATGCGGCTGCCTACTCGTTGCAGACCATCACCTATGAAGTGGACCTGAATGACAATAACGAGCCGGCATTGTTTCGTACCGTCAACAACCGCGATCCGGAGGAACTGATCGAGGGGATTGAACAGATGCAAATCCTGTTCGGTGTCGACAACGATGCTGACGGCACCCCCAACCAGTACATGACCAGTGATGCGGTCGCCGACCTGAACCAGGTCACCGCGGTACGTATTTTCCTGGTGGTACGTTCCGATGCCGATAACGTGCTGGATGAAAGACAAACCTACACCCTGAATGGTCAGGACATCCTGGCCAATGACCAACGCTTGCGGCAGGTATTTACCACCACCATCGCTTTGAGAAACAAGACAGGTTAACCATGGCCAGATATCGTAAACATCAGCAACAAGGCGCAGCACTCATCATCAGCCTGATCATCCTGGTCGCGATGACCATGCTTGGTATCACGTCGATGCGTGGCACCCAGACCGAGATGGCGATGGCCGGTAACCTGCGCGAGGCCGGTCTGACCTTCCAGGCTGCGGAAGCCGGCCTGCGTAGCGCCGAGGCCATTGTCGAAGACAGCGCTTCACCGGCGATGTTCGATGGCACCACCGCGAGTTTGCTGGATGATGATGACCCCGACCCGGATTATCTGGAGGAGGCGGCCTGGGAACCGGCCACCGAGCTGAATCTGGACCTGGCGAATATCGCGGCCAACCCCAAATTCATCATCAAATATCTCGGCCAATGGTCACAAAACCCGTTGGCAATGGTCAATATCGGCGGCGGTTATGGCGGTCAGCCACCCGGTCGTATTACCTCAAATTTTCGAGTGACCGCTCGAGGCACTGGGCAAACCGGAAATTCCTTCCGCACCGTCCAGTCCTATTACGGAATGGAATACTAAAGCATAAAGGTGAACACTATGGCTTTTAAACTTATGAGAAAAATTGGAACAGCCGCATCTATCGGTCTGCTGACAATCTGCAGTGCTTATAATGCCTATGCCGCTCCTGGCGTACTGCCAACCACCCCGATTTATGACACCAATCCCGGGGTCGAGCCTAACGTGTTCTTCACGGTAGACGATTCCGGTAGTATGGACTGGGAGATCATCTTCAAGCAGGGGGCCACCGCGTTCCCGACCGACCAGGGTCTGCCGATCATCAATGGCAACCGTCGCGAATACCTGATCCCGTCCTGGGAGACCGACCTGGTACCATCGTTGGCAGCCAACCCGGATACCTGGATCTTCCGCAACTTTGTCGCCAACCCGGTTTATTACAATTCATTGATCGATTACGAACCCTGGCCGGGTTATAAAGACGACGCGGAAACCATTCGCATGTATGGCGATGCTGACATAAATAAAGTCCGCGAACATCCGGACGATACGACCGGCACCCTGAACATCAAGAGCAATGTTTCCGGACGCTATCTGCCGACCTTCTGTACCTGGGATGGCGACCCCAACGGCAACGGCATCGAACCCTCGGATCCGCACACCTGTGTCGAGATCAGGCCGGGTAACGAGGCCCAGTTCCCCTCCGGCCGTAGCTACGAGGATGAGTTACAGAACTTCGCCAACTGGATGCAGTATTTCCGTAAGCGTGAATACGCGGCGAAACATGCAATCGGTACCGTTATCCAGGCTACCGACAAGGCCCGCATGGGTATGCGCCTGATCAATACCGGTCATATCAAGGACCTGAAGACCATGACCATCGATTCCAACAAGCGCGAACTGATGCAACAATATTATGGCGATAATGCCAGCGGCGGTACCCCGCTGCGTAGACGCTTGCAAGCGGTGGGCGAGATGTTCCGTAACCCTGGCGCGATCCTGCCGCAGGCCGAGGGTGGTGAATGTCAGCAGAACTTCAACATCCTGATGACCGACGGTTACTGGAACAGCAGCTACCCCAGCGGTATCGGTAACGAGGACGGCGATAACGACAGTATTTTCGATGGCACCGGCGAAGATGAAAACGTCGATGCCGGTAATTTCGGCGACGAAGAAAGTGGCACCCTGGCGGATGTCGCGATGTATTACTATGAAAACGATCTGAGCCCGCTGGCCAACAAGGTCCCGACCACCGCGGGAGTTGACCTGGCCGATCACCAGCACCTGGTCAACTATACCATCGCCTTTGGCCTGACCGGATCGCTGGACCCCAGCTCCAACCCTGATGAGAAAGGTTTTGAGTGGCCGACACCGGTTTCCAATACCGATACCACGCTGGACGATCTGTGGCATGCGGCCTACAACAGCCGCGGCCTGTTCCTCAGCGCGGATAATTCCGAGGTCATGCTCAACGCGTTGTTGACCGCGGTCGCCGATATTACCGATCGTGAAACCACCGCGGCGGCCGCGGCGGTAACCTCGGCCAAGCTGACCACGGATACCATCGTGTTCCTGGCCGAATACAACACCTCCGGCTGGAAAGGCGATATCCTGGCGTACAAGATCACCGACTTCGATACCGGTGAGCTGAACAGCACCCCCGAATGGAGTGCTGCGCAGGTCCTTGCCAACCGAACCGATCCTGCGAATACCCGCCAGATCATCACCTATGACAACACCACGGTGAAGGATGGTGTACCTTTCCAGTGGAGTGATATCACCGTGGAGATGCAGAAAGACCTGCGCACCAGCTGTACTAATGCCACCACCGTGATCAATCCACCGCCGGGTAGCTGTATCCAGCAGTTCAACAAGTACTATTGCCCGGTGAGCAAGAATTATTACGACAACGACTGTGATGACGGTATCCGCACCGGCCCCTGGTGGAACCGCAAGTATTACTGCTACGATCCGGATGCCAGCTCCACCACCGCGACTCCCGGTACCTGTACCTCGGATGATCCGGAAGAGATGGGTATCGCCAGGCTTGAATACCTGCGCGGCAGTGACGAGCATGAAGGCGGCGGTTATGACTTCAGACAGCGTCTGGACAGTAAACAGGAAAACCGCATCCTGCTCGGTGACATTGTTAACTCGGGCCCGGTCTATGTCGGCGCCCCGGATCTGAATATCCCCGATGGCGGTGAATTCCCATCCGGTCCGAACGCTTACTCCAAGTTCAAGCAGAACCAGGAGAACCGGGTCGGCGTGGTCTATGCCGGTTCCAATGACGGTAAGTTCCATGCTTTCGATGAAAGAACCGGGAAAGAGGTGCTGGCCTATGTTCCCAGCTACCTGGCTTCAACCCAAGACCAGCGCGGCTTCCATTACTTGACCGACAAGCGATTCAAGCACATGTTCTACAATGACCTGTCGGCCACGGTTTCCGATGTTTATGTCAACACCGGTGCCGGCAGTGGCTGGCGCACCGTGCTGGTCGGCGGCCAGCGCGCGGGTGGTCGTGGTTACTTCGCCCTCGATGTGACCAATCCCGGTATCTTCTCGGAAAATAACGCGGCAGATATCGTGATGTGGGAGATGTCCTCCAACGACGATGCCGATCTCGGCTACTCCTACAGCCGCCCGCAAATCGGCCTGATGAATGACGGCTCCTGGGTGGCGATCTTCGGTAATGGCTATAACAGCAGCGGCGACGGCAAGGCCAAGCTGTTCATCGTCAAGCTCGATGGCGGTGTCGATGGAGTATGGACCGAGGATATCGACTACTACAAGATCGAGGTTGGCGGCACCAATGGCTCGCTGGTCGACCCGAACGGCCTGTCGACCCCAGCGCTGGCCGATATTGACGGCAACGGCACCATCGATCGCGCTTATGCGGGTGACCTGTTCGGTGACATGTGGGTGTTCGACCTCAATGCAGGTTTTCAGCCCACCAAGGACACCGCGGATTTCAAGCTGTTCCAGACTGACGCTAAACGCCCGATTACCACGCGTCCGATTCTGGCCTACCATCCGACCGAGCCGATGAAGGCGGGCGTCAACGACCCCAATATCATGGTCTATTTCGGTACCGGTCAGTGGCTGGTGGTCGATGATAAAACCACCACCGACGACGAATGGTTCTACGGTGTCTGGGACCGTGGTGAACCCCGAGGAGAGGTATCAACCACTGACCTGGTCCAGCAGACATTCCGCGGCGGTTTCGATCCCTATCGCGTACTGAGCCAGGAACCGGTGGACTACACCGTGTCTGATCTGGGCTGGAAAATCCAACTCGATATCTCGGGTGAGAGATCGGTGACCAACCCGGCAGTACGTGGTGATATCGTGTTGTTCAACACCACGATCCCGACCACCGGCCCCTGTTCCAGTGGCGGTTATGGTTATCGTTTCGCGGTGGATATCGCGACCGGCGGTACCCCTGACGATCCGGTGCTCGATATCAATAAAGACGGCAAGATCGACGATGAGGATAGCCTGGGCAGCGGTGGCGATGTGCCGTCAGCAGACTTCCTGAGCTCATTACCCACCGATAACACCTTCACCGAGAAAGTGGGTTATACCGGTAAGGATCCGTTTGCTATCGATGAATTGATGAGACCTCAAATCGGCCGCTTCTCTTGGCAGGAGTTATTACAATGATCTCAAGCTACGCTATGAATATGAAAAAAATGATCCGTTCCATGCTGTTGTGCTTGTTGCTATCGCCGCTGGCGGTAGCAGCCAGCGATGTTTACTACTACTCGATGCAGGGTGAAATATCCCAGGTCAGTGCTTCCGCGATCGCCCTGGATGACGCCAGCTACCCGTTCATGCCAACGGTAAAGGTGATTGGCATCGATGGTAAATCCACCAGCGCCAGCAGTCTGAAACCCGGCGATTATGTCAAAGTGACCATTCTGAACATGGATAAGAAACGTCGTGTGGATAAGATTGAGCAGATGAAAAAACCGGAATAGTCGGCAATGACTCATCTATACTCAGATTATCATTAAGCCATGGATATACAGATTATGCGCAAGACAGCTAGTCAAGGTTTTACCCTGTTGGAACTGATGATCGTTGCGGCGATCATCTCGATCGTCGCTACCATTGCCTTGAGCAGTTACAGTGACAGCGTGATGAGATCGAAACGTACCGATGCGCGCACGACCCTGGCCACCACCGCGACCGCGCTGGAAAAATGCAAGGCCACCTATGGCGTATATGACAGTGCCAACTGTAATGTTCTGGCCCAGTTCCCGATCGAATCTCCGGATGGCAATTACTCGATCCAGAACACGGTGATCAATCCCGTTGATTTTACCCTGACTGCATTTCCGGTGCCCGGCACTTCGCAGGAATCTGATACCGACTGTACCAGCCTGATCCTGAATCATCTTGGCCAGCAGACCGCTACCGGCGCTACCCCTGACGACTGCTGGTAGTCATTTCCAATATTCACTTTGAAAAGGGCTCTGATATAATCAGCGGCCCTTTTTTTATGGCCATAACACCATGACCCGTAAAGCCGTTGCCCTGATTTCCGGCGGACTGGACTCCCTGCTGGCAACCAAAGTCATCCAGCAACAGGGCATCCATGTCGAGGGCATTAATTTCTTTACCGGCTTTTGCGTGGAAGGCCATACCCATGCTATCCGCAAACAGGAGAAACCCAAGCGCAATAACGCGCTGTGGGTGGCCGAGCAGCTCGGGGTAAAACTGCACATCATCGATATCGTCGATGAATACAAGAATATCGTGATCAATCCGAAGCATGGATACGGTGCCAACCTCAATCCCTGCCTGGATTGCAAGATCTTCATGGTGCACAAGGCGAAGCAATGGATCCAGGATCACGGCTTCGACTTCATCATCACCGGCGAGGTCAGCGGCCAACGGCCGATGTCGCAACGCAAAAAAAACCTGCCCATGGTAGCCGATGAGTCCGGTGCCGAAGACCTGTTGCTACGCCCCTTGTGTGCCAAAAGCCTGGCCCCAACCAAACCCGAACGCGAGGGCTGGGTTGACCGCGCGCAGCTGTATGATTTTTCCGGTCGCTCACGCAAACCACAAATCGCCCTGGCCAACGAACTGGGGATTGAAGACTTCGCCCAACCGGCGGGCGGCTGCTGCTTCCTGACCGATGCCAGCTATTCGATCAAGTTACGCGATCTGTGGGACAATCGTGGCGACAGGCACTACGAACTGGATGACATCATGCTGTTGAAGGTGGGCCGGCATATCCGCCCGGATCCATCATTCAAGCTGATCATTGCCCGCGAAGAAGGTGAAACCCAATTTCTCAGTGGTTACAAGAACCAGTTCCAATCGATCAAGACCATCAGCCATGGTGGGCCGATAAGCCTGATCGACGGCCCCCAGTTGGATCCGCAACAGATCGAACTGGCCTGTGCGATCACCGCCCGTTTCAGCAAGGGTAGAGACGCGGAGCAGGTTGAACTGCGCTATTGCCGGCCCAACGGTGAGTGTCAGTCGTTGCATGTCAAAGCATTATCTGCAGATGACATCCCCAAGCAGTGGACTCTGGTTTAAACATGCTGCATAAAGTGGATGCACGACGCCTGTTATGCCCGTTGCCGGTGATCAGGCTGCAGGACAAGGTCAATGTAATCGCGCTCGGTGACCAGGTCGAGATCCTGTGTACCGATCCCGGCGTTAAAAACGATATCCCGGCCTGGTGTAAAATCAACGGTCAACGTATCGATAGCATGATTGAACAAGCAAATGAAATCATCATCACCGTCAGCAAGCTCAGCGATGCCTGACCAGCGCAGTCAAACCATCAAAAAGGTGACCATCGTCGGGGTCATGGTCAATATCCTGCTGGCCACGGCGCAGATTACATCCGGTCTTTTGGCTCACTCCCAGGCGCTGCTGGCCGATGGCCTGCATACCCTGGCTGACCTGTTCAGTGATTTTGTGGTGCTGATCACCGCCCAGCAGGCCGCCAAGGCCGCCGATGCCGATCATCCCTATGGGCATGGCCGGTTCGAGACCCTGGCCTCGATCTTCCTTGGCCTGCTCCTGATCGGGGTTGCCCTGGGCATGGGTTACCGCAGCATTCAAAGCATGATCGAGCCCAGTAGTCAGCAGACCGAGGCCTATGCATTGTTGTTTGCGCTGCTGGCTATTTTCAGCAAGGAATTTCTGTATCGCTACACCATCCATTTTGCGCTAAAAATCAAATCCACCCTGCTGGAAAGCAATGCGCTGCATCATCGCTCCGATGTGTTTTCCTCCATCGTCGTCGTCATCGGTGTGGCGGCGCAGGTCATGGGCATGCAGAACATGGATGCACTGGCCGCGATCGTGGTCTCGGTGATGATCGCCCTGATGGGTACCCACCTGCTGAAAAAGGCTTTCGCCGAGTTGATCGATACCAGCCTAGACCAGGAACTGGTAGCCAGCATCAAGCAGGTCATCCTGGATATGGACGGGGTGATGGCGGTGCACAGTTTACGCAGCCGGTCGATGGGTGGCAGGGGTTTTATCGATACCGAGATCCGGGTCAATCCTCGCCTCAGTGTCTCGGAAGCGCATTACATTTCGCTCAACATCGAGCAGATCGTCAAGAAACAGTTTGATGAGATCAGCGATATTACCGTGCATATCGACCCGGTGGCTGACAGCGATCATCACGAAATCCAACAACTGCCCAGCCGAGCGCAACTGCTGTTTAACCTCTATTCAGCCTGGGAAACCCTCGACGACTCGGACCAGATCAGGAATATCCATCTGCATTATTTAACCGACCAGGTGGAAATAGATGTGATCCTGCCGCTGGATCATGGCTGCGACAGGCACAATTCCCTGGCCCGGCAAATCCAGCAAAGCGTGCAACACCTGGATTATGTCGGCAAGGTCAATATCTACTACGCACCATAGGTGTGCAGCTCTTTTTATTGCGCACTTAAATCGTGCTTCAATTAAAATACCGACCTGTTCTTGTAACATTTTTTTTGCGCAAAGAATTGGCTGCCAACTATTTATCTGTAAAATGCCGGTTCACCTATTCGAAAGCATGAGATTCACCGTTTCTACATACACCTACATTACTACCGTTTGGAGGATAAATTATGTCACCAGCTGACGTTTTAAGCTTGATAAGCGACCATGGCGTAAAGTTTGTCGATTTACGCTTTACCGATACCCAGGGCAAGGAGCAGCATGTCACCATCCCGGCTGACGTACTGGATGAGGACATGTTCACCGAGGGCAAAATGTTTGACGGCTCCTCCATTGCCGGCTGGAAAGGCATTAACGAATCAGACATGATCATGGCGCTGGACCCGGCCACCGCGGTGTTGGACCCTTTCACCGACGAACCAACGGTTAACATCAGCTGTGACATTCTGGAGCCGGCAACCGGTGAAGGTTACGAGCGCGATCCGCGCTCCCTGGCCAAGCGCGCTGAAGCCTATCTGCAATCCACCGGTATTGCCGATACAGCATACTTCGGTCCAGAAAATGAATTCTTCGTGTTCGACGACGTCAAATGGGGCAATGAGATGGGCCACGTGTTCTACCAGGTGGATTCCGAGGAATCCGTCTGGAACTCGGCCAAGGAATATGAGGGCGGCAACCTGGGACATCGTCCCGGCGTCAAAGGCGGTTACTTCCCGGTGCCTCCGGTAGATTCATTGCACGACCTGCGTGGCGCGATGTGCCTGGCGATGGAAGAAATGGGCCTGAAGGTCGAGGTCCATCACCACGAGGTCGCGACCGCCGGCCAGTGCGAGATCGGCGTTGGCTTCAACACCCTGGTGCGTAAATCAGACGAAATCCAGACCCTGAAATACTGCGTGCATAACGTCGCCCACAGCTATGGCAAGACCGCGACCTTCATGCCCAAGCCGCTGGTTGGTGACAATGGCAACGGCATGCACGTGCACCAGTCACTGGCCAAGAACGGGGAGAACCTGTTTGCCGGTGACCAGTACGGCGGCCTGTCCGAGACCGCGCTGTACTATATCGGCGGCATCATCAAGCACGCCAAGGCATTGAATGCATTCGCCAATGCTTCCACCAACAGCTACAAGCGCCTGGTACCCGGTTTCGAGGCCCCGGTCATGCTGGCTTATTCGGCGCGTAACCGTTCCGCATCGATCCGCATTCCATTCGTCAGCAGCCCCAAGGCGCGGCGGATCGAAGTCCGTTTCCCTGATTCCACCGCCAACCCCTACCTGGCTTTCGCGGCGATGCTGATGGCCGGTATCGATGGCATCAGGAACCGGATCCATCCGGGTGACGCGATGGACAAGGACTTGTATGACCTGCCGCCGGAAGAGGAAAAGGCGATTCCACAGGTTGCCTTCTCGTTCGATGAAGCGCTGCAGGCGCTGGATCAGGACCGCGACTTTCTCAAGGAAGGCGGGGTATTTACCGACGACGTTATCGACGGTTATATCGAACTCAAGAACGAGGAAGTGCAACGCCTGCGCATGGCGACCAACCCGGTTGAATTCGACATGTACTACAGCGTCTGAGCGCAACCTGCTGCTAGCTAAAGAGGCCCCGTTACGGGGCCTTTTTTTTGTGCGCAATGCAGCTGGACCGGATTAAATTTACTTGCTGGTTGGCAAATGCACTATGTTGGTGCATAATCGCAATTCACTTCCTATTTCCACCTCGCCACATATTGTAAGCCATTGATTTCATTATGTTTTACAAACTGGCTCAGTAATTGCTAAGTGAAACTATGCCCCTGATTAACGCGAGCACAATTCTGGACTATTTGGATAGCAGCATCATCTGTCTCAGTTCAGACTTGCAAATCAAACAAGTGAATAGCACCGCCGAAGTATTTTTCGATAACAGCTCCAAGGCCCTGGTAGAAAAACCATTCAGCAGCCTGTTTGACCAGCGTTTCGAGAATTCCATTCTCGAATCCCTGCAGTTCTGCCTGGAACATAACCATCAGATTACCGAGCATGAGGCTTCGCTCACCCTGGCCAATGGTAAAACCATTGTGTCGGATTATTCGATTCATCCGATCAAGGATGTCGAGCGCTTAAACCTGCTGATCGAGATCCGGCCATTCGATCGGCATCTGGAAATCGCGCGTGATGGCCAGCGGGTGGCGCAACAGCTGGCCAGCCAGCAACTGGCCCGCGGCATGGCGCATGAAATAAAGAATCCACTGGGTGGTATTCGTGGCGCGGCGCAATTACTCGAAAGCGAAATCAGCAACGATGAGTTGAAGGAATATACGGAGGTTATCATCCGCGAGGCCGATCGCCTGCAGAACCTGCTCAACAACATGCTGGGACCAAACAAGAAAATCGATCGCAAGCCAATCAATATCCTCGAGATCCTTGAGCACGTACACAGCCTGATCGCGGCCGAATTCAATGACCTGGTGGTCGTCTGTGATTACGATCCCAGCATCCCCGATTTAAGGGCAGACCGCGATCAAATGGTGCAGGCATTTTTGAACATTGCACGCAATGCCGCCCAGGCGATCGACGGTGATGGCGAGATCACCTTCAAAACCCGTATTTGTCGACAGCACACGATCGGCTATCGCCGCTGTAAGCACGTGGTGCAGATCGACATCATCGACCAGGGTCCGGGTATCGCCCCGGAACTGCTGGAGAATATATTTTTACCGATGGTCACCGACAAGGCCGATGGCACCGGCCTCGGCTTGCCCATCGCCCAGAAGATCATCGTCCAGCATGACGGCATCATCCAGTGTCGTAGTGAACCTGGACAAACCGTTTTTACCACCTTGTTACCGTTAGACTAATGCTATGAACGACAAACAGGATTTTACCGCAAGGATCTGGATTATCGATGACGACCAATCCATTCGCTGGGTACTGGAGAAAGCTCTGAAAAAGAGCGGATACCAGGTCAAGAGTTTCGATTCCGCTGCCCGTGCCCTGACCACCCTCAAACGCCAGGAGACCGAACAACCGGAAACCATCATCACCGATGTCCGCATGCCCGGCATCGATGGCTTCGAATTCATGAAGCAGGTGCATCACTTCGACCCTGATATGCCGATCATTATCATGACCGCCTATTCGGATCTGGATACCACGGTCCAGGCCTACCAGGAGGGTGCCTTCGAATACCTGTCCAAACCCTTCGATATCGATGAGGCCATCAGCCTGGTCGGACGCGCGGTAGAAAAACGCCTGGAGAACGCACCCAAATTCAAGACCGCGGAAATCTCCAAGGAGATCATCGGCGATTCGCCGGCGATGCAGGAGATATTCCGCATCATCGGTCGCCTGTCACGCTCCCACATCAGCGTGTTGATCAATGGCGAGTCCGGTACCGGCAAGGAGCTGGTCGCGCATGCGCTGCATCGACACAGCCCGCGCGCGACCCATCCGTTTATCGCGATCAATACCGCGGCAATCCCCAAGGAACTGCTGGAATCCGAGCTGTTCGGTCATGAAAAAGGCGCGTTCACCGGCGCCCAGAGCAAGCACAAAGGCCGCTTCGAACAGGCCAATGGCGGCACCCTGTTCCTGGATGAGATCGGCGATATGCCAATGGAACTGCAGACCCGCCTGTTGCGGGTACTGGCCGAGGGCGAATTCTTTCGCGTCGGCGGGGTGACCCCGATCAAGGCCGATGTGCGCATCATCGCCGCCACCCACCAGAATCTGCAGCAGCTGGTGCAACAGGGCCGTTTTCGTGAAGACCTGTATCATCGCCTCAACGTGATCAAGATGCATCTACCGGCACTGCGCGAGCGGCGCGAGGATATCCCGCTACTGCTCAACCATTTCATGCAGCAAACCGCCGCTGAACTCAACGAACCGAGTAAAACCCTGAGCCAGGATGTTATCGATTACCTGGCGAGCCTGAACTGGAGCGGTAATGTGCGCCAGCTGGAAAACACCTGTCGCTGGTTCAGCGTGATGGCCACCGGCAATGTGATCCAGATGTCCGATCTGCCGGATGAGTTACGCAGCGGCACCCTGGCCGCAACCGCAACTGACAGCGGTGAGCCAGCGACCGAAACCAGCGAAGTGGTTGATTGGCCGCAACTGCTCAATCAATGGGCACGCCAGCATCTCGATGCCGGCGATCAGGATATCCTGTCCCAGGCGCAGCCGATGTTTGAAAAAACCCTGCTCGAATGTGCCCTCAACAAAACCGGTGGGCGCAAGATAGAAGCGGCAAAACTGATTGGCTGGGGACGCAATACGCTGACTCGTAAACTGAAGGAGCTGTACCCGGAAAACTAGGCTGACTGGTCTGCGCTAATACACTGCATGTAGGCTTGTTCCAAGGTGTCCTGCTGGTATTGCTGCAGGCATTGCTGCGGGGTGCCATCGAATATGATGGAGCCCTGGTGCAGGATCGCGAATTGATCACAGATCTCTTCCGCATCGGCCAGCATGTGGGTGCTGTAAAAGATACTGCGCTGGTTATTGCGTTCATTGAGCAATAACTGCTTGAACTGGTAGCGCGCGGTCGGATCGAGCCCGGTCAATGGCTCATCCAGGATTATCAGCGGCAGATCGAGCATGAAACAGCTGATCAATCCCAGTTTCTGTTTCATCCCTTTGGAATAGGTATAGGATTTATCCGCCAGGCGCGAACTATCGAAACTCAATTGTTCACATAATGCGCTTATCCTGGCTGCATCCTGGTGCTGGCGATACACATCGGCCACGAACTTCAGGTATTGCCAGCCACTGATCTCCTTCTTGATATCGAATTTTTCCGGCAGGTAGCTGAGTTGTTGACGTGCGGGAAGCGATTTGTTGTCGTTACCGTCAATCGTAATCTCGCCGCTGTCGATGTTACGAATCAAATCCAGGATGATCCTGATCAGGGTCGACTTGCCGGCCCCGTTCTCCCCGGCCAGCGCATAATAACTGGATCGTTGCAGGTCGAGACTCAGATTATCGATGATCTGCTGGTCGCCTATGCGGTAGGACAAATTCTGCACCCTGATCATAGGCACTTACCCATGCAAATTCTTGATTAACAAAAAGGCCTGCAATGCAGGCCTTAATCGTTTCATTTTGAAGAGACGACGGTTACAGACGGAAGGCCATGTTATAGCGCAGGGTATCATCATAAGTTGCCCCGTCAGAAGTAGCCGCGTAATCCATCCCATTGGTTGAGCCAGTGGGATTGGATTGAATTCTGCCATTGCCTGCATCGCCATCATCCAGACGACCCTCGATGATCTTGGCAATCGGACCCTCGATCGCACCAAAGATGGTGACATGACCCGGGATACCCAGCGAACCATCCTGGATGCCAATCTGCCCACCGTAGGCATTGGTCGGACGGTTGGACTCGGAACCGCTGCCCGGGATCAGGCCTGCCGCCCGGAGATGGGCAAAGAATTTGAGTGTTTCCTGGCCACCATCGGTCCAGGCTGTGGTGGTATCTGCATCCCAGTCATTACCGCCGCCAATCGTACCATCACCGCCACCATTGGCCGTTGCCGCGGTATAGACAGTGAACCGATTCTGCGCATCGTTATCATCCCCGGGCAGTTGCAGGTAACGATCCTGGTAAGAGAACATCGCCGCCGCAATACCGGCATTATCCGATTCCATGCGTTTCAATTTGGCGTTGGTGATCATTTCCTGGCCCTTCAGGACACCGCCAATCAACAACCCGACGATGACCAGCACGATGGCGATTTCGACCAGGGTAAAGCCTTTGTTAGCTTGTATTTTCATTTGTCTCTCCAAATTTAGCTAAGTCTAGTTCAGCAACTATTGTGCCAAAATAGAAAATTCTTATAATTCAGGTGGTTAGGGGGTATTGTTAAATTACTATATTCACTATCGTTCATTTTCCAACATCTTTTGTTGAATTTTCAACAACCGATGTTGTAAAAAGCGTACTTCATCACGATCTTTTATCTTGCCGCTTTGCAATAATGACGATATTAGCAGCTGCGCGGACTCCAACTGGTTCAGTTCATCCAGTAGCACCAGGCGCATATCCCGGGCCCAAAAAGGCAGATCATAGGTCTCCGGCAACGCGGCAATCTTGTTGGCCAGGGTCAATGCGAGTTGCAAGTCCTTCAGCTGATGCTTGGCCAGCAAACAGGCTTCCGTCATCCGCCGCCAGTGTTGTTGCGGATTGCGTTCGAATAACTCATCGATCAGGTCGATCATCAGTCGGATCTTGGCCGGATCATTGACCTGGCTGTAGACACGCGATGCCAGGAATGCCGGATAATCCGAGCCTGGGTTCAATTCATACAGGGTCAGCAGCCACTGACTCAACAGCTGGTAATCCAGCTGGCGATAATTGATATGGCGACCCTTTTGATTGTCATGCAACTGCACTTTCAGCAACAACAGGTAGCTCCATAACTTATCCGAACCGAGCGCCAGGTTTTGATAATAATCGCTAGCCGCCGGCCGGCTCAGCTGGGTAAAAGATGCCAGAATCGATGGTTTAAAATAATGATGGTGTGCCAACTGCACAACCAACATCAGCCCGAAACCGAGCGTGATGGCTAGTGGCAGCTGCGAAAATTTTCTTTGCCTGACACTCATGATGATGCCACAAGATTTTGCCTGGGTAGCGGTCGCATATGCACTAGGACTGATTAAACTCCTTGCGATAAAAATCTATCAGGATAATAAACTGGATAAACAGACCATAAATAAAGACCGATACCAGTTGTTTTGCCAACAGGCTTGAATATCCACCGGCATCGAAGATCGCATTGTTCTGGGCGAACGTGCTCACCCCCGGGAATACATATTGCAGCAAGCTAAAAAAGGCTTGGAAAAACTGGAAACCGCTTTCTTCCTGATAAAATTGGCTGGACTGGGCAAAGATTAAATCCACATAAGGTATCGCCCGCGCGAGAAAATAAACCGCAATGGTGAAGATCACCGCCAGGGGTAATTTCTCCAGGCTCAGGATCGCCAGCACCGCTAACTGACCAACCAACAGCAACTCCAGCAATAACGCCAAAGACCAGTAGGTCGCCACCGCTATATCGCCCAGGATCCACATCAGCAATAACATCGGTATCACCACCAGCACCGCCACCGCGAGTAACACCAGGAACTGTGCCAGTACGTACTGGCCACGACTGACGGGCATCGCCAGCAGGCGTTCAAACTGGTTGAGCTCATAGTCCTGGGAGATTTGATGGGAGATGCTGATGATTAGCACCAGCAGCAGACTGTAGCGTAAAAATTCCGCCATCAACCCCAACGCGATGGTATCGCTATTGATGATCGCCAGCTCCACGACAAAGCGGTTGAGCAGGAATGCAACCATCAATATAGCTGCCAGCAACAGTAGGATTTTGCTGTTTACAATGCTCAATAGCTGGTAACGAAATAGTGCTATAGTCTGTTTAAGCAAACCGAATACCCTTTATTTTTCAGACTCTTCTGATAGTTATATGCGAGTAGCGAAATATATATTGCAGTTCGAGCAACAGATACTGGCAGCCCTGCTGTTGTTACTGCATCTATTAACCTGGGAGATCGTAAACCCGTTATTACAATTTTCGCTGATGTTCGTATTGTATGGCCTGTTCCTGATGTGGCAACCCTTATGGAAAAAAGAGGCGGACATCAACCAGGCCTCTTTCCTGCCACCCATCATCCTGTTACTTGCATTCAGTTTCTTTTACCTCAGCGAATCCCTGATATTTCTGAGCCTGTTAATCAGTGGTCTGATCGGCAGCCGTCTGTTCAGTTACAACACCAGTCGTGCTTTCGATTTACTGGCGATCACGATTCTGATCGTGGAAATGGCGATTGGGATGATACCGCTGACCTTCAACCAGATTGACGTACCCCGCCAATTTGCCGCGCAGATTGAAAACATTCTGCTGATCCTGATCCTGTTATTCTTTTTTGCACCGATACCGGATCGTAGCCAGCAAACCCGCAGCCAGATCGACCTGATGCACGGCATTCTCAGCGCGATTCTTATCTCCATCGTGTTGCTGAGTAATATCGTCATCAATATCCTGTACGGCGTGGATTACATCGAGGGCCTGCTGTTGTCGGTGTTCTTCGTCGCCACCCTGACCTTCGGTATCAGCTGGTTCTGGAATCCGGGGGTTGGTTATTCCGGGCTCGGGGTACTCTGGAACCGTTATGCGATGACCATCGGCGGCCCGTTTGAAACCTGGATCAATACCCTGACCACGCTGATTGAAGAGCCATACATTTCATCCAGTGAATTCATGCAATCGGCCTGCGACCACCTGGTGGAAAACGACTGGCTCAATGGTATCGACTGGCAATTCACCTCGATCACGATTCAATCCGGTGACAAGCGAGGTGTGGTATTCAAGCATCCATTATCGAAACAGGTTTACGTGACGATTTATTTTAAATCCGATCCCGGCCAGGCCCTGACCCAGCATACGATCCTGTTGATTCGCATGGCTTACCAATTCTATCTGTCCAAGATCAACCAGGAAAAAATCGCCGCCGAGGCCCATTTTGAAACCATCCATCACACCGGTGCCCGGCTGACCCATGACATCAAGAATATCCTGCAATCGATCAAGGCGTCGCTGGATATCGTGCAGCTGGAACCGGAGAAAGACCAGCACCTGCCGGTGCAGTTACTGCAGCAGAATCTTACCCAGATCAGTTCACGCCTGGAGTCGACCCTGAACAAGTTGAAGGCGCCGGAATTATCCATGTCCACCCATTATGTCGAGGTTAACGAATGGCTGAAGAAATTTCGCAAGGCCAACCAGTTATCCAGGCTCCAATTCAAATCCGATATCGAACTCGACCACCAGGTACCACCCGATTTATTTGACAGCGTGATCAACAACCTGATTGCCAATGCCAATGTAAAGGATGAAGCCAGTGAAATCCTGGTTGATGTCAGTGCCAACCAGCAAATGATCGTGGTAACGGTGTGTGATGACGGCAACCCCCTCGACGAAGAAGTCGAGAGCCAGTTATTCGCCAAGCCGGTATCCTCCGGCCAGGGCATGGGGATCGGACTATACCAGTCAGCGATCATGGCCCGTACTTTCAACTATGAACTGGAGCTAACCAGTAACCAGCCGGGCAAGATCTGTTTCAGCCTGTATCAGCACCTGGTGGAATAATCACGTTGATCAGGGCAGATGCCCGGCATCGATCATCTTCGAGTAGAGAATATTGGGCGCCAGCCATTTGACGATATCGTCGTATTTATTGGCCGTGGTGTCATTGAAGGTGGTCTTGACGAAAACCCGGTCACTGG
>JAAUXZ010012991.1_pt1 | contig 23341 bp, 16 predicted proteins | sample 7278131 | NCBI WGS metagenome assembly JAAUXZ01 (sample SAMN14350119, study PRJNA611818) | marine sediment metagenome | isolation source: surface marine sediment (3m) | place: French Polynesia: Moorea | collected 2018-08 | reverse complement strand
GCCTGAAAATGCCAAGCAAGATGAATCTCATCGGTTCACAAACCACGAGCGGGGCGAAATATGCAGGCAAAGTCGCGGTCACAGATCTTCAGGATGTCGATTATGCGTTAGCCGCAAGAATGGTGGACAGCTCCATCATCGATGCCTTTCCGGTAGACGCTGACTATCTTGCCGATGCAGCAGAAGCTGAAACCTGGGTTTGGGATCCTTCTATGGAATCTCTGCAGATCGTCAACGAAATTCTCTGTTACGTGCAGCAGACTGCAGCCAAGGACATGGTGAATGCAGGGGGTTATATCGCCCTGATCGATGAAGACAAATGCCAGGAAGGTGAAAATCAGTCCAGTGCCAGTTCCGGCGGTGCTCAGTCCTCATCTTCCAATGCGGATACCGTTGAGTACACTAACTGGACGGTGGTTTCCACGCGTGCTGACAATGATTCACCTCAAATCGTTAAGATCTGGGTACCGGGCGATGAGGAAGAGGCCGAACAAGATCCAATGGATGCTCAGCGCATCCTGGTCGAAACCACCATTACGGAAGGCGTCACTGACGAGAATCCATACGGCAGTTTTGTAATGAATTTCAAGGGGGAGGCGCCGATTGGACCGGAAGGCGCATATATGCCGATCATGCGGGGAACCTTGAAGACTGTGGAGCATGCACAGGGTAAACCCCAGTTTATGTTCTTCAATGAAATGGGCGGCGCCATCGATCCCGACATTCCATTTGAACGTATCGAAAAGAGCAATGTGGTCATGGATGACGCTGACGGGACCAGTGGTCAGGCCAGAACCTACATGGAAGAGACGGATGGATCCTTCTCCCGTCAGCGAGGCTTTGATGTGGCCTACAACAGCAGCTATTTCCTGCGTGGCAAAGACACGAATGGCGATAGTGCCGTGGATGATCTGACCTGTACCTCTCGTGCGGATTACTCTACGCAGACCTGGCGTTACAATCTTTATCACACACTGGACGGCATCTACAACGATCAGTCGGTCAGCGCCGGGCAAAGGGTTTCTCTCAACTCCGGCTTTCCTTTCTTTTACGAGGATGTGGACGGTCGCCATTTCGGTCACATCGGCTACTGGGGGATCTGGACTGAAGAGGAATTGGGCATAGACCAACTGGCCGGTCAGGTCATCACCAAGGAAACCTTTGGAGATCAGGCAACTGCACAAGACTTTACCGTTCAGGTCTCTGGTGGCAAGCTCTTCCGTCGCAGCAAGATATCCTCGACCTATGCTGACATGGCAGGGGTTCAACTCAACTGGTGGGGTGATATTGAAGATCCTGACTGTGAAAATGGTTGTATGACTCAGCACGACTACCGGGCAACCGTGAATGACAACGACCAGCTGATCGTTACCCACAGTCTCACGTGGGGTGACAACGGTCCCAAGTTGACTGACATACCCGATGTGGATATCACACCTGCCAATGAATGGAATCAACGCTGGATGTGGGCAGATAGCTTGGGAGGCAGTGTAGTCTTCAAGCCTGCCGATGCAGTGGTCGATCCGGTAGTCTTTTTCAAAGAGGAGCAGGTCTCACCGGCGGATCCCGATCTACCGACGACCCTCTTCTGCTACGAGAGATGCCTGAAAGGCGGTCTCAGCGAAAACACCTTGCCGGAGTTGGAGTCAGACCTGTTCCACATTCTGTGGAATGGCAGTGAATCCACCCAGGAACACACCTATACCCTGAGTGTTATCGATGGACAATTTGTGCTGACCGATGAGATGTCCAATGAGGTGAGTGTGGATTTCATGATGCCCGCAGAATTGGGCGATTGGTATCAGTGGGGCATCAACACCGGCGAAATGGTCACCTCACAGTTGGTGGATTGGTGGTCAGTCTTCGATCAGGATGTCACCTACCGTTGGGAAACCGGACCCAATCCCTGGAATCGGACGGTATCCGTCACCGACTCCAGTGGAGAGAGCCAGACCTTCGACAAGCCTTTGCAATTCACTTATACGTACACTGCGGGCGATGACCCCAATGGAGACAATTTTACGAACGGCACACCCTTTATGCTTGAGTATGGCGGTCCGGGTGAACTTTGGGGCTTTCCCTGGGAGAAACTCGATGACGCCTGTCAAGAAGCTGAGGAAGATTGTCGCTGGGTATCCGGTTTGACCCTGAAGACTGGAGTTGAATTGATTGGCGATAGCAACAGCTTCATCGTCCGCGCGATGGAGAGTGAACAATCCATGAACGAGACCGTTGATACCACCCCCTGTCTCTCATCCGGCCTGGATGTATCGGGTATTAACCTCACTCTACCCACGGCAGTCGATGGAAACGTCAGTATCACCTGGTCCGAGAAACCGGTGATAACCGATTCACCCGCTGTCATAGAAGGGGTTGTTCAAGCAGAATAATCTGCGGCATTTCGTTAAATAACCGATGTTGCGTAAAGCAACATCGGTTTTTTTTGCCTGATATTGATCCAATCAACAAACAATTTCTCAACTAAAGCACTAGGATTATCGAATAATTCATTAATAACACTGATTTTGATCTAACGCTTTCTTACCAGACACCCTAGCTCCAATGAACCCTCGTAAAACCTCGAGGGTCTAACATTTTAGTATACCCGAGTGATTTAATAGGTATTGCGATGGAATACCTTGCCCATAAGCTCATAGCCTTCCTCTCCGAGTGGCTGGTCAAAGAAGCCCCCCCACCCAACTGGCCTCTGTGTGATTTCCAGCGACTAAGCTACGAATTGAGGCCGGGAGATGTATTGCTGGTAGAGGGACGCAGTAGGGTCAGTGAGGTGATAAAACTCATCACCCAGAGTTCCTGGACCCACTCGGCCTTGTATATCGGACGGCTATTCGATATCGATAACAAGATGTTGCAAGCGAAAATCAGGGCGAGTTACGAAGGGGACCCAGGCGAGCAATTGCTGGTTGAAGCCTTACTCGGTCAGGGTACGATCATCTCGCCGATTAGCAAGTACCGTATGGACCACCTCCGAATCTGTCGCCCCAGCGGGCTGGACCCTGCCGATGCGCAACAAGTCATCAATTACACAGTTCTGCATCTAGGCAGTGATTACGATGTCCGGCACCTGCTCGATCTGGCGCGGTTTGTCTTTCCCTGGGGAATTCTGCCAAGGCGCTGGCGATCCAGCTTGTTCGAACACAATGCAGGAAGACCGACCAGAACTGTTTGCTCCTCCCTTCTGGCAGCCGCTTTCGGCACCGTAAACTTTCCGATCCTGCCGTTTATCGATCGGAGCGAGGATGGCAGCCTGCGCTTTTTCAAGCGCAATCCACGACTCTTCACGCCAAAGGATTTCGACTACTCACCCTATTTCAACATCATCAAATATCCGTTTCTCGGATTGGATGATCTGGGTGTTTACCGTCGCCTGCCTTGGTGTGACGACACCATCATGTATAACGACGATGCACGGGAATTCGCCGCTCAAACCCGAGACTATTGTGAACCCTGCAATCAGCTGAATGATCAGACCCTCAAACCGGTTAAGGAGCAAGCGGCCCATCCATCAACAGGGCAGAAAAGCGAGATACCGTTTGTTCACAAGATCATCCGTGAGTTCGAGTCATGACGCTCATCGGTATGCTGTTCTTGCTGGTGCTGGTATGGGTCCTGGCATATCAGGCCGTCTCCCCGTTGGTTTGGATGGTGTTGATCCCTGTCATCCTGACATCATTCCATGTGGCAGGATTGCTGCCATTGTTCGTAACTCTGCCGATTTGGGTGATCTATTCGATTGCCCTGTTTTTCTACGTTTTACCCACAGTCAGGGGTCGTTGGATCATTGCCCCACTGCTGAGTCAGTTTCGCCGGGTCATGCCGGCCATGTCTCAGACAGAACGTGAGGCACTGGATGCGGGCAATGTCTGGTGGGATGGAGAGCTGTTTTCCGGCCGGCCCGACTGGAATCGCCTGCTGCACCATCCAGCCTCACGACTTTCAGAGCGCGAGCAGGCCTATCTCGATGGACCCGTCGAAGCGCTTTGCAGCCGACTGAATGACTGGCAGGTCACGCATCATCAGCAGGACTTGCCTGAGGAGATTTGGGACTACATCAAACGGTCCGGCATGTTTGGCATGATCATCCCGGAATCCTGGGGCGGCCTGGGATTCTCCGCCGCGGCGCATTCCAGCATCGTCATGAAACTGGCCAGCCGAAGCGTAGCTGCGGCGGTGACCGTGATGGTGCCCAACTCGCTGGGCCCGGCAAAACTTCTTTTGCACTACGGCACGGAGCAACAGAAGGCAGCCTATCTGCCGAGTTTGGCTAAAGGTGATGAAATTCCCTGCTTTGCCTTGACCGGTCCGCATGCAGGCAGTGATGCAGGCGCCATGCCGGACCGGGGAGAGGTCTGTTACCAGAGGCATCAAGGCAGATCGACACTCGGCATTCGCCTGAACTGGAACAAACGCTACATCACTCTGGCTCCCGTGGCCACCCTGATCGGTCTCGCATTCAAACTCTACGATCCCGAGCATGTACTTGGAAAATCGACTTCACTGGGCATCACCCTGGCGCTGATACCGCGCGACACTCCAGGTGTCGAGATTGGTCAACGCCACATGCCCCTCAACATACCTTTTCAGAATGGTCCGATTCGCGGCAAAGACGTATTCATCCCGCTCAGTTCGGTGATCGGTGGCAAGGCCGGTATCGGACAGGGCTGGCGCATGCTGGTCGAATGTCTGGCCGAGGGTCGGGGTATTTCACTACCTGCGTTGGCAACAGGCGCGGGCAAGCTGGCCTGTCGCTATACCGGAGCCTATGCCGGCATACGGCGACAGTTCGGTCGACCGATCGGCCAGTTCGAAGGCATCGAGGAGGCGCTGGCACGGATTGCCGGGCTCACCTATCAGATGGATGCAGCAAGGTTGTTGACACTCAGTGCCCTCGACCAGGGTGAAAAGCCCTCGGTGATCTCGGCGATCATCAAATATCATCTCACCGAACGCTACCGGCAGGTCATTCAAGATGCCATGGACATCCAAGGGGGCAGCGGAATCTGCCTCGGCCCGAGCAATCCGTTAGGTCGGATCTACCAGGCCATCCCCATTGCGATCACGGTCGAGGGGGCCAACATTCTCACTCGCAATATGATCATCTTCGGGCAGGGTTCGATTCGCTGCCATCCGTATATACTGGACGAATTCGAGGCGGCCGCCCAGACCGACCCGGAGCAGGGGGTAAAAGCCTTCGATGCCAGTTTGTTCGGGCATGTCGGCTATCTGTTGACAAATCTCGCCCGCAGTTTCTGGCTCGGGCTTACGTATGGCAAGTTCTCAGCATCCCCTCGGGCGGGTATCACCAAGGGCTATTTCCGACGATTGAACTGGATGAGCAGCGCATTTGCCCTGACCGTCGACCTCTCCCTCATGACCCTGGGCGGTGCATTGAAGCGCAAGGAACGTATCTCAGCCAGGCTGGGCGATCTTCTGAGCGAACTCTACATCGCAAGTGCCGTCATCAAACGTTTTCTCGACCAAGGTGAACCCGATGCGCTCAAACCGCTCTTCCACTGGGCCATGCAGGATTCCCTGCATCGACTCCAACAAGCGCAGATTGGCCTGTTCAGAAACATGCCCAACCGTTTGCTGGCCTGGTTACTGAGAATCTGGGTATTTCCTTTGGGCCTGCCCTTTCACAAACCCTCAGACCGGCTAGACCATGAGGTCTCAGGCCGTCTATTGAAACCGGGCAAGGCACGGGATCAACTGACGGAGCATATCTTCATCAGCAAGGAACGATCAGACAGAACGGGGCTCCTAGAGCAGGCGTTAGCCAAGGTAACAGCGGCCGTACCCATCGAAAAAACCCTACTGACCGCTCGCAAGTCGGGGCATTTGTCGACGGACGACCCCTCATTACTCCAAGAAGAGGCCTTACGTATCGGCATCCTGAGCCGAGAGGATCTGCAAGTGCTGGAACAGGCCGAGCAGCTCAGGGACCGGGTCATCCAGGTTGATGCCTTCCCCGATCTGGCGTCAAAAACAGATCGCATAACAGGGCACGGATCATCCCCGGATTTCCCATTCGGTCATCTGGGCGCAGCCTGACCTGCACAGGATAGCCAACGGTACGATAACTCGAGACGAGGCATAACAACCATGAACAGCCGAACCAGCTATGCCAGACCCGTGTATATCATAGACGGTTCCCGCACACCCTTTCTCAAGGTTCGGGGAAGACCCGGCCTCTTTCGTGCCTCGGATCTGGCGGTTCTAGCCGGTCGGCCATTGCTGGCCCGTCAAGCTTTCAGGGCTCGACTGCTCGACGAGGTCATTCTCGGTTGTGTCTCCTCCGGGCCCGATGAGGCCAACATTGCGCGGGTAGTGACTTTGCGCCTGGGTTGTGGAGACAAGGTGCCCGCCTGGACCGTGCAACGCAACTGCGCATCCGGCCTCCAGGCAGTGGATAGCGCTGCGCAGGCTATTGCCAGCGGGCGGGCCGAACTGGTACTGGCCGGCGGCACCGAAGCCATGAGCCACCACCCCGTGATGCTCAACGACAAGATGCTCGATTGGCTTGCGGGTTGGAACCAGGCGCAGGGTTTAGCCGACCGCGGCAGACAGCTCATCAATCTTCGCGCCAACCATTTCAAGCTGATTGTGGCCCTGTTACGCGGCTTGACCGATCCAGTGGTTGGCCTGAGTATGGGGCAGACCGCGGAAAAGCTGGCCTGGCGATTCAACATATCCAGACAGGAGATGGACAGCTTTGCCCTGCTCAGTCATCAGCATCTGGCTCAGGCCCTGGCGGCAGACCATCTGCAGGAGATAGAACCTGTCTACTCTGCGAACGGTCGGCTCTATACAGATGATGATGGCCTGCGGGCCGACTCCAGCCTGGAGAAACTGGCCGGCCTCAGACCGGTTTTCGATCGACCGCACGGCCTGGTTACGGCCGGTAACAGTGCCCAGGTGACTGATGGGGCGGCATGGCTGTTGCTCGCATCTCCAGAAGCGGTCGAAAAACACCATCTGTCCCTATTGGGCCGGGTAGTAGACACCCAGTGGTCCGCCCTGGATCCCTCTCAAATGGGCCTGGGTCCGGTTCACGCCATGGGTGAGTTGATGCAACGGAACCGATTGCTCAGCGACGACATAGACTATTGGGAGATCAACGAGGCCTTTGCCGCCCAGGTCCTGGCCTGCCTGAAGGTCTGGGACGACGAAACCTATCTGCGGAATGAGCTGAGCATCGACAAACCGTTCGGGGCCATTCCACCAGACCGACTCAACGTGGATGGCGGAGCGATCAGTATCGGTCATCCAGTCGGTGCCAGCGGGGCCCGTCTGGTTCTCCACCTGATGAAGATACTGCAGCGGACTGGCAGCCGGCGAGGAATGGCAAGTCTCTGTATTGGCGGCGGTCAGGGTGGAGCGATGCTTCTGGAGGCTGCCTGATGAATAGACACTGGCGATTGGAGACAGACTCGGAGCGTATCGGTTGGCTCCATTTCGACCATCAGGCGCAACCGGTCAATATCCTGTCTCAAGACGCGCTGGAAGAGTTGGCCGCTGTCCTGGACAGATTGGCTAAGCTCAGCCTTGGCGGTTTAATCATCCTATCAGACAAAGCGAACGGTTTTATCGCGGGTGCCGATGTTAAGGCCTTTCGGGAGATCACCCGGCCCGCTGAGGCGGAATCGCACATTCGTATGGTTCATCGGTTATTCCAACGCATCGAAACCCTACCCTTTCCCACGCTTGCCATGATCCACGGTTATTGCCTGGGCGGGGGCCTGGAATTGGCCCTCGCCTGTACCTATCGAATCGCGGAAGACAGCGAAAGGACCCGACTCGCATTTCCAGAGGTGCGCCTGGGGCTGTTCCCGGGTTACGGAGGGAGCGTACGCAGCATTCAACGCGTTGGCCATTTGGCCGCCATGCAACTGATGTTGTCCGGCCGTAGCATCAATCCCCGCAGCGCCTTGAAGATCGGGCTGGTGGATCAAATTGCCCCGGACCGGCAACTCAGGGCTGCCTGCACAACACTGCTCGCGAAGGCCCCGCCCCCATCACAGAACAGACTGTTGCAAAGATTGCTCGACCAGGCGCCGGTACGACATCTCTTGGCACACATGCTGAAACGGCAAACCGCAAAGAAGGTCAGGATCGATCACTACCCTGCCCTATTTGCATTGATCGAACATTGGAGAAGGCAGGGTGGAAATCAGTCTGGGATGTATGACAGTGAGGCCAGGCGGGTCAGCCAGCTATTGACGGGTGAAACCGCGCAGAATCTGATCCGGGTCTTCTTCTTACAGGAGCGACTCAAGTCACTGGGCCACCTCAGCGACTTCAAGCCGAATCAGATTCATGTCATTGGTGGTGGGATCATGGGCGGCGATATCGCCGCCTGGTGTGCCTTGAACGGCCTGCGCGTGAGTCTCCAGGACCGGAAGGCCGAGTATCTCAGCAACGCCATGCACCGGGCCCATCAACTATTTGTTTATAAGCTCAAATCAAAACGTTTGATCCAGGCGGCAATGGACCGTCTGATGCCCGATCCCAAGGGCTATGGGATCAAACATGCAGAAGTGGTGATTGAGGCGATTTACGAGGATGTGCACGCCAAACAGGCACTGTTCAGGGCGTTGGAACGACGGGTTTCACCAGAGACCCTGTTGGCCACCAACACCTCCAGTATTCCACTGGAAACGCTCGGCGAGCCGCTGGCAGAGCCACAACGGCTGATCGGTCTGCATTTCTTCAATCCGGTGGCAAAGATGCAGTTGGTCGAAGTCGTACACAACAAAGGAACCGATCCGCTGGCGATCCACCAGGGGGCCGCTTTCGTGCGGCGCATCGACCGCCTGCCCCTGCCGGTAAAGAGCAGCCCCGGTTTTCTGGTCAATCGAATCCTGATGCCCTATCTGCTGGAGGCGGTCGAATTGATTGAGGAGGGTGTTCCGGCCAGTCTCATCGACCGGGCGGCCAAGGATTTCGGCATGCCCATGGGTCCGGTCGAGCTCGCCGACAAAGTCGGCCTGGACATCTGTCTTGCGGTGGCGGAGAAACTGGCACCTGTCTACCATACTCAGGTACCGGATAAGCTGCGCGAACTGGTCGGGCAAAATCGCTTGGGGCTGAAGAGCGGCAGAGGTTTCTATCACTACGCGCATGGTAAAAAAACAGATGTGCCTCCACCGGCCCGTTCTTCACAACCCAGCGATCTCACCGAACGCTTGATATTCCGTCTGCTCAACGAAGCGGTTGCCTGCCTGCGTGAGGGTGTGGTCGAGAACGCCGACCTGTTGGATGCAGGTATCGTCTTTGGGACGGGTTTTGCCCCCTTCCGCGGGGGGCCGATGCGCTACATCGAGAGTGGTGGATGGGATGCCAGACGCCGCCAGCTCGATACCCTGGAGCAGCGCCATGGCGACCAGTTCCGTCCCGATGCAGGTTGGGCTAACTTACGGAGGGCATAGCATGTTATTGTTTAAAGAAAATGACAGATTGCTAACAAATGGCTCGGCCGTCATGAACGCACAGAAAACCGACACAATCCCCCTCAGCGTCGCCAATACGCTCGCGGCTGTTTTCCAGGAGCGGGTCAAACGCACACCGGATAAAACGGCCTACATCGACTACAATCCGCTCACTCAGCAGTGGGAAGAGACCAGTTGGTCGCAAATGTCACTACTGGTGGCCCGTTGGCAGGCTGCATTACGACGGGAAAAGCTGCAACCGGGTGACAGAATCGCCATCATGCTGAGAAACTGCCGTGAATGGGTGATGTTCGATATGGCGGCGCAGGGTCTCGGTCTGGTGACGGTACCCATCTACACCAATGATCGTCCCGAAAACATCGGTTACATCCTGCAAGATGCAGGTGTGCGGCTGCTCTTACTGGAGAACCATGAGCAATGGCAGTCACTACAGCAGATTCGCAACCAACTGGCCGGACTGAGCCGCATAGTCACCTTAGAAACCGTCGATCCCATGGGTCTGCAGCCCCGTTTGGCCTCGATAGATGACTGGCTCCCGGATGAATACGATCGGGAGTTTCACCTGCATGAAGTCAATCCCCAGGCATTGGCCTCGATTGTCTATACCTCAGGTACCACAGGCCGTTCCAAAGGCGTTATGCTCAGCCACTTCAATATACTTTGGAATATTGCAGGCGGGTTGCGGCTGATCCCCATCTACCCGGAAGACAAGCTCCTGTCGTTTTTACCGCTCTCCCATACCCTGGAACGCACGATTGGTTATTACATGCCGATCGTGACGGGCGCCACGGTCGCCTTTGCCCGATCCATCCCTCAACTGGCGGAAGATCTGCTCATCATCAAGCCAACCATCCTGATTGCAGTACCGCGCATCTTTGAGAGGGTATACAGCAAGATTCAGGAAAAACTGGAAAACGATTCAAGCGTCGCAAGAAAGTTATTCAACGCCGCTGTCAACACCGGTTGGCAACATTTTGAAATTCAACAGGGTCGCCATCGCTGGTCTTTGAAACAGCTGGCATGGCCACTCTTGAACAAGCTCGTGGGAAGTAAGATTCAGCAAAAACTGGGGGGACAGCTCAGATTCGCCGTCTCCGGTGGTGCACCACTCACACCCGATATTGCCAAGATCTTCATAGGCTTGGGCGTTCCGATTCTGCAAGGGTACGGCCTGACCGAGACCAGCCCAATCATCTCAGCCAATCCGATCGCAGACAATCTTCCAGCCAGCGTCGGCGTTCCTGTACCTGAACTCGAAGTGAAAGTCAGCCAGGATGATGAATTGCTCTGCCGGAGCCCCAGTGTAATGCTCGGCTATTGGAACAATCCCAAGGCTACGGCTGAGGTCATCGATGAAGAGGGATGGTTACACACAGGAGACAAGGTCAGAATCGAAGACAACCATATCTTCATTACCGGCCGGATCAAAGAGATCATCGTCCTGGCAAACGGAGAAAAGATACCTCCCGCCGACATGGAATTATGTATCGCTCTCGACAACCTCTTCGAACAGGTGCTTGTCGTGGGAGAGGGTCGTCCCTACCTCACTGCCTTGATGACCCTCAATCCAGAGGCCTGCGATCAGCTGGGAATTGATCCCAATGACACCAGTGAAGAGTTTGAGGCCAGTATGCTCCGTCGAATCTCAGGGCACCTTGACAGCTTCCCAGGCTATGCTCAGATTCGTCGGATTGCTGTGGTGAAGGAAACCTGGTCGATAGAGAATGGCCTCATTACACCGACCATGAAGCTCCGACGCAACCGTATCCTCGAACGATATGCAGAGAAAGTGAATTCACTCTATGAGGGTCACTGAACCCATAGCACCCATCACAGCAGTGCCCGTGATGTCATTCGAAAGCGCCCAGTTCCCGGGCTGCTGTCTCGCTGGTCATCCTGATGCCATGGGTCTCACACTGTTTCTCTCGAAAGCGTTCAATCAGCACAATCTCTTCGATCGATGATTGATTGACAGACTCTGCAAACTCGATTCCCATCAGGTAGCGGCCTTTCTCCCCGGGGTGACACCAGACGATCTTTCCGGTGGTCTGACAAGGTGTGTCGGAAAATGGAATACAGATATTGATATCGGTGCCGGGTTGTATCCATCCTTCACCTCTCAAACAAAGCCCTCCTCTCCCTGCATTATGCAGGCAGACCTGATGTTCACCAATCATGTTACCGGACGTAAATTTTATTGGTATGTCGGTAGGATAACGGGTGTACTTTCTTGGTTGCATTCGAACACCTCCATGAAACATTACGGTAGTCCCAAAGAATTGATACCCCCAACATCACAAAATGGATGCGTTTCTAATTGACTGCAAATGCAATGGGGTATCAGCAGCCATAATGCCCGAGAAAAAGCTGAACAAAATTAATGGAGTTCACAAATGTGGTATTTAATCACCGCGCTGTATGAACTCAATCAATGCGCTCGAGAAACACGTAGCGAATTTGCTTCCCACACAAAAATTCCATTTTTATTAGAGTTAATCTCAGTATAGACTCTAACAGTTTGAATAATCTATCTGTGTTTGTGGCTTTGCTGCATCACAAGGTGTGGATACTGCATATTTTCCCGGCAGGCACTGAGATTTCGATAGATTCGAAATTAGCAAGTGCAGATTCTTATTTATTGAGTTTTAAATAATGAGTTAACTAATAACCCCATATAAAATCACAAGTACAGTTGACTAGTCATTGATTTATCATACTAATTTCTTTGTTGGGATCTCTAATTGGTGCTAAACCGGTTTATTCAAGACTGATATCTAGGATTCGGAACGTCTAATACTCTGCCAATTCATGGAAAAAATCGATTGAAATGTTGAACGGTATATTAATAGCTTTTCTTTTAACCTTTGTGATTGGCATCTCCATTGCCGTAGTCATCATGGTTGTCCTGCGGGAAGTCACCAGCCACATCTACGAGGGCAGTACCCGCAGTATGCCGATACAGGGATTTCGGAGTCACCTCAGGCGTTTCAGTGAGGAAGATGAATCGGGTGGAAGAAAAGCCTCACGACACACGCATTATCATGCTTGATTGAAACCTTGTGAATCACCCGAGTTGCGACATTCTGGATGGAAGTTGCTAGAAAACGTGGTTTATATCCTGAATAATCAGGGTGGACAACCCTCGTTAGCAGCATGTGGAATGCTTCACTCCAACACAAAACTCATGTATTATCCGCGTTCCGCGAAAAAGGGCAGCTTTCAGAGAATAGATCTGAAACTGCCGATGGACGGATTCTTTGGGTCGTTAGCTCAGTCGGTAGAGCATCTGACTTTTAATCAGGTGGTCGTAGGTTCGATTCCTACACGACCCACCATAATTAAAGCTTTTATAACAATATGTTATAGAAATAAATTCAACCTTTTTATTATTAGTACCTTTAACCTGTCAATATATCACCTGTAACTAAGCTTCCGAGCTATAACCTCAGCTCTGTGAGCCCCCTCCTGACCTGCCATAATCCTGTAGTCAACTGCACCTACAGGGCCTATCCCAAACCCAAATTCACGCCTACTGCTGAAAAGTGTGGCCACATAGTTGCTCTGGTAGAGTGTGTGTATGTCTTATTCAGTCTCCAGTGTTACTCATTTAATTTGAAGCCAGACCGGTCTTGATGACGGGATAAGGAAGAGGATGTTGCAGAGCTGATACGCGAGCTGGTATGACGATAGCGACGCCAAGCCAACCATGCGAGTCCGAGATAGACGACGGTTCCGAGATACGCAGGAATGTTGAAGATCAGTGTCTCATTCGGCTTCGGTGGGCGATTGTGCCCGAAAAAACCGAGCAACCCGACAAGGAGCAGTACCACCATCCCGGCAGACAGGAGCAACCATCCCACAATCAAGCCAGTTCGCTTGAGTCCGGAATGCCTCGACTGAAGTGGCATACCTGCCAAGGAAATGAACGTGGCGAATCCGGCGCCCAGGTTGGTCAACGTAATCGTGATGAGGAGGACGTATAACGCCGTCGTCTGATGCTTGCGCTTCGTCAGGAATACGCGCAGTGGAACGTTCGCGCCCCAGGCTTCGAGCGCTTCGCCCGCATGTTGGATCACATAATAGTCATCCGCATCCCTGGCGGCTTTCTTGAGTGACGCCTCAGCTGCTGCTGACAGTGCGGTTTGCGAACCTGATGCCTCGGCGAAGTGTCGTAACAGGTGGCGCCTGAATTCTTTCGCGAGACTGTTATCTGCCGCGTAGCGGATGACAGCCCCATCGATGCGATCCCGGGTCACTAAATCGACGAGGGGTGTATAGAGCCCATACTCATAGGGATGTCGCTCCAGCGCTGCCGACAGCTGTTCTTCCCGGGTCCTGTGATCCTCACGCGTGTTTGCCAGTAGCATGGCAGCGACTACCAGCGTCTCCGAGCCAGCACCTGTCTCGAGCACTCTTGCGGCAATGTTTGCAATCTCCCTTGGCACGCCACGCTCTGCGAACTGATTGAGCAATCGATAGCCCGCCCGGATTCGCGCTTTCTCGTCCCCGGACGATTCAAATTCTCGCAATACATCCGGCAACACGGCGGCCGATTGCTGGCCATAGAGCACCGCATAGATCGCCTGGCGTTTGTCAGGCCAGTGGTGCCGCTCCGCGACTTGATTGAGTCGTGCATACTGCTCCGGCGTTAACTCGCCGCGTTCGATGACTGCGGCAAGTTTTGCAAGCGGCAAGTCGATGTATTGCCCCCCAGTCAATGCGATCCAGGCGAATACCACGTGATCGGGGTAAGGGGGTTCATGCAATTTACCTAGCACCTCTGTCGCTCGACTCCCAAGGAATCCTGAACGTTCCCGCAGTTCCGGTGTAGGCGTGATGATTTCTGCAGCGAGAGATTTCGACAAAGTAGTTGCAAGATCCATAGCGAGTGGTTGGCTTACCAGCGTCACAAGCGCTTCCATCCGTGTCGTCATGTACTTGTCGTTTGTCGCAACATGAACGAGCGAATCGATCACTGTTGATGGCAATGGTCGCGATTGGCCCAACCGCGCGAGCATCATCGCAGCATCACGTCGCATGTTTGAATACTTGCCGCTGAACAAAGCGACTCTTATCGCCTCCAGCGCACGTTCGAAACGGCTATTGTCAGGCGGTGTTAAAGCCAGTGCCTCCAGTATCGCCCGACTGTTTTTCGATATTGAACCCTGCACGGCCCGTTCAAGTGTAGTGAAGGCCTCCTCTGGCATTGGCGTCGATGACACCGTCAGTAGCTCGGCGATCAGGGGTTGGTGCGTAAAATGGATGGCTCTGTCCCTGACGAGCCATTTCGCGATCAAGATCCTTGATTGTTCACTCAGTCCACGCTCACCGGCGAGGGTCTGCAGGATACGTGCAACCCTATCCCCGATGTAGCGCTCATTGGACATGATCACCCGAACGATACGATCGGTGTGTTCGACGGATAATGGGTCAGTCGTAAGCCGATTTGTCAGAGTCGAGATCAAAGCGTATCTTTCTGTGTAATGAGTGGCAGCCTCGAGGCGCAATACCAGCGACTCATCAGATTCTACAGCCGTCGCCGAAGCATTGACCAACATCATCAACAGGACCAGACTCAGCAAAGCAAATCTGTCTGCTAGCCTGGGTGTATTAAGCCTAAACATACAGGGCATCAATCACGTGGGCACAATATGCAATTACTATCGCTATCTTTTTACTTCAGACCCAGGTTTCTTCTAGTTTAGATGACGATTAACTAACCGTTCAGATCGATCGAAAAAACTATCGTTTCCAAGTGTCTTCCTATCCGTTCTTGTTGCTTGAACTCTTGGTCTCCCTAATCTTGAACTGACTTCGAGTATGCCTACCAAAATCCAGTCAGAGACTGGAGTTTCTCCAGGACATAGAATTGGATCTGGGTCAATACTCGACAAAAAGGTACGCACAATGGTCCAACGACAATACCAGACATGCTTGACTCTACCGGCTTAAACAGGATTCACTCAAGCAAAGCCTATAAGCCTTCAACAACCAGATTTTGCCCACTGGGTAAGACGTAAATCCACCCTGCCATGAATATCCGGTTTTCTCTGAAACTGGGCATCCGTCTGTAGTATCGCTGCACTACACCTGTCGCTTTAGTCCGATTCGAGAGCCTGCGCTTCATATGCTGAACAATCCGCAACGCAGCAAAAGAATTTATTTCCTAATCCGATAGTAATTATTTATACTGACGATTCTGTCAGATTATTTATGCTGTTTTACTGGCAGAGCCATCCATTCATCTAATATTTTTTTATTTCATACCAAGGAGCTATTTCATGTGGCGTTCAAAACTAACCCAATTGATAGGTGTCTGTTCAGTTTTTGCAACCGCATCAGTCTACGCGTGGCAAGATGTTGATTCAGATGAGGCATTTGTTTGTGCCACGACGGATCTTAACTGCTACATCCTCGACGTGAGAACTGACAGTGAATGGATTTGGGTGGGGCACCCCGGTGAAAACAGGAACGGCACCGACGGTACTGCGCTCGATAAACCAGTAAGAAAGGTAATCAACGTTTCCTACTTGATCGAATTTGGAACTCAATTGGTACAGAACCCGCTCTTCATCAGCGAAGTTGACAAGGCCTTCGGGGTAACTATTGGTGATGATGATGATGATGATGGTAACAATACCGGCATTACCAGGAATGATGTGACCTTGATCACCATGTGTCGCAGTGGCAGTCGTTCCCAGGCCGCCGCCACCGCCCTTGAGGCCGCCGGTTACACCAAGGTGTTTAACATGATCAATGGCTTCGAAGGCGAGAGGGACGACTTCGGATATCGCACCAAGAATGGCTGGAAAGTCGAGGGATATCCATATAATGACAGCTCATTGGGCGCCTACAGCCCGCCTTCAGATGATTAAAATTCTGAATTCCTTAGATATGGCTAATACCACTATGGCTATTGGCTGAACTGATCCCTACGGACGACCTGGATATGGGGCGTCCGTAGGGCTAGCTGCGGTTGCCCGAAGATTGTGGGGTCATGTTTTGGTTAATGCATTACCACCACCACGATCTCAATGACCATCAAAAGCCATCTCACTTAAACTCTGTAGGGTCTCTCCCACTGCCTGAGCACCTTGAGGTTACGCGAACGCAGATAGTCAGATGTCCTCATTTGATCACGTAACACAGCCCCTGCAAGGCTATTATTGACAGTCTTGCTGCTTAGCAGAATGAAATATCGGGCAAAGGGACAACCCAACTGGCGATGGTAATCGTGGATGGCATAGGCCAGTTTTGCAACAAACAGCTTCACCTGATAGTGACTCAGGCATTTCACCAGGGAAGTTGCAGACCGACCTGGCCCTGGGGTTTCATCCGCAAACGCAATCAATATGCTCATTCGACACCATGATCCGATGTTCTGGGCCAGCCAGAACTGCCCTGCCCCCATCCAGAAAAAATCGCCGCAGTTTGAAGATTGACTGTTTTCTGATCTTATCCGTCACCGCCCTACATTTCCTCGAGTCGAACGATCTATTCACAGAAAAAGATATGGGTTGCGAATAATGAGAACTCCGTCAGTTATTTTCGTGCGGCAATCGATATTAATGTAAATCGTGAGTGTGCGTACGGGTGCCGAGTTAAAGGAGTACTAGGCTATCTGTGCCGCAGGAGGAACATCCCCGTTTTCATTGGCAAATAGCCATTGAAAACAATACAACAAGAAACCAAACCACGCTCTCTGGGTTCCGTTGGTACGTACGATTGGGAATATCTTGTTCGACAGAACCATCCATTCATTTACTGTTTATCGACCTGGGAGAAGTGTCATGTGGCGTTCAAGAATAGCTCAATTGACAGGTGTCTGTTCAATTCTCGCAACCACCTCTGTCTATGCGTGGACAAATGTTACTTCGGAAGAGGCATTTCAGTGTGCCACAGAACAAGATGACTGCTATATCCTCGATGTGAGAACTCCTGATGAATGGCGTTGGGTGGGACACCCCGGCACAAACAAGGCCGGCGTCGGTGAAGAGCTCGAAGATAAGGTTGCGAACATTTCCTGGTTGGTCCAATGGCGGAACGAACTGGTCAAGAACTGGTTCTTCCTCAGAGACGTGGAGACAGCCTTCGGTATACCTGGGGATGATGATGAACTGACCTTGATCACCATGTGTCGCAGCGGCAGTCGCTCCAAAGCCGCCGCTGATGCCCTTGAGGCTGCCGGCTATACCAAGGTGTTCAACATGACCCACGGCTTCGAAGGCGCCAGGGACGCATCCGGTTATCGTACCGTAAATGGCTGGAAAGTTGAGGGATTTCCATATGTTGACAACGCAGTGGGAGCCTACTGATAAGTCTTTGATTTCCCACTAACCGAACAATTTCACCGAGCTTCACATGGGTCTTGACTATTTCGAGCCCCGCAAGCACCTGTGATACGGGGTGTTTGCGCGGGACTCGGTTGTGGCTAGTCCGTAACCAAAGTTTTGCAGGACCAACATGTGTGACTGGTGGACCGGCTTAACCCTCGTGGGTCGATCAGAGAGAGCAGTTGAACGCGTAGTGTGACGAAAAGTGGGGGTTCTCTTTCCAATTCTTGCTGTTTGCGAGCCTAATTGTTTAAGACGATACTTGGCTGGCCCGTCTTGCATAGACTTAATAATTAGGTAACTAAGAAGCTCCGCCAGTCCAGTTTTTTATGGAATTGGCCAACCTAACCGTCGTTACCGGCCGAGCTGCTTCCAGGCCTTCTCACTAAAGGCTTGTGCCTCCTCGGGACCACCCGCCTCTGCAGCCATCTTCTCAATCGCAGTGCGGAGGCGATCGCCCTCGAGTGAATTTCCCAGCGATTCCAGAATATCATCGCAACACATCGGCGCAAGGGGGCCTAGATATTCAGTCAGCAACTCCGAGAGAACCGCTTTTGCCACTTCAAAATCCGGTCTCGATGCAGGGGTTGCCTTGGAACCTTTGCTTGTCTCTACAGGTACATTGACTTTACCCGACTCCAACATGTCCATGAGAACAGGAGTCGGAGGCAGGCTCGATGAGCGGTGAGAGATGGCAACATCATCAATCCGCACCGTCGCCGAGTGCATCTCTAGCAACATGGGAATGACACCCGCACCATGCTTGGGTCCGGAGAACATGGTGATGATTTCACCGCCTTTGGTCGATATGACGATAATCCTGTTCTTATCTGTGCGGATGAACAGGGTGGCGCTTCGCATCTCGGCCAACGAATCGTGTACCATGCGGGTCAATTCCGCGGAAGTGATCTCTTCACCCATCACCCTACCTCAGTAGCTAGTTAGTTGCGGCGAAAAGCGGCAGATGCCACCGCTCCCTGGCTTCTCGGACAAGATTGAAGATGCCATAGCTCGAGAGCACCTGATTTCAGCCAAGTTTGGATAGACCAGTCGCCTTGCCGGAGCCGTTTCTGTGTTGGAACAATCATGCAGTGACTTGAGCACTCCAGAAATTGCTGTCTATTATCGAATTGGCCGGCAACCTGAATGGGTTGCCGGCAAAGATGGTACTGCTTAATCGCATCTATTTTCGAATCTTCTTCATTGCGAAGACAAGGCTGCGTTGAACCAGCTGCATGGCATGTCCCAACTCACCAATTTCGCTACCGTCTCGTTCCATATGAATGTTTTTATTCAGCTTGCCCTTGCTGAGCGCTACGGCGATATCAGTGATCTGGTCGACCGGCTGAACAATCTGACGTTTTACTATATTACTTACCGTCAAAAAGATCACGGTGAATATTGCGGTCAAGACGCCCAACCCGATGAGACCGCGCTTCAAGACCAATGCATTAACATCTTCCATCGGCACACCAACCACAATGGCGCCTACCACGCCACCCACCTTGTAACGGTAACCTTCACTGATTCCGTATTTAGCCTTAATCGCCTCCGGCGCAGCATTGGGTTCCCCGTGACATCGCAGACAACCCTTCTTCGCCCGACTCGGTCGCGATGACACCAGATAGTCTTGGTTGTTTATGCTTCCCACCTCAATGATTCGATCCAGGGTATCGTCGCTGCGAAAGCGTCCTATGACCTCCCATTCAAACTGGTCAGGCTTGTTTTTGGGATTGAGTGGGTTGTCCGATGCCACTTTGATGTAGTACTCAGGCCGCATTTCTCGGAAGTGTTTTGCCACGCGTGAGGTCGTAACCGTCGAGGATATCGCCGGCGAATGAAATAAATTAGCCTCCATAAGATCACTGCGCACGTCCACGGCGATGTATTTGCGAACGGCGGTCACCATATCCACGAGCAGGGAAAGCTCCTTGTCGGCACCGGCGCGCACCTGAAAATAGGTCACCGCATAAATGGAGGGAATGCTGATAACCACGCTTATTACATAAAGCACCAAGATAGCCTTGCTGAACTTCTTGAGCAGACTGTTGGGGTACTTGCGTTGTGGGGAATCTGGGCTATAGGATGCATCTTTTTTCCAGGGCAATCGCATCGTGGCTCTCTCCGTGTTTAGAACTTTTGATGGGTAGAATCGTGTAATAACTGTGCGAAATCCGGCAGGCAACTGACAAATCGAGCCTCGCTAACTAGATTTCGGCGTATCTGGAAGAAACTTTATACCTGTTTTTCTATTCGCCAGACGAGTCCATCACCGAGAGGACCCTGGTGTTGAACTCAACAACACCGTCTGGGGGCTCGATGCCGCAACCAGCGTTTTCAACTTCGTTTTCTTTCTTTCGGCATGTTACCGACAAATCAAGCCGGCGGTGAAATTACAAACAGGACATATTTCAGTTCAGTGGACACCCGATCCTTGTATGAGGATATTCAGGTAATACATGGCTGGCTAAGTTAGCCACGAAAAAAGCCTAGAAAGAATAATAAGTTCCCGTATCTCAGGCTAGATTGATGCTCAGAATGGTCTTTTAAAATACTTGCAGAGATTTCTGGAAAACATGAGATGTCTTGATCTGTTGGTACCCAGCATGCTCATAAAAATCATGCGCACGATCACGGATCAGGTTGCTTCGGACACGTATCACTCACACATTCCGAGATCTAGCCCATTCTTCAACCTTCGCTAAAAGTTGTGTTCCAATCCCCTTCCCGCGGCGTTCCTCTAAAACAACCATTCCTCCGATTTCGGCGAATCCATCACTCTCTACACGGTAAGTTATGCACGCATGAATCCAACCAATGGGCATATCAAAATTATTAGTAGCCACTCGAACGAAATGTTCCTCTCGATTCAGGAAATGAGACAACCTCTCAACGATTTCTGTAGATGAAGATGAATAACCGAGCTGGCCGCACAAAACAGCGAGCGCACCTTCATCACCAGTATGCACTTTCCGGAAAAAAACCTGGGTTTTCATGGTCATTTTGCTGCCTAGCCTAACCTTGCGCTCAGCTGTAATTTACAAACAGCCAGCGCGTAAAATGGAGGAATGAACACCAAACCCAGCAGACGATGATGCATCAGGGCAACGACCTGCCATAATTGGGTGCTCATCTTTGCGATCAACGTATGGTATCAACTAATTATATTGATGCAGATCGGCACCACCTCAGAGGATATAATACCCAGTCACGCGTCACTATTTTCTGCAGCCCAAGATGAATGAACAACAAGCCTATATCTTCGAGGTCTCCGAGAACAATTTCGGTTCCACCGTTGTCCTGAACTCCCACAAGATCCCGGTAATCGTGGAGTTCATGGGCGTCTGGTCAGAACCCTGCATTCGCTTGGAGGACTCTCTGGTGGCCCTCGCCCGGGAGTTTGCCGGTCAGTTCATCTTCGCCAAGGTCGACATCGATGAACAAAAGGCGCTGCGTGAGGAGTACGGCATTCAAAACCTACCCACCCTGAAGGTCTTCAAGGACGGTGAGGTGGTGCGTACCGAGGAAGGCCTGCTGAATGACGATGAGCTGGGCGCCTTGCTGAAATCCTACGGGATCTATAGGGAATCCGACGAAATGCGTGAGCAGGCCCGTCAGCAACACATGGCCGGCGACACCATGAGCGCGATCAACCTGTTGACCGAGGCGATCAAAAAAGATCCTAGAAATACCCGTGTGGCCATGGATATGGTGCAGGTGATGCTGGATATAGGAGAATTGGAGTCGGCGCAGAGTCTATTCGACAGACTGCCCGCGAATGACAAACACAGCACCACCGGCCGATCACTGAGTGGACAACTGACATTCCGAACACTGGCAGGCAAAACCGCAGGTAGGGAACGGCTCCTTACGCGGGTGACGGAGAATCCGGAAGATCATGACGCCCGATTCGACCTGGCTGTGTGCCTGGTGACGGAACACGATTATGCGCAGGCCATGGAGCAACTGTTTTCCATATTGGACATGGCGCCTGACTACAAGGAAGGCGCGGCAAAGGAGATGATCATCAATCTCAGCAACATGCTGGCACCCAATGATCCCGAACTGGCCCAGGAGTTTCGTCGACGACTGAGCAATGCGCTCAGCTAGGTGCTGCTGGCTGTCTCCAGAGATTGATCCAATGACAACCATTCTTCAGGCAAACAACCTGATAAAAAACTATCCCGATGTCACAGCCGTGGATGGAATCGGTTTCAAAGTGGAGGCCGGCAGTTGTTACGGCCTGCTTGGTCCCAATGGCGCCGGTAAAACCACAACGATGGAAATCCTGGAAGGCATTATACAACCCGATACAGGTGAGGTGCTCTATCAGGGCCGGATGGTGGATGAAAATTTCAGGCATGAAATCGGTATCCAGTTTCAAACGACCTCCTTACAGGACTTCCAGACGGTCGAAGAAGCATTACAGATGTTTTCCGCGTTCTACCAGACATCGGTGGATCTGGATGAGCTGATCGAGCTCTGCCACCTGCGGGAATTCATCAAGCGCGATACGCGTAAATTGTCCGGCGGTCAACGCCAGCGTCTGTTACTGGCAATCGCCCTGGTGAACGATCCTAAGCTTGTGTTCCTCGACGAACCTACGACAGGGCTCGACCCGCAATCGAGGCGGAATTTCTGGTCTCTGATCGAAGGTATCAAGCAGGCTGGAAAAACCATTCTGCTGACCACGCATTACATGGAAGAGGCCTATCGTCTGTGCGACGAGATTGCCATTGTCGACCAGGGAAGGATCATAATCGAGGGCAGGCCGGATGATCTGCTCAGACAGCATTTCGCCTCGACCGTCATTCGTCTTCCGCAACAGGCGGTCAATCAGCCAGATCGATTACCTGATGACATACGGTTGATGGATGGAAAATATGAACTGTTCACCGACAACGTGCCAGAGTCGATCTCACGCCTGGAAAACTTGGGTTTTGGTCTGGGTGATTGTCAGATCGGTGCACCTACCTTGGAAGACCTGTTTCTAAAACTGACTGGCCATGCATTGAGAAACTGAAGCGAGAAACAGGATATGCTCAATATGACAAGAATGCTGGCGGTGATGAGGGCACGATTTCGCGAGTTTTACCGCGATACGGCGTCATGGGCCTGGAATCTGATCATGCCAGTCCTGATCATTCTCGGATTTGCCTTCATCTTCAGTGGCGATAATAACGATCTGTTCAAAGTGGCAGTCTTGCAGAAAGAGAATGCCGGTGTGTTGATGCAGCGGTTTCTGGATACGCATCATGTGCGTTTCATCGATATCACGGAGTTGGACGAGGCCATCGTCAAAGTGCAACGACATCAGTTCGACTTGCTGCTGGATCTGAGTTCGACACCGCGCTACTGGGTCAACCAACATTCGGCCAATGGAAGCGTGGTGGAAAAGCTGCTGCGTGAGGCAATGGTGACTGAGCCCGTTGAGATTCAGCGTGAGCTGGTGACGGGTGAAGATATCCGCTATGTGGACTGGGTCATGCCCGGTGTGCTGGCGATGAATATGATGTTTTCCTGCTTGTGGGGTGTGGG
>JAAUXZ010083424.1_pt1 | contig 23437 bp, 20 predicted proteins | sample 7278131 | NCBI WGS metagenome assembly JAAUXZ01 (sample SAMN14350119, study PRJNA611818) | marine sediment metagenome | isolation source: surface marine sediment (3m) | place: French Polynesia: Moorea | collected 2018-08 | reverse complement strand
CCAGGGCATCGGTCAATTCGCGTACCTTGATCGCGGAATCGCTGTGCTTAAAGTAATATTCCTGTAAAGACCGGATCAACACGCGGTGTTCCGCGCCAAGTTCTATGCCCTCCTGCTGTGCCAGCTCCAACGCATCGCGCTCAGACCAGCCTTGCGGCGCATGCGGATATTCAGGATTGTTTCCCGGCTTTAAATCATCAGTAATCGCATAAGACATGGTTCCAACCTCCATTCGCACTAATCTCTTAAGTATTTTGATAAGTCTTCTTTGACTTCGTTCCAATCATGATGCGCTGTCCGGATAATTTCAAGCCCCGCTTGCATCGGCTCCGGGGTGGGCTAAGCATGCCGCCTGCTCAGCCCTGTTTAGCGCAATTTGACCGCTATCCTGCGAATTCTCGATTACAATCCGGTTATGGATGAAGAAGAGACCAAGCAAGAATATGTCGAGGCCAGCACCCTAGCCCGGATCATCGTGGTCGGCGTGCTCCTGCTGGGTCTGTATGGCGTTTACCTGATCCTGCCGACGCTGCAGAATCTGCTGCCGCAACAAAATGCCGGGTTTGCGGCGATAGATCAGGCGATCGCCGATTTAACCAGACTACTCGATCAGTTGATGATCTTGTCGATCCTGTTGGCTGCACTGCTGAGTATATTTTTTGTCCATCTGGCCGGACAAATCAGCAAGTCAGAGCGCTACCCACCACCGCATTTTGCGGTGATTCGCCGGACCAGGATCAGGCGCGGTGAAGCAGTCAGGCGCTTCGTCAACCTGAGTTATCTGGTGGCCGCACTGGCATGGTTCCCGGTGTTGGCTACCGGGTATCTGCAATGGTTGGTGGCTTCTATCAGATAGCGTTTTAGCTAGAGGAAGGACAGTCCCAGAGTTTTGCGTACCTTCTCAACCGCGCGCAGATCCGTCCCGTTGACCCGGGTATAGCCGACCCAGACCGCAGGATAGCCGGGGATTTCCATGGTTTTGATGATCTGCGATTTATAGGCACTTTTTTCTACATCGATCTCGATGAAATCAACGTCGTTGGCTTTGAATTCCTCGCGTAATTTCTTGCAGTGCGGACACCAGTCTGCCCCATACATGATGATCTTGGGTGTTCCATCCGGGTAAAAATGTTGCTTGAATAAACGTTTTTCGAAGCTCGTGAAATACCTGTCTCCATAGTTGGTCCCGAGCATGTTGCGGATCATCGACTGGTCGCCGCTGCCCTCGATCCGTATATCACCGCTAACGATCAATGGAAAACCTCCCTTACCGACCTGTTTCCACAGGTCGACATTGGGATCACTGCTGTTATTCGGATCGATCAGTTTCTCTTCGAACTCAACTCGCCGGTTGTTCAGATTATCGCGTCCCATGTCGCAGGGTCGGCCGCAATTTTCCACCGTGAACAACCAGGTCACCGGGTTACCCGCCTGATCGAATGCGCCCGCCGGCGCCATCAATGGCAAACTGCCGGTTTGCCAGTACCAACCAGCGACAACGATCGCCGTGATTATCACAAGTTTACGCATAAGCTATCCATGATTGACTCAATCAGGTCAGAAACCTGATCACAATAACTCTGAGTATAGATCGCGGGCGAGGAAATGCCCTGACGGGGCAGATTAATCTGCTGGATTATGAGGCCTGGGCCAGATAAATGGTCAGCGTAATATAACAACCGCCGAGGAACACGATAACACCGTAAAAGCGGAGATTATTCTTTACCTTGTCTTCGGGCAAAGAATGGGTTGAATCGAAGACTTCCAGTTTGCCCTGGGTATCGACCCAGCGATTGACCCTGGCATCGAAGGCCTTGAGCATAGCGGGTCGAATAAAAATGATGACGCCGACGAATAACGCGATAAAGGTGGCGACCACCAATATGATCAACAACTGTGGATATAACCAGCTGGTGAACGCCGACCCGGCCATTTGTTCCAGAGTGCGGGCCATCACCTCGTAGCCTGGATTTACCAGTATCAGATTGAAGATATAGATTGAACACAATACGATCAGGGTACCGACAATCCTGTGATGCAGGTAAAAAAACTGGTCCTGGTCCCGATGACGGTCAAGGCTTTCAAAAAACTGGCTGGTACTGATCCATTTGTTGGTCCTGCTGGCGAACCTGTCAACCTGTCCGGGGACAATGATAAATAACAATCCGATAATCACCACCAGCACGCCAATCCAGAATATCGCGTCACTGAGCCACAGGTTGATTTCATTATATAAATTCATAAGGATTGTCTCGTTGTTATAGATATAGTCGAGCCAGTATATCACCCTATTTCCTGTCAAATAAGCAATGCGTCACAGTAAATATCTCACAGGTCGATTCAGCTCTGTCATGATGTCGGGAAACAGGTAATAATGCCCCATCCGAACCTCTGTTTACCGCGCAGATGGCACTGACTACATCACAGTGGTCGGACAGGACTCATGCATCAGCATTACTTACCCTGGAAAAATCGATCGGTAAGCTCAGGACCCAACTTCACCCGGGAAATTTTGCTATGAAAAAAATCGCGCTTAAACAATGGGAACAACTCGCAGATCGATCACCCGAACATGCCCTGGTGGCGAATGTGGACCTGGTGGTTACCCGTTTCGATGACCAGGTCTCGGTGCTCTACGGTCGCTGCGCCCATCGCGGCGCGTTGATGGCGGATGGCTATGTTGACGGCCCCAACCTGATGTGTGGAGTACACGGCTGGGATTACCGGCTGGATACCGGCGTCAGCGAATACAACAACAGCGAGACCCTGCCCAAATTCAATGCCTGGATCGAGGATGGCCAGGTCTGGGTCGATGAAGACGAGATCAGGGCCTGGGCGGATGATCATCCGCAACCCTATCAACGCGACAGCTACCAGGGAGTTTATCAGGACCCGACCGGTACCCGCGATGAACCCTATGTGAAGTTCATTCGTAAACTGGCCGATGAGGGCCTGAGCAAGATGGGACAGCATGGACCCTCTGCGGCGATGGGGGTACCGCGTGACCAGTTGCCGAAGTGGGACGATCTGCAGTTCGTGGTGGCCCAATTGCACAAGCTGCCCCTGCTCGATGATGAACCAGTGGCGACCGACCTGGTGCTTGGCCCGCGCGCCGACAAACCGCTGCAATTCGATATCCCGATCTTCGTCTCCGATATGAGTTTTGGTGCCCTGTCGGAGGAAGCCAAGCTGGCCCTGTCCAGGGGCGCGCAACTGGCCGGCACTGGCATCTGTTCCGGCGAGGGCGGGATGCTGCCCGAAGAACAGGCCGCCAATTCACGCTATTTTTATGAGCTGGCTTCGGCCCGTTTCGGCTTCTCCTGGGACAAGCTGCAGCAAGCCCAGGCTTTTCACTTCAAAGGGGGCCAGGGTGCTAAAACCGGTACCGGCGGTCATCTACCTGGACACAAGGTCAAGGGCAAGATTGCCGAGGTGCGCGGACTCGCCGAGGGTCAGTCGGCGATATCCCCGGCGCGATTCCCGGAGTGGAACGAGCTCGGCCAGTTCCGTGATTTTGCCGACCAGGTGCGGGATAAAACCGGCGGCATCCCGGTCGGGTTCAAATTATCGGCCCAGCATATCGAGAAGGATATCGACGCCGCGCTGGAGATAGGCGTCGATTACATCATCCTCGACGGTCGGGGTGGCGGCACCGGCGCCGCACCCTTGATCTTCCGCGACAATATCTCGGTGCCGACGATCCCCGCCCTGGCCCGGGCCCGGCAACACCTCGATAGCAGCGATGCGACCGACGTTACCCTGGTCATCACCGGCGGCCTGCGCCACCCGGCCGATTTCGCCAAGGCTCTGGCGCTGGGCGCGGATGGGATCGCGGTGTCCAATGCCGCGCTGCAGGCGATCGGCTGCCTGGGCATGCGGGCCTGCCACACCAATAACTGCCCGGTCGGCATCGCTACCCAGAAGCCTCATCTGCGCAAACGCCTGCCGGTGGATATAGCCGCTGAACGCCTGTCGCGTTACCTCTCGGCTTCGGTCGATTTAATGAAGGTACTGGCCCGTGCCGCCGGGCATCATCATTTGAACCAGTTTAATATTGATGACCTGACCACGTTTGATGCTGAAATGGCCAGGCTGACCGGGGTAGCATACGGAGGCGTTAGCCGTTAGCAATACCATTAGTAATTAAAGATATTGAACGCGTGACTTCAATTCGTCGAGGGAAAGGCTGGCGTCCTGCAGGGACCCATCTGCGTCGGTACCGATGATCACGCCCTTGCCGGAGACCGGGATCAACTTGTCGATCTGGAACCGGCCACTGGCGCCGCGCAGGAAACACTCTTCGTCGAAATACAGGGTGTCGTTACCGCCGAGACTATCTGTCTCCAGGGTTTCGTAGCCGATATGGCTGATCAAATCATCCCGGCTGGCGATGTCGATGTGCTGGATGTTCTGCTGTTCGGGATCGATGAGGTAGGCTTTCATCTACTGCCGGCTAACGCTTGGCTTCGCGCTTGTTAGCGGTAGCCTTGACATCAACCCAGCCATCCCAACCCAGCCAGGGAGCCGGGTCATGCTCGCAGTCGGGACTGGTTTGACCGCGCATGGCTAACCACTTGCAGCGCAGTTCCCGGGTGAACACCGATGTTGTCTGGAGTAGATTTTCCATCCAGGCAGACTATCGCAGGCCCGCCGGCATGTGAAATGGTTTTAATTAATCGATTAATAGATTCTGTCTAAGATAACCCTCTATCGCACTGATTTTCGGGCTTAAACACCAGCTAGCCCTGACCGACATCAAAGAACTTTTTTCGATAAACGGTAGAACGACACCCATATTTAAACCAGTGATCTCCGGGCCGAAGCTGAATCCCACCGGCAAATCCGTAACAACCCGGAGAAAACCCAGGCGCTTTATCCCCAACCAATCAACGGTATGATCCATGCCATATTTCTGTCATGATGCAGTGGTTATACTCGAACGAATCTATAACAAAAAGGGGGATTTTATGGATAACAGTCACCGGCTCAGTTTCACCTACCTGTCGCAGGAAGACCTGATCGAATCCGGCTGCTTCGATATCAGCCTGGCCATCCTGACCGCGGAAAAAACCCTGCTCGCATACGAGGAGGACAGCATCCTGTTCCCGGAAAAAACCGTGCAGATCTTCGACCATGCCAGCCAGGACCGCATCAACTGCCTGCCGGCAACCCTGCTCGATGAAAAGATCTGCGGGCTCAAATGGGTCTCGGTGTTTCCACGCAATCCGAAGTTACACGACCTGCAAAACCTGTCGGCGATCTTTGTCCTGTCCGAAATCGAGAAAGGCTTCCCGATTGCGGTGATGGAGGGCACCCTCGCCTCCAACATGCGCGTCGGCGCGATGGGCGCCATCGCCGCCAAGCACCTGGCGCGCGCGGACAGCGAGGTCATCGGCCTGATCGGTGCCGGGGAACAGGCCAAAATGCATATGCTGGCGATGAAATCGGTACGTCCCGGCCTCAAGCAATGCCGGGTAGCCTCGAAGGCGCCACAGGAAGAGCAACAGTTCATCGAGGAACTCGCACCCTTGTTCCCGGACATGGAATTCGTTGCCGCCGATACCCACAGTCGTCGGGCGATGGACGGCGCCGATATCCTGGTCACCGCGACCAGTGCCCAGGCCCCATTGCTGCACGCGGAATGGATGAAGCCCGGCGCCTTTTACAGCCACATCGGCGGCTGGGAAGACGAGTACGAGGTGGCCCTGCAATGCGACAAGATCGTCTGTGACGATTGGGAAACGGTCACCCACCGCACCCAGACCCTGAGTCGCATGTACAAGGAGGGCCTGATCTCGGGCAGTAATATCCATGCCAACCTGCACGAACTGGTCAGCGGCCACAAGCCGGGACGAGAATCTGCCGATGAGCGGACCTATTTCAACGCGGTCGGCCTGGCCTATATCGATGTTGCGATTGGCCTGTCGCTGTATCACCGCGCCAAGGCGGCTGGCGCCGGGCAGGAACTTGACTTGCAGCACTGCATGATCTTCGAACATGCTGATATAATCAAACACGTTAAGTTATAGGCATTCTTATCCCGGGTTAACCTCTGTAGCCCGGGGCGCACTGAACCATGTTCAAATTTCCACAGGAAGATAACCCCGATACGGTCACCGTCACCATCGAGGGCAGCGAGGTATCGGTTCCGCGCAACTGCTCGGTGGCGGCCGCGGTACTGGTTTCCGCAATCGGTCACACCCGCACCACCCCGGTCAGCAACAGCCCGCGGGCGCCCCTGTGCATGATGGGCGTATGTTACGAATGCCTGATGGTCATCGACGGTCAGGCCAATCGCCGCGCCTGCCAGGAAACCGTGCGTGAAGGCATGCGCATCGAACGCCAGCAGGGCGTGGGACCAACTCGATGAAGGCGCATTACCCGCTGCTCATTATCGGTGCCGGCCCCGCCGGTCTGTCGGCGGCGATCGTCGCCGCTGAACATGGTCTCGATGTGGCCGTGATCGATGACCAGGCCGCGCCGGGCGGGCAAATCTATCGTGCCATCGAATCCATCTCGCCGGAGCGTATCAAGCAGCTGGGCGGCGATTATCAGCGCGGTCACGAGCTGGTCGCACAATTTCGCGCCAGTAGCGCCGAGTATCACCCCCACACCAGCGTCTGGTCCCTGAATGACCGCCAGGAGATCGGCATTCTGACCCAGGATCAGACCCGTATCATCACCGCCGACCACGTCTTGCTCGCCAACGGCGCGATGGAGCGACCGATTCCATTCAAGGGTTGGACCCTGCCCGGGGTCATGAATGCCGGCGCCGGCCAGGTCATGTTCAAACAGGCCGGCATCATCCCGGAAGACGGCGTGGTCATGGCCGGCTCCGGCCCACTGCTGTTGCTACTGGCCTGGCAGTACCTGCATGCCGGGGTCAAGATCCGCGCCCTGCTCGATACCTCGCCGTATAACAATCTGCTGCGCGCTCTGCCCCATTTACCGCGGGCCCTGATGGCCCACCACTACATCACCCGTGGTCTGCACTACCAGAACATGATCAAACTGGCCGGGGTGCCGATTATCAAGGGCGTGTCCCGGCTCAGCGCTCACGGCGACAATAAACTGGAAAAGATCAGCTATCGCCGGCATGGTAAGACCCACGAGATCGAAACCGACCTGCTGCTGGTTCATTTCGGCGTGGTCCCACAGACCCACCTGAGTCGCGCGGCCGGCTGCAGGCATAGCTGGGACAACAACCAGCAGTGCCTGCGTCCGCAACTCGATGAATGGGGTGCTACCAGCCAGCCCGGACTGTTTATCGCCGGCGATAATGCCGGTATCGGCGGCGCCCGCACCGCCGAACATGCCGGCCGCCTGGCGGCGTTCCAGGTACTGTTCCAGCAGGGAATCATCGACCAGGCCCAGCGTGATCGCGAGGCCAACAAGGACCGCAAATGGATGCGCGACGACCTGCATATCCGCCCCTTCCTGGAAAAACTGTTTCGCCATCCCTGGGGCCTGCTGGCGAAGACCGATGACGACACCATCGTCTGTCGCTGCGAGGAGATCACTGCCGGCCAGATCCGCGCGGAATTCCAGCAGGGTCACAGCGGCAGTAACCAGGTCAAGTTCATTACACGCAGCGGCATGGGGCCGTGCCAGGGCCGCCAGTGCATGCTGGCAGTGGCGTATATTCTGGCCAATGAATCCAACCAGCCGATGCATGACGATGCGTTTTACAAGGTACGTCCGCCGGTGACACCGCTGACCCTCGGCCAATTGGCCAGCCTGTATCCCGAGGAACAGGAATGAAGGCCGATGTCATCATCATCGGCGGCGGTCTGATGGGCGCCTCCAGCGCGCTGCAATTGAGTAAACTTGGTCTGAAATGTGTGGTCCTGGACCGAGAACATCCCGGACGCCATTCCTCCGGTGTCAGTGCCGGTGGTCTGCGCCGCCTCAATCGTCATCCTGCCGAGATCCCGTTATCCGTGGCCGCGGCTGCAATCTGGCACAACATAGAAGATTTACTGGATAATGACTGTGGCACCCATTTCCCGGGACAGATCCGGGTAGCGGAAAATGCAGCCGACCTGGAGAAACTGCAACAACGCGCCAAGCTGGTAGCCGGGCTGGGTTATGACCACGAGGAAATGATCGACCGGGATGAACTGTTCCAGCTGGTACCGGGTTTATCTCCGCATTGTGTCGGTGGCCTGATCTGTCGCGATGATGGTTTTGGCCAGCCCTTTCACGCCCTGACCGCGTTTCGCCACAAGGCAACCAGGCTGGGAGTCGATTTCAGAATAGGAGCCAGAGTCGACGAGATCGACCGGCGCAAGGGATTATGGCAGGTTCACACCCCGCTTGGAAAATTCAGGGCACCGATACTGGTCAACAGCGCCGGCTCCTGGGCCCACCGCATCAGCGAGGCAGTTGGTGAATCGGTACCATTACAACCCGGGTCGCCGATGATGATGGTCACCGAACGTCTGCCTCGCTTCGTCGAGCCGGTACTCGGCGCCGCCAGCCGCAAGCTATCGTTCAAACAGATGCCGAATGGTACCCTGCTGATCGGAGGCGCGCATCTGGCCCGTCTCGACTTCAATCACGAACGCACTGAAATCGAATGGCGCAAGATGGCGGTCAGCGCACGCACCGTGCTTGCCCTGTTCCCGCAGCTCGAGGATGTGCGTATCGTGCGCACCTGGGCCGGGGTCGAGGCCTTCATGCCCGATCATCTGCCGGTGATCAGCCCGGGACAGGAGGCAGGCGTCTTCCATGCCTTCGGCTTTTCCGCGCATGGATTCCAACTGTCGCCGGTGGTTGGCCAGATCATCGCCCAATTGATCACGGATGGAACAAGCAGTTTGCCGATCGAGGCATTTTCGATTAAGCGCTTTCAATAATGTAATTATTTGACTGCAGCTACCACTGAGACTTCAACCAGCAGTTCGGGGCGGGCCAGTCTGGCCTCGACACAGGCCCGCGCCGGCGAATGCCCTTCCAGGACCCAGTTATCCCAGACCTCGTTCATCTGCGCGAAGTCCTTCATATCGCGTAAATAAACCGTCGCCGACAGGATGTGCTCGCGGTCACTGCCCGCTTGCTCCAGCAGCGTATCCACCCTGGCCAGCATGGTGCGGGTCTGCTCCTGGATATCCGCGCTGGCATCCGCGGCCACCTGGCCACACAGGTAAACCGTGTCATTGTGGATGACGATCTTGCTCATGCGGCGGCGTTCGGTGCCGAGTCTGGTTATGCTCATGGCTGTTTCTCCCTAGAAGTGATTCCGGTTTACCAACTAATGTTGTCACTGGCTTGAATAATGGACGCAGATATTGCCTGAATTCAGGCTCGATATAAAGCGGGAAGAGGCGTTTGGTCTGGCCCGGGCCCGGTTGAACTAACCCGGTTAAGCTTGCCAGCGCAAGCCGTGGATTAATGAGCGACCTGCTTCAGCCCTTGCTGGTTTCTGACCAGCTGAAGAAACTCTTCGAATGGCATCGGTCGCCCGAACAGGTAGCCCTGGAAACACTTACAGCGGTTCTGCTTGAGAAATTCCAGGGTCTGCTCGTCTTCCACCCCCTCGGCAATGACATTCAGGCCCAGCATTTCGGCCATCGAGGTAATGGTCTTGACGATGGTCGCATCGTTGTTGTCGCGGACGACATCCTGGATGAAGGAACGATCGATCTTCAGGGTATCCAGCGGCAAGCGTTTGAGGTATGACAACGACGAATAGCCGGTGCCGAAGTCATCGATGGAGAAACAGACGCCGAGATTGCGCAAGCGCTCCATTTTATTGACCGTATCCTCGATGTCATCGACCAGCACATTCTCGGTGACCTCGATCTCCAGCATGCGGGGATTGGCACCATATTTATCAACGATTGATTCCACCCGGTCGGCAAAATTCTTCAACCTGAATTCACGTGGACTGACATTCACCGCCATGTATTTCAGGTCGATATCGGGCAAGTCTTCAATCTGCTGCAAATACGAGCAGGCCTGGTTCAGCACCCAGTCGCCGACCATGTAAATCAGACCGGTTTCTTCGGCCACCGGGATGAAATCCGCCGGCGAGACCAGTTGATCGCCATCCTTGAACCAACGCAACAGCACTTCGGCCCCATAAATTTCATCCTGAGCATTGACCTGTGGCTGAAAGTATAACTGGAACTCATTATTGTCCACTGCCTTGCGCAGGGCTTGCTCCAGCTGCAGGCGCTTATTCAGGGCTTCCTGCATATGCAGCAGAAAGAACTGGATATTGTTACGTCCATTTTCCTTGGCCCGATACATTGCATGATCGGCATGTTTAAGCAGATCCTCTGAATTTTTACTGTCTGCCGGATACAGGGAGATGCCGATGCTTGCGCTGACATGCAATTCATGCCCCTTGACCTGGTAAGGCTCGGCGATGACCTGCCTGAGTTTCTCCGCGGTGAACTGCACCTGTTCCGCGACAACATCCTCATCACCCTCGAGATCAGTCAGCAATACGACGAATTCATCGCCGCTCAAGCGCCCGGCACTATCCTCGAGCCGAATGTGGGATTGCAGGCGCTCAGCCACCTGGCATAACAATCCGTCACCGACCTGGTGCCCAAGCGAATCGTTGATCCGCTTGAAATGATCGAGGTCGATAAACAGCAAAGCGCCGCGCACATGAGAACGCTCGGCCCGTGACAGGGCCTGCAGCAGGCGGTCGCGCAGCAGGCGCCGGTTGGGCAGCTTGGTCAATTCATCGTAGTAAGCCTGTTCCTTGATTTTGCCGGTAGCCCGCTCGAACATTAACTTGGTGTAAAGCCCGTCGATGACGGTCTTATGGATACGCCGGCTGGAGACGGCCAGTAACAACAGGTAGAGGCTGGCCAGCAAGCCCATTTGAAAGGTCTCAAAACCGCCTTCCTGGAACAGCCGCACAATGATCGGCAGCAGTATCACCAACAGAAAGGACTGGGATGTTTCGAGAAAAGACGATAGATTGACAATGGCCCCGGCGCTCAAACCGGCGATCACAAAGGCCAGCATGACCTGGTAGTTGATCGCATGCGGCACGAATAAAAAGTATCCGGCAAATCCCCAGGTCAGGCCGGAAGCGATGACCCCGAACAACATCTGCTTATACAGTTTTTCATTATCATGCTGCTCGGGCGGACTGCGTTTGAACCTGGTCAAATCCCAGAATCGATAACCCACTACCGCCATGCTGACGACAAACCAGCCAAGCAGAAACTCGAGCGCTACTACTGACCAGAACACCCAGACCAGGATAGCACTATTGATGACCACCGCCAGTAACGACTGCGGCAGTGCCTGGAAATAAAGTTCTAGTTGTCTACTGAAGATCGCTTGTTGCAATTCCTTGTCATGCACCCCGTTGACCGGACTTTTAAAACGCACTTCCATAGCTCTAACAACAGCAGATCAATAACAAAGAATATGAGTGAAATGTTATTAATTATAGGCGCTCGCCGGGAGAATGCTGATTTGATATCTAAAAACCAAGAATTCAATCACTCAAGCTCATAATTTGATTATTGACACGATAGACATATGGACTTATCCGGGTTTATCCCGGGTAAAACCTGGTTAAACACGCCCTGATAACAGGGCCATGCCTCACCTATAATTGCAGAAATTTCCCCGATCCTTCCTATACTCAGCTCACCAGCCGCCTGTAGCCAGGTCCAGCTGGTTACAACAAGGACCCGAATAACCAGAACAAAATCTATCCACCACCCAAGATAAGGAGCAATCATCATGTTGATGCTATTTCTATCCATCATGGCCCTGTTCGGCATTGCCTATGTGGCCAAGAAAGAACCTTTTCCACGTCCGCTATTGAACCGTAGCGCCAAGATTGGACTCTTGATCTTTGCCATCTTCGGTATCCTGTCACGCTCGTTCCTGATCGTCGGTGGAGATGAGATAGCCACCCTTAACCGGATTTATCTGGGTGATGACTTGCCACCGGGTAAGATCATTGCGCTCGATGGGCAGAAAGGTCCGCAGGCGCAAATCATCGGTCCCGGTTTCCACCTGATGCCAATCGTGCGCATCATTTACGACATCAATTTTCACCCAGTGCAGGAGATCCCTGAGGGGCATTACGGCCTGTTGGTGACCAAGGATGGAGCGCCACTGGACGAAGGTTCATTCATCGCCCGTCCATGGCAGAAAGGCAGTGAAGTGGATATGCTCAAGGCCGAGTACTTCCTGCAGAATGGCGGCCAGAAAGGCCCCCAGTTCAACGTGCTGGAACCCGGAAAATACCGGATCAATCCCTTCCTGTATGAAATCAAGATCGGCAAGGTCACCGATGTGCCTACCGGTCATGTCGCGGTGATCCGGAGTAATGTACAGAGTGATCAGTCGATAACCTGCCCGGATCCCTCCATTGTCGAAAGCAAAGGCGGTGAGGACGTTGCGCTGCCACTGGTACCGAAAGGCTGTGTCGGGGTATGGGAAACCCCCTACCCTCCCGGCCGATATTACCTGAACCAGAAGGCCTTCGTCGCCACCATCATCCCCACCCGTCTGCAGACCTGGAATTACAAGGGCGGCTATACCTCGCGCAAGATTAATCTAACGGTTGGCGACAATGGCAAGATCGAGCAGAAGGAAGAACAGGTCAGCATCGCGGTCCCAGCGGATGCGGCGGACCGCGCAATCAATGTTCGCGTAGAGGGCTGGACTATCCCGATCGATATGCGCGTGGTGGTGGCGGTGAATCCCGCCAATGCAGCCAAGGTGGTGGCCTCGGTCGGCGGCCTCAAGGAAGTCGAGGACAACATCATCACACCGGCGATTCGCGATATCCTGCGAACCATTGGCGGTCAGCCCGATCGCAAGGTGCTCGATTTCATCGAAAATCGGGCAGAGATAGTTGCCGCGGTGGAGTCCGCGATCATTCCGGAGGGTCTCAAAGCCGGCGTCACGATCCAGGAAGTACGCATGGGTGAACCGGCGATTCCACCGGAATTGCTGGTGGCAACCCTGCGTGAACAACTGGCTACCCAGTTGAAAGAAACTTATGAAAAAGAGCGCGAAGCCCAGCGAGAACGAATCAAGGTGGAACGTGAGAGAGCCACTGCCGACCAGCAGGAAACCCTGGTACGCGCGGAAATCGAAAAAGCCGCCGCCGAACATCGCAAGGAGCAACTGCGTCTGTTAGGTGAGGGTGAAAAATTGAAGCTACTGGAGATCGCCAAGGGTCAGGAGGCACAAGCCCTGGTCCTCGGCAAGAATGCGGCGTTACAGTTGGCCGCACTGGAAAAAGCCCTGGAGGCAGCGATTAAAAATGACCGTATCGTCAAGGTACCATCGGTTCAGGTCAGCGGCACCCAACCAGGCAGTTTTGAGGGCGCTGCCGCAATCCTCGGTTCATCCAATGTAATCCAGGCTCTGAAACAAATGGGGCAGCAGCCTCCAGCCAAGTAGACTGCGCATCAATTCCCGGCCTGCAATCTGTTTTCGTAGATATCAGGCCGGGAGATAAATCGGGGCCGAAGAGTTTATCCGGCTAAAACCGATCCAGCAGCGATGGATCATACTGGTCGGTTGATACCTGGATACCGGTTTCATCCAGTTTGGCCTGCAGGTGATTGATCTTGATCGCCAGTTCATCCATGGTGATCGTGTTGTCATCCAGCTCATATAACTGCTTGGAACCCTGGTAGATGTAATTCATGATCACCATCGCATCGACGTTATTGTCATCGATCAGTGGCTCGATCTTGCGCTGCTTGCGGTAGATCCGGTTCAGCTGTTGCTTCAGGTTCCACACGTACACCACTTCATCCATGAAAGGATGATTACGCAGTCGGTACAGGGCATATGACACCGCGACAGCCGCAATCACCACCCCGGCAAGATTCAGGATGAAGTTCGATTGTTCCGGGTTTCCGAAAAATTGGATCATCAGGGCCGAGCTACCGATGGAGATGACGATCAATGCCGCGACGATGGCGGCGAAGACTATCTTGTAATGCCGGCTATAGCGGTTCTTGTCGATTTGTCTGAGTTGCATCGAGTCTATTCAGCGGTGAAAACGTCATTTTATCCATTTCGATAAGAATACGCAGAAATATTACCTGTATCCATTCGCTGAATTCGCCGCGTAATGTCACCTCTGGCTAAACCACAGTGAACTAGTTCACAATCGCTACCGGGTTAATGATTGCCTCTATGGTGATACTGGAACCATTTTCTGGTTACCAGCCAGGTCAACTACAAAATCAGCAGGATTAAGCGCAAATGACGAATTCTTGACGAATAAAAATATCCGGAAAAATGAGCGCTAAGTCATTGATATTTCGCAGTTGTTATATCCCCCAAAAAATACTGTTTTCATAAGAATGAGAAATAGTCAAGATTTTCCGAATATTTCCTGAAAACCCCTATTTCTTAACTAGTATTAAGCCTGTATGCCACCAATTTGCTGGCGGGTATTTTTTCCAAGTAACAAAAAATTTACCCCTGGATGCCGGTTAATAAGACGTGATGAATGCTTAAAGGTAACAATGCAACATTCAATCACAACAAGAGTGGATTAAGTATCTTTGTCAAAAGATTCCTGGAGGGATAAAAATGAATTTTCGAACGCATATCATTACCTTATTGGCATCAGCCAGTCTGCTGCTTACTGCCTGTGGTGGCGGCGGTGGTAGCGGCGGTGGCGGCAACACTGGCAGCGATGACCTGCAAACCGCTGTTCGCTTGTCCGGTACCCTGGCCATAGATAATGGTAATACATCACCGCGTCTGGCAGCAAGAGGTGTCGCCCATCGTTCCGGCAGTGCACCTACCGACCTGATCATCATTATCGCGGTCGACGGCAATGGTAACTCCTATACCACCATGTCCGATCGCTCGGGTGATTTCGAATTTGCCGATGACGAGGGCCTGAAGTCCAACACTCCATATGCCCTGGTTTTCATCGACACCTCGACCCTCGAGGTTATTGCTTCGCTGGTTACCGGCACCGGTGGCGTTGGTATGCTGTCGCTGGATGGTGATACCACGCTGGACGAGATCCTGATCGATCCGGACAACACTGAAGCCACGCTCGAAGGTACCAATACCGGTGTTGAAGTCGTTGATGGCAGCAGCCTGGATGATGATGGCGATGGCGTGATTACCCAGGATGATATCAATGCCGCACAGGTTGAAGCTGTGAATACTGGTGGCACCACGGCTATCGAAAGCATGTCCGTTGTCACCTTCTTTGGCGAGGTCAACACCTGGTCACTGGAAATGGATGAGAGTGATGATACCTGGGAAAACGATGCCTGTTGGTATCTGGATGCTACGCTGGATGCCACGGAGTGGACCTCATCAGGTTGTGATATCGGTACTCCCAACATGTTCGAACTGAGTGCCGTTGATGGGGAATTCAGCGTTATCGTACCGGCCCAGGTCGAAGGCCCGGCTGGAGACCAGGTCAATGCTTCCAAGCGTATCGAGTTTACCTATTACAACCAGGATGTACCGGTTGATGGTAGCGACACAAATTACCTGCTGGCACTGAGCGGCACCTATTGGAACACCTGGAACGATGGCTATGCCAGTGGTTCCCAGGCTGATATCAATGATGCTGCCACCATGTGGGGTTCGGCTGCCGGCGTTAATGGCGAATACTTTTCACCTTACCTCGATGCCGCGCTGGGCGCCGTGCCCTCGGTCCCTTATTCCCAGCAAATGGGTCTGTGGGGCTGGTCTGACTATCGTTATGTAGACGTTGAAAACGGGGTCATGCTGCAGGGCGAGAAACGCAAGGACTCGGATACCGGCGTAATCAGCATCGATTGGGAAGGTTTTGCCTTACCGCTGAACCTGCCGCTGAATACCGATGTTTCCATCAACGAGTCTCGTACCAAGACATTTTTTGATCCTGTTGCTGGAGCTGATGTGCAAGTCACCATTGCCACCGAGCAGGTCATCAACGTCAAGCTGGTCACCGAAGCCAACGGCTCACCTGCGCTGGTGACCGAGACTGGTGCCAATCCTGATTCACTGCCTGTAATCCAGGTCAATATGGCGATTCAGAACTGGTCGATTACCGGCCCAGGCATCAACTTCAACCAGGATACCAATCCGGCCCTGCTGCCTCCTGAAATAGCTGACATCGCGGATGATTTTGATCAGGGATGTTTCTATGTTGTGGCTAAATACGGTATCGAGGCCGATGATCCGGACCAGAACTGTACCGACATGAGCGACTGGCAGGATGGATTCGAGAATCAGCGTTTTGGTGAAATCATGGTAGATGCCAGCGGAACTGTTACAGGTATTACCGACCGTACCGCGACTTTCATCACCGCCCAGGATACCAATGATGCGAGTACCGGCTTGCCGGTAACTGGCGCAGCGGGTCCGATCACTACTCAAGCAGAGAACTGGCTGGCTTATACTCATGCCAATGCCAGCAAGATGGACTATGTATTCGAGCCATTCGATTTTGCTGACGGTAGTAACTTCGGTAATACCGCCGAGTTCTGGACCTGGGTTGATTGGCCATTTGAGGGCTCAGCCCTTACACCACAGCCCTGGGGTGACCAGTCCACAGCGCCTACCCTGTTTGAAATGGGTACAGCACCTGGAACCATCACCTTGGACAAGGTTCATTACATGGCTACCGGTACCGCAGGCGCCCAGTTCTATATGGATCTGCGGGTTTGGGATCCGGTGACTGACACGCAGGTCACTATCCTGAGTGCGCCGATTGCGGCAACTGCGGTAGATCATGTCACGCAGAACGCTGCGCCTGTCGATACGGCGACAACTGAAGAACAGATTATCGATTTATCGGTGAACTTCTCAGATAATCTGCCACCAGCGGGTAATTCAGCCTGGGATGACTCCTGGGAGTCATTTGAAGACCCGGATGGTGATCAGACTTTCGATCTGTACAACACCTCGTGGGTCACCGTCTGGTACATCATGGATGTGGATATTAACGATGATGGAACTATCGAATCGGCCGAGGGCCGCCAGGAATATCCTGTCGACAGCTATCGTGCCTACGATCCTACTCCTATACCACAACAATAATCTCTGTAGAGAGAAATAATAAAACATGGGGCAGAGGCAACTCTGCCCCTTTTTTATGCACTAGGATAAATACTTCATCCATGCACAGAAATCGTTTAGATCGGGACTTTTTAAGAGGCCAATACCTCTTATGGCTGACGTTTCTGCGAAGAATATGACTCGCCAGTAGAGGGCTAATCCAGGTAAACAATCCGCTAAAACTGTGATCTGGTGTATGGCAAGCACTGGAAATGCGTGCTAACTTAGTTCATACAAATAATAAATTCAGTCAGAGGTCGAGCATGTTTAATAGCAAAATATTCAAAATCGTCGTTATCGGATTATCCTTCCTGTTCAGTGGCAATGCCCTTTCCGCAACCCTGGAAGACCTGGTCGAAGCACGCCAGGGCATCATGAAACTGTATGCCGTCAACCTCGACTACCTGGGTGACATGCTTCGGGAACGCATCCCCTATAACAAGAAAGCCGCCCAGGATGCCGCCGACAACCTGATGGCTCTGGCCACGTTTAAATCCTATACCCTGTGGCCGGAAGGCTCCGGCATGGATAACCCACAGTTAAGGGGCAAGACCTGGACCAAGCCGGAGTTGTGGCAGAATAAAGCAGAAGTCAGCGCGCTGCAGCAGGAACTGATCAAGGCCCTGGAAGTCACGGTTTACAACGCCGCCTGGAGCCTGGACGGCATCCAGGAAAGCCTGAAGGATGTCAATGGTGTCTGTAACGGCTGCCACAAGAAATACATGGCAGAAAAGTAGTCGTCAGTTATTCTCCACCCAAGTGTTTTATGTTAACTGCGCCCCTGTGATGGGGCGCAGTCATTTCTATATCTGTCAAAATGACATCACTGGATAAGCTCAGGCAACATCAGGCCCGGCTGCATCAGTGCAGGCTGTGCCCGCAGATGATCGGCCCGGTAATAACCGGTCAGCCGGTGCTGTCCCCGGTGATGTTAATCGGCCAGGCACCGGGCGACCGCGAAGGTGCTGCAGCCAAGCCCTTCGCCTGGACCGCGGGCAAGACCCTGTTCCAATGGTTCGAATCCCTGGGCCTCGACGAGGATGGCTTTCGCAGCCGCGTCTATATGGCGGCGGTGTGTCGTTGTTTCCCAGGCAAAAAACCCAGGGGTGGTGATCGGGTACCCGATGCCGACGAGATCGAGCGCTGTAGCCAGTGGCTGCAGACCGAATACCGGCTATTGCAACCGCAACTGATTATTCCGGTCGGCAAGCTCGCGATCAGCCAGTTACTGGCGGTCAACAAGCTGAGCGAGGTGATCGGGCGCCAACTACGGCATGATCTCGACGGTCATCCCTGCGACCTGATCCCACTGCCCCACCCCTCCGGCGCCTCCACCTGGCATCGGACCGAGCCTGGTAAGACCCTGTTGCAGCAGGCATTGAAGCTGATTCAGGCGCACTCGGCCTGGAGGAAACTGATCGATGCATGAACTGGTTGAAAGCTGGGACAGCAGCATCGATGGCGAGCTCAATGAAAGCAACATGCGGCGCAAACTGCAGGATCGCGGCTACCGGGTAAATCGCTATGTCTACCCGCCCGGTACCTACTTCCCGCCGCATACGCATGACGTGGACAAGATCGATGGCGTCCTCGCCGGACGCTTTCGCATGACCATGCAGGGGCAGCCGGTGGACCTGGTCGCCGGCGATTGCCTGGTGGTGCCGCGGGGCGAAGTTCACAGTGCGGAGGTCATCGGCGATGAGGCCGTGGTCAGCCTGGATGCGGTGAAGATTTAACCGCGCCGTGATTCAGACCGATTGGAGGAAGGCTCGGGTCTCGTCCTCGGTCGGCGGATTACAGCCCTTGCGGGTCACATTGATCGCGGCGGTGGCCGATGCCCAGTTCAGGCAGTGTTGCAATGAGCTCTCGCTCGCTGTCATCAATTGCTGCTTGTCATGGATCTGCTCCCGATACAGCGCTGAAATCAATCCCGCATGAAAACAGTCACCGGCTCCGACACTATCCTCGACATGATCGATCGGATAGGCCTTGCAGGTTACCGTATTATTGCCATTGGTCAGAAACGCGCCGCTGGCGCCCTCGGTCAACGCAACCAGCCCCCCATCCATGGTTTGCAGTATATCCTGCGCTACCCTGGCGAACTCATCTTCGATCCCCATGTACCGGAGATCCTCATCGCTCGCCTTCAGTAAATCGCAAAATGGGACCAGGGAAAACAAGCCATCGATATAGGCCTGGTGATCATCAACGACATTCGGCCTGACGTTGAGATCGACACTGATCAGGGTCCCGCTTTGTTTGATCTGGGTAAAAATCTCGATGATCCTGGGTAAATCGGCCGGGGTGATCGCCAGTGATCCGGTATGCAGCCATTTGAGGCCGGCGGGGGTCCGCTCGATGATATCGGCGACCTGGTAATCACGATCGGCAATGCCCTCGCGATACAGGCTATAGCTCGGCGCACCGGCTTCGTCGAAATTGACCACTGCCAGTGAAGTCGGTTTATTAACCTGGAATCCGCGGTCCAGGGCTACTCCATCCGCGGTCAATTGGTTACGCAGTAACTCACCGAATCGATCCGATGAGGTTGGCGATAAATATGCCGTGGGTACATTCTGTAACCCCAGGGCCCTGGCCACGTTATAAGGAGATCCGCCAACATGCGGTTGGTAGGCACCCGAAGTGATCGGAATCAAATCCATGATGGATTCGCCCAGTATCACTATCGCAGAATCTTTCAACATAGGTTGTGGCATGATTTACTCCTCATACATAACAATGCAATGCATAGCTAACTTTTGCTCCATTCCCTGAGTAGCGGATATAACCCTCGATAGCGTTGATAGGCTTGTTCGAAGGCATCCATTAAACTGGCCTCGGGTACAATGGATTCCTCGATTTCTGGCGCGCTACAAATCTTCAGCGGTTGTTCTCCGGTTGCCGCGATAAGTCCCAGCCGTGCAGCGCCAAAAGCCGCCCCGTAATCACCTTCAACCGGTACCTGGATCTCCAGTTGCAGGGCATTGGCGATCGTGCCAAGCCAGTATCGTGAATGTGACCCGCCACCAACCGCAATCACCCCGGACAGCTCCGTACCGGTAGCGCGCAGGGCCTCAAGATTGTCTCTTAACGCAAATGCCACGCCTTCAAGCACCGCCCTGGTCATTGCATTGCGATCGCTTTCATGCGCCAGGCCAACAAATGACCCACGCACGACCGCATCGTTATACGGCGTTCTTTCACCGGATAGATAGGGCAGGAATATAACATTACCTGGCGGCACCACCCGGTCCCCGAGAGATAATGTCAGGTCCCGGGGTCGTGACTGGAGAAATCCGGCATACCAGTCAAGCGCCGATGCAGCCGAGAGGATCACCCCCATCTGATGCCAGGTTCCCGGCAACGCATGACAAAAGGCATGCACCGCGCTTGCCGGTTCGGGCAGGTAGCTGTCATTGGCCGCGAATAGCACGCCCGAGGTGCCAAGCGAGACAAAACCCGATCCCTCAACAACCGTTCCGGTTCCGACCGCAGACGCGGCATTGTCCCCGGCGCCGCCTGCTACCGCCACGGCTGGCCCCATACCCCAACGTTGCGCCAGCGGCTTGCGCAAGATGCCTGCTGCCTCCGTACCTTCTACCAGATCAGGCATTTGATCGATACTCATGCCGGATAGTGCAAGCAGTTCCTCCGACCACTTTCGGACACCGGTATCGAGCCAACTGGTACCCGCTGCATCAGACATGTCACTGACATATTCACCGGTCATCCATAGCCGCAGGTAATCCTTGGGCAACAGCACCCTGGCCGTGCGCTTGAATACAGCGGGCTCATTTTCCTTGACCCATAGCAACTTGGGTGCGGTAAAACCCGGGAACACGATATTACCTGAAACTTCCCGAAATCTTGGATTGGCATCCAGTCGCGCGGCCTGTCGATGGCTGCGCGTATCGTTCCAGAGCATACAGGGACGCAGGACCCTGCCTGCTTGATCGAGCAGCGTAGCACCATGCATTTGACCGGAAAGACCGATTCCCCTGACCGCGGCCAGTTCAACAGGATGACGCTGTTTCAATGCATCCAGTGCACTTTCTGTTGCATTGAGCCAATCCTGCGGGTTTTGTTCAGACCAACCGCTATGCAAACGTGACAGGGATAACGAGGTAGTGACCGAGTCAACCACACGCTGTTGATCGTCGAGCAATAACGCCTTAATCCCCGATGTTCCCAAGTCCAGTCCGAGATACATGGCTTTATCGGCTACAAATCGAAATTGCTCGGCATCACGACGACATCGCGAATGGTCATGGTCCTGGGTCGAGTCAACATGAACATGATGACCTCGGCCACTTCAGTTGCCTCCATCAGGCTGCCCTGTTGTTTGGCTTCCGCTAATTTCTCCTCGGGCCAGTCAGACAACAGCGCGGTAATGACGGGTCCCGGCGAAATAGCGCCCACGCGGATACCATGCTTGTAAACCTGGCGGCGCACGGTTTGCACGAAACAGTTTATCGCCCATTTGGATGACGCATAAACCGGTTCCCATGGGGTGGGATAATGCGCCGCCAGCGAGCTGGTCACGATGATATCGCCACTGCCCTGCTCGATCATCTGCGGCAGCACGTCATGCACATTCTTCATCACCACGTTGATATTGAGGTTCAGCATGCGGTCGATCGCATCGCTATCCGCGTCGATCAGATCACCCCCGACATACAGACCGGCATTGGCATGAAAGATATCCAGGGTTTCGCTGTGTTCGAGAATTCTCGGCACCAGGGTTTTGCAACTGGCGGGGTCTAGCAGATCAATCACCAGCGGGATCAGCATATCGCCATGTTTTGCCTGCAAGGCATTCAGAGCCGCTTCATCACGGTCGATCAGCACAACGCGGATGCCGGCAGCCATCATCGCCTCGGCACTGGCCCGTCCGATACCGGAGGCCCCGCCGGTGACAGCCGCGCATTTACCTGTAAGTGAATTAGCCATTTAAATAGGTATCCAGCGCGGTCTCCATGCCCTCGGCATATATCAGCTTGAGCCAGCGCGTAAAAGCGTCTGCAAATCTTGGGCTATCGGCGAGGTCACCATAGAGGTTACGCATCTCGAGCCAACTGCGAGGGTTGTTCCTGGCCGCCCTGGCGGTTTCCGTCAGCTCATCCCAGAACGGATCATTCGGTTCGATTAACGTGCCATCCTCGCGAGTACCCTCACACATCCGCGCCCAGGCTGCTTCGACCAGGGCCAGGCCGGCGACCGGTGTATCGGCCTGCAAGCCATCCCGAATCGTCGGAATGATAAATCCCGGATGCCGGCTGGAGCCATCAAACGCAACCCGGCGCGTGGTATCGACTATCTTCGGATTGGCAAAGCGTCGATCGATCAGGTCGACATATTGCTGCGGTGTCATGCCCGGTACCGGCACCACGTGCGGCACGATCTCTTCCTTGGCCAGCTTACGAAACATGGCATGGATTTTCTCCTGGGCCATGATTTCTGCGATGGTCTCGATATGTAACACCTCGGCCACGTTGACGATGACCTGGTGTCCCGCATTCAGAATCCGGATTTTCTGTGCCTCGTAACCGTGAACATTGTTGGAAAAGGTGGCCCCGACCTTGTCCCAGTCAGGGCGACCGGCACAAAAATCGTCCTCCAGCACCCACTGGCGAAAAGTCTCGTGGGTAACCGGTACGGCATCCTCTATGCCGAATTCCCGGGCCATGGCCAATTCCCGGGTACCGGTCGCAGGCACGATGCAATCCACCATCGCATTGGGGAAACTGCAGTTAGCATCGATCCAGTCGGCCAGCTCAGGGTCGGACAGTCGCGCCAGGGAGACCAGGGTCTGGCGCAGTATTTGACCATTGCCCTGCAGGTTATCACAGCTTTGTCCGGTAAAGGGGCCAATGCCGCGATCTCGGCGCAGACCCAGCGCGGAAACCATCGCGCCAAAGGCGGTATTCGGGGTTTGCGGATTCTCCGCATCGTGACGAATGTCGGGATGACCGGCGTCGAAACCCTTGGTCGCCGGATCGATATAATATCCGCCCTCGGTCACCGTCAGCGCAACGATTCGAATCGATGGGTCCGCCATACGCTCGATCAACGGGCCATTACCCTGCACGACCGGAACATAGTCAACCATCGAGCCGATGACCTCGGCGGAATCCCCCGCAGGATCGAGTTCTATCAGCGTGGTCAGGTAATCCTGCGCCTTCAACTTGTTGCGCATCTGCTCATCATAGGGTCGCACACCGGCGCCGACGATAGCCCAGTCAAGATTCAATCCCTGCTGGAACAGGCGATGCAGGTACCAGGCCTGGTGGGCACGGTGAAAATTACCCAGTCCGATATGCACGATGCCCGGCGTCAGCGCCGAGCGATCATAAGTCGGTCTGGCTATCGCCTCGGGCACAAGATCCAGGGTGGCATTGGCAAGCTTGAT
>JAAUXZ010014848.1_pt1 | contig 23464 bp, 22 predicted proteins | sample 7278131 | NCBI WGS metagenome assembly JAAUXZ01 (sample SAMN14350119, study PRJNA611818) | marine sediment metagenome | isolation source: surface marine sediment (3m) | place: French Polynesia: Moorea | collected 2018-08 | reverse complement strand
CAGGGAATTGATGCTGCCGGCTGAGGCTCCGGAAAATGACACCAGCTTGCTGCCATTGGCCTCCTGCTCTTGAATATATTTGAGCAGAATGTAATTGATCCCCGATTCATAACTACCCAGGCTTACCCCGCCCTTGATCGCCAGATAGTAATCATTTGCCCTGCCCTGTTGCGGGTTGACTGGAGTCGCTGCTGATACCGATACCCAGGTCAGCAGCAAAAGCAGACTATACAAACGCAGGTGTATCAAAACGAATTTCCCCGGAGAGTGGACACAAACAGAATTATATTTGATCGAAGGGATTTCGGCTAAGTCATATCGATGATGAGCGCTTGCAAAGCACTGCCAGCCTCGGCCAGGGCTCAGGCTTGTTCACTGTCCGTGCCTGGAAACATAGAACAGGATTCTTTCCGCGATCTGGTGCAACGGTAGCACTTCATCGGCATAACCGCGCTTGGCCGCCTCGCCGGGCATCCCCCACACCACGCTGCTGGCCTCATCCTGGGCGATGGTGGCCGCCCCCAGTTGCTGCATTTCACCCATGGCCTCACTGCCATCGTTTCCCATCCCGGTCAGCAACACGCCGATCGCATTGGCGCCGACATTCTTGGCGACTGAATGAAACATGACCTCAACCGAGGGTTTGTGGCGATTGACCGGTTCACTGTCCAGCAGCTTGCAGATGTAACGGGCACCGTCACGCACCACCTCCAGGTGTTTATCACCGGGCGCCAGATAGCCATGGCCGGGCAGAATCTGCTGACCGTGTTCGGCCTGGGTGATGATCATCGCCGAGCTGGCATTGAGGCGCTGGGAAAACGGCTTGCTGAAGGCCGCCGGGATATGCTGGGTGATCACCAGGCCCGGTGTCGTTGGCGGTAATTGACAAATCACGTCCTTGAGTGCCTCGGTACCGCCGGTTGAGGCACCCATCGCAATGATCATATCGCTGGTCTTGAATTGCTTGCGCGCGGCTATGTCACTGAGGTCCCTGGCCTGCGGGGTCGGCAGGTTGGAACCCTGCACCCGTGCCCTGGCCGCGGTTTTGACCTTGCTGATAATTTCCTTGGCATAGGTCTTGAGTTCTTCCTGGATGTTGATCTTGGGCTTGGAGACATAATCGACCGCGCCCAGCTCCAGTGCCTGTAGGGTGACATCGGCCCCGGCATCGGTCAGACTGGAGACCATGACCACCGGCATCGGCCGCAGGCGCATCAGGTTGCGCAGGAAGGTCAAGCCGTCCATTTTCGGCATTTCCACATCCAGGGTCAGCACATCGGGGTTGAGTTTCTTGATTTTATCCCGAGCGATGTAGGGGTCCTGGGCAACCCCCACCACCTCTATCTGCGGATCACTGGACAGGATCTCCGACAGCAACTGGCGGATCAGTGCCGAATCATCGATGATAAGGACCTTGATCATGCCCGGACCCCCATTCGGGCCAGCCATCGAACTGTCCGCCAATGTCCGATATTAAAATAGCTCGATTTCACCGGTGATCGCCTCGGGTTTCTCCAGGGATTGCATGAATTCTTCTTCACGTTTGATGATCGTCTCGTTGTGCAGGCTCTGAATTTTCTTGACCCTGACCTTGCCCGATTGCGGGTCGAACAGCACCTTGCGTGGATTCCTGCCACCGACATCCTGCGCCAGTAACCGATAGCCCTCGATCTTCAGGTAATTGAGGACAAAACGGATGTTGTTGTTGCCGATGGTACCCATCTCACCAATCACCCGGGAGCCACCGAATACCTTGAACTCGAGGTCCTGCTTGCGCCCGCCGTACTTCAGTACATCGTTGATCATGTGCTCCATCGCATAATTCCCATAGCGGGTCGCCTGACTGTCTTCGGCGATTTTTTCCGACCAATGCTCGCCTTTATGCAACGGTAACAGAAAATGATTCATCGCACCGATACCATGCCGGGCATCACGCACGCAGGCGGATACGCAGGAGCCCAATACGGTCGCGATGATCTCGCGCTGGGTAGACACATAGTATTCTCCCGGCAAGATCTTGGCCGTGATCGCATTGTGCCGACGATCCCAGTAGCGGTTGATCGCGCCAAATCCGGGTAAAGGCTTGGGGATGTCCTGCTTGTCCACCTTTACCTCGTTTTCTGATAAATGGTTTGGCCCAGCAGCTTAAAACGATCGGTCGATTTAAACAGGGATTCAGAATGACCCATGAACAGGTAACCATTATCGATCATCTGTTCGGCATAACGTTCGACCAGCTGGTTCTTGGTCTCCTTGTCAAAATAGATCACCACGTTGCGACAAAATATGCAGTCCATTTTGTAACCAATCGGCCAGCTGTGTAACAGGTTCAACTGTTTGAATTCGATCATCCGCATCAATTCCGGGTTGACCTTGACGAAGCCTTCATTAGTAGCCTTGCCTCTCTTGAAATAACTTCTCAGCAGGAGCGGATCGATACCCTCCACGCGTTCCTGCCCATAGATGCCTGACGCGGCCTTGCTGATGACATTGGAGTCGAGATCGGTGGCGAGGATCTTGATATCCCAGCTGGCATGATCGGGGATCGCCTGGGCCAGTGACATCGCAATCGAGTAGGGTTCTTCTCCAGTTGAGCAGCCTGCTGACCAGATACGGATTTTACGCTCGCCGCGTTGCTTGAGACTAGGTACAAAGGTATTCTTGAGAAACTCGAAGTGATGGTTTTCCCGGAAAAACGAGGTCAGGTTGGTGGTTACCGAGTTGACCAGTTCCATCAGCTCGGTATCTGAATTATTGCGCAAATACTGGCGATACTCGGTGAAATCGCTCAGGCCCAGTTTCCTGACCCGGCGTGCCAGGCGCGAATAATACATGGTGTACTTATCTTCATTCGCTATGATGCCGGTCGACTCTGTCACGATTTTGCGCAGATAATCGAAATCCTCGCGGGTAAATTTGAATTCTCTTTCCTGTTCCATTTAGCAGATCTCGATATCTTTCCGGTAATTGCGGGTATAGGGCATCCACCTACACAGCCCAGTTTGGGCCGTCCTTACCCGGTACCGATCAGGATCCAGGCGAGCAGCTGGGCATGCTCTGGGCGAAGAATAAGTCATTGTCACTCCATGGCTCCCGGCGCTATCAGAAAAAGCCAAACGCGCCGTCCGCTTCTACATCCGGTTCTGTTTCATCAGCGAAAAACCCGTAGGCATCAGCTGTTTGCTGAGCATCGAGCAGGGGCGCCAGCCCTAGCAGACCGGCTGCATCGTCGATCATTGGATTACTGCCGACCCAGCAAACCGCCTGGGTTGTTTGCTGCAGGCTGTGGATCAGACTATAGATCATCTGCACCCCGGCACTGTCGATTTTTTGTAGTTGACTGATATCGATACGGATATCCTCACCGGTTGCCAGGGCCCGGTCGATCATCGTCTTACGCTCGGCAATCGAGCGGATGGTCAGCTCCGCCCCCAGATCGATCTTCTCACCCGTGGCCTCGACTGTAGCGTTATCGCCGGTGAGAGCGGACGCGTCATCAGCAAAAAAGCCATAGGCGGCGGTTTCTGTCTGCTCCTGCTCAACACTTCCGGCATTTGTCTGGGCGGATGCCTGCGCCGAGCTAAGCTCAGGTTCTTCAGCGAAGAAACCATAACCGGCAGATTCCTCGCTAACCGGTTCCTGAGCTGGCGCCGCTGAGGTTTTTGCTTCCGTTCTTCTCCCCTGCTTGTCAGTAGTCGGCTTGTTGCGGCTCGCTTTGCTTGCGGATGCCGGTGTTTCCTCTGCCTCGGTCGCGGCGGCTTCGTCCAGCCAGGCCAGCGGATCATAGTCAATAACTTGCTTAGGGGTAGATTTCTTGGCCATATTCGTTTCAGCAAACGGTGTCTGCAACCTCCAATTCTTCCACGTCGATCAGGCGCTCAGCATCCACCAGCATGATCATGTCGTCAGCTCGGCTGACCATCCCCAACACATAATCGGTTTTAATCCTGCTGCCCATATCCGGTGCCGCTTTGATCTCGCTTTGCCTGACCGTCAATACATCGGACACCGCATCCACTACCACGCCCATCATGTTGTCTGCATCATCATTGTTAAGCACAATGATCACGGTAGTGCTCTTGTAGTTGACCTGCTCTTCCCCGAACCGAATCCTGAGGTCGACAACAGGTAAGATATGGCCGCGAAAATCCAGCACCCCCTTGTAATAGGCAGGAGCATCCGGCATTTCGCGCAGGGGTTCCCAGCCCCGGATCTCCTGCACCTTGAGAATATCGACTCCGTATTGCTCGTTACCCAGGCTGAAAGTCAGATATTCCTGGTTGTTGTCTGCGCCTGCTTGCTGTGTCTGATCTGTCGTCATGCTTGAACCTTGCTGTTGATCCGCCAATCACTTTTTGGTGGTGAAGAAATGCATTTGTTTGTTCATGACCTGGGCCTGTTCCGACATGTTGGTACTGGCCGCGGAGGCCTGCTCCGCCAGCGCGGCATTTTGCTGGGTCAGGTCATCCATACTGGTGATCGCAAGACTGACCTGATCCACCCCACTCGCCTGCTCGGAGCTGGCCGCGGCAATCTCGGCCACAATGTCCTTGACCTTCTTCACCCCGGTCACGATATCCTGCAGTTTCTGGCCGGATTCGTTGACCAGTTCGGAACCGGTATGAACCTTCTGCACCGAGTCATTGATCAGGTCCTTGATCTCCTTGGCCGCGGTTGCAGAGCGTTGGGCCAGGTTTCTGACCTCGGTGGCGACCACCGCAAATCCACGCCCCTGCTCACCGGCCCGGGCCGCCTCGACACTGGCATTCAACGCCAGCAGATTGGTCTGGAACGCAATCTCGTCAATAACGCCGATAATCTCGGCAATCTTATTACTGGATTGATTGATCTCGGACATCGCATTGACTGCCTGCTGAACCACAATCCCACCCTGGTCCGCGGTGTTCCCGGCATCGCTAGCCAGGGTATTGGCGTGTGATGCATTGTCCGCGTTCTGGCGCACGGTCGAGGTAATCTGCTCCATGCTCGAGGCCACCTGTTCCAGTGCGGCCGCCTGTTGCTCGGTACGTGCCGACAGGTTGTGGTTACCGATTGCAATCTCCTGCGAGGTACTGTCGATCTGGCCGGAGGATTCGCGGATTTCAGTCACAATGGTTTTCAACTGGTGAATGGTGCCATTCACATTGTCCTTAACCTCGCCAAAGATGCCGTTGTAGGCGCGGTCGATGGTGTTATTTAATTCACCCTTGCGTAATGTCCCCATAACATGATTGATATCGGCAAAGGTGGCATCGAGCACGTCGAGCATGCCGTTGAGATTTTCCGCCAACTGCCTGAAGAAACCTTCCTTGTTATCGGTAGGCAAGCGTGTTGCAAGATTACCGGCCTGGGCATCCTGCACCAGTTGGGTCATCTCCTGTTCGATTGCCACCTCGGCCGTACGATCCTGCCACTCTGCTACCGTTCCGATGCGACGGCCTTCCGCGATTACGGGGTTGGCGGTTACCCGCATATGCCTGCTACCAATTTTCAAATCAGCGCTAAAGGTTGAGCTCAAGTTATCCAGCACAGAGCGTTGATGACCCGGGTTGTTATGGAACATATCGATGTTTTTACCCATGATATCGGCCGCATAAAAATCAGGCAGGTCCTGGCGAAAATCTGCCTCTGCGACCTCAAACATCTTCTGAATGGTTCGATTGGTGTAGATCACGTTGTAGTCCGAATCCGCCACCATGACATTGGCGGTGACATTGTCCAGGGCAGATTTGATGCGCTCTCCATCGAGCGCCTTTTCCCGTGCATCCATGACATCGAAACCCAGCCGCACCTGGGTCGAGAAAACCCGCCGCATTAGGTCGCCGATCTCATTCTCCAACGAGATATCAGTCCAGTTGAAATACTCACCATTGGTTATCGCAAACAATTGCTGCTGCAGATATTCCAGTGGTTTACTGTTGTTGCGTGTGTTCAGCACCCCGATAACCAGGGTGATGAAAGCACCGATGAGCAACGTGCCGCTGATCACAGAAGTTGACACCCCATTCATCAGCATCAGGGCGAGTACTGCCATGAATAACGCAACCGTCACCACACTGACATATAGCCAGGTCGAGGTTTTAACCGATTTCAAGCGATGAATGAATTGCTGAACGGCATTCTTTTCCAGGCTGGTCTTGCCGGCATTAAGCTCTGAATACAGCTTTTCGGCCTCGGTTATTTGCTCGCGACCGGGCACAGACCTGACCGACATGTATTCAACAACCTTGCCATTCTGATAAATCGGGCTGACATTGGCAATCACCCAGTAATGGTCACCATTCTTGCAACGATTCTTAATCGGCGCAGTCCATGGTTTGCCGGCTTGCAAATCATCCCATAACGACTTGAATGCCGCCGGCGGCATGTCAGGATGCCTGACCATATTGTGACTGTTACCGATCAGTTCAGATTCGGCATAACCACTGATCTCGATGAAGTCCTGGTTGACATAAGTGATCCTGCCTTTCAGATCGGTCTTTGATACGAGGACGGAGCCCTCGCGCATCATGACTTCTTGTTGGGTTACCGGCTGATTATTTTTCATTGTGAACTCCAGAAGTGTTCCCGCCGGCAAAAGTTGCCGGCGCCACGACCTTGTTGCTGTTTACTGACCTTGAGCAGATATCATCACTTCCAATCCAGGCTTTGGCATGGACGCCTGTCATCAGAATTCTTCCCAGTCTTCGTCATCGAAACTCATCTCGATTGGCGTAACGGGTTGTTCCGCTTCGGTCGGGGACAAAGGTTCCAGCTGGGTCAGCTCACTATCGTGGTCAGCTGGTATCGGCTTATCGATTGATGGATTGAGGCCTGTTGAATCGGTCTCCGTGGCCTGTTGTTCATCGGCAACGGCCAGTTGATCGACTTGCCATTGACTACCGAGGGAGAAGAAATCCAGACGCTGCTTCATATCGCCGGCCCGTTCACTCATGGCAACACTGGAAGACATCGTTTGTTCCGCCAGTGAAGCATTCTGCTGGGTGGTTTCATCAATGCTGGAAACGGCGGCATTCACCTGCTCGATGCCCAGGGTCTGTTCCTGACTGGCGGCTGCGATATCACTTACGATATCTCCGACCTTGTTGATACCATGGACGATCTCGGTCAGGGTCTCACCGGAGCGGTTAACCAGCTCCGAACCGGAATTCACCTTGGCCACGCTGTCCTGGATCAGCTCCTTGATCTCCTTGGCTGCGGTGGCACTGCGCTGGGCCAGGTTGCGGACTTCGGTAGCCACCACCGCAAAGCCGCGGCCCTGCTCACCGGCCCGGGCCGCTTCGACACTGGCATTCAATGCCAGCAGGTTGGTCTGGAAAGCGATCTCGTCGATAACACTGATAATCTCGGATATTTTTTTACTTGAAGTATTGATCTCCTGCATCGCCTGAATCGCTTCTTCGACGACTTGACCTCCTTTATCCGCGATGTCCCTGGCCGTGGTTGCCAGGCTGTTGGCCCGCTGGGCGCTGTCCGAATTCTGTTTTACCGTGCTGGTCAATTCTTCCAGACTGGATGCAGTTTCCTCCAGCGCAGCCGCTTGCTGTTCGGTCCGCGAGGACAGGTAGTTATTGCCTTCAAGTATTTCCCGTGAATTGGAATTCACAGTATTGGCCGATGATCTAATTTCACCCACTATCTGGCCGATTTGTTCAATCGTGTGATTGACATTGCTGGCGACGTCGGCGAAGGTACCCCGGTAGTCATTACTGATAGACTTGGTTAAATCACCACTGGCCAGGGCCGACATCACACCATTGATATCTTCCAGGGTACTGGAAATTTCCCGTACCATTTCATTGATACCGTTACTCAGGTTCAGGTTAAACCCGGTTTTATCATCCGTCTTGATCCGCTGGTTCAGATCACCCTGTTGTACCGCATCGACGATGGTTTGAATCTCGATTTCAGTCCGGACTTCATCGGTTCGATCCAACCATTCCACAACGGTACCAAGACGCTTGCCACTGGCATCGATCACCGGATTGGCGACAAAGTTCATGCTGCGGCCACCTACCGCAATACTCGCCTGGTGAGATTGACTGAGCCCGGCGACCAGTTGTTGTTGATGCTGTGGATGCTTATGAAACTTATCGATACTGCTACCGATGATGTCACTGGCGCGGAAGCCATGGATCTCATCGGCCAGGTCCGTCTCGATGTTGCTGAAGGTGTTTAATGCGGCATCATTCAGGTAGATGATCTGGTTATCCTCATCAGCCAGCATGACGTTGGCGGTCACATGATCCAGCGCCTGTTTTACCCGTAAATTTTGTGCCGCTACCACGGCCTCGCGGTCTATCCTGCATTTAAGATCTGCCTGCATTTTGCCCAGGGATGTGATCAGTTGACCGAACTCATCGCGGCTTGCATTACTGGTATCACTGCCCAGGTCGCCCTGCGAGATCTTGTGCATGACATGCAGAATATGACTCACCGAGTCACCGATACCACGCGCAATAATCCACCAGAATATGATAGTCAGAATCAGCGCAAACAATGAGAACATGGACAGTGACAGCTTGATCCTGGCGGCATCTGATTCCTTGCTGACAACCTTATTACTGATGTCGGCGGTCAAGGTTTCGGCTATATCGTTGAGTAGCTTGATCTTATGTCCCTGCGTAATCATCCATTCCTGCGGGTTGATACTAAAGGCTCCATAGTCAGCCGAGAGGAAAGCCTTTTGTCGCATATCCATTGCGGTAGTAATACTCTGTCCTTGGAGCTTTTCCTCGTACATTGCCTGTTGTTGCGGACTGGCCAAAGACAGAAAGGCTCGCAGGTAAACCTGCTGATTGTTCACCGCCCGGTTGAATTGCTCGAATTCCTTACCCACAAACTGATCTCGCTCGAATACATTGAATAGGATATATCTCTCTTTTGCGGCATAATTTTTCAAGCGCATGAAATTGACATAAGCATTGGATGCATTGGCCAGTTCTTTATCGAAGCTTAGCCGCGGCATCATCTCAATCAAACCGAGCATGTCATCAACCAGCTTGCTGTAATATGTCTCCGCCTTGCGTCCATTAAGCTTTCTTTGCATGATGGATTCGCGCGTGGCAGCCAGCTCTGCCATCTCGGCAAGCAGATCATTTACATGCTCAGCGAATACCTCATCAAACGCCTGCACATCCATCGTGTCCAGGGTCGAGGTAAATTCTTCGATCACCTGGTCGGACTTTCTATGCAGATTTTTCAGTGCCTGTCCATACAGTTTGCCGCGCGCCTTGATAAATTGCGCAGTCGTATCAAGTTCATCCTGCAGGTGATCGACGCTGCGATTTGCCACTACCGCAAGCCTGGTCAGTTGGGCCATCCTGGCGGCATTTTCGGCCGCTTCATTGGCCGGCTGATAAAGCATGTAAGAAAAGACCACCATACCAATCATGGGCACCACCAGGATCAGGATCAGCTTATTTTTCAGGTTAATATTTTTGATCAAATGCATCCTGAATTCCCCTAGCCCCCGGCTTGCGCCTCAATACTATCGTCTGCATCATAGATATCCGGATGGCGCATGAAATTATCGACATCAAACAGCATCACCATGTTACCGCCCACATCGACCAGACCCTTGATGAATTCGGTATTGACTCTGTCCCCAAAATCCGGTGTTTTCCTGATGTCATCGATGCCGGCATTCATGACATCGGACACGTCATCGACGACGATCCCCGCCACCCGCTCATGACTCCGCAGCTCAGTACGTAATATGATGACCACGGTGGTATGGTCATAGTCCGGCTTGCGCGCATGCATACGCAGGCGCATGTCGATAACGGGTACCGCGTTACCGCGCAGATTGAGCACACCCATCAGGTAATCAGGTGTATTCGGCACCCTGGCCACTGGCTCCCAGCCACGGATTTCCTGTACGCTTAAAATTTCCACCCCGTAATCCTCATCCCCAATACTGAATGTCAGGTATTGGTCGACGGATGACAAATCGGTAACCTCGTTGGTCTGCTGCGGATCATTCATGCTGCTTGCGCCTGTTTGGCCAGTTTCTTGTTCAGACGCAGGATACCCGGCATATCCAGGATCAGCGCAACCGAGCCATCACCAAGGATCGTGGCACCGGAAAAACCCTCGATTTTTTTATAGTTACTCTCGAGCGATTTGATCACTACCTGCTGTTGCCCCAACAGGTCATCGACCAATAGGCCGACCTGTTCACCATCGGCTTCAACCACCACCAGCAGGCCCTCGCTTAATCTGACCGGAGCTGAATCTTCGACGGCAAACACCTCGTGTAGCTTGATGATGGGTAGATACTCGTCACGTAATTTAAATGTTTCACCCTGTCCACCTACCCGGTTCAGCATTTCAGGGCTGATCTGGATCGATTCGACGATCGAGATGATCGGGATGATGTAATTTTCCTGAGCGACCCGGACCGTCTGGCCGTCGAGGATGGCCAGGGTCAATGGCAGGCGGATCTTCATCGTGGTGCCGACCCCCAACGCCGAATCGATCTCGACCCCACCGCCCAGTTCCTGAATATTACGCCGGACCACATCCATCCCCACACCGCGCCCGGAAACATCACTGACCTGTTCCGCGGTGGAAAACCCGGGCATGAATATCAATTCGAAGACCTGCTTGTCACTCAATACGTCCTCGGCGGAGACCAGGCCCTTATCGATGGCCTTGGCCAGCAATTTATCGCGGTCCATGCCCTTACCGTCATCCTTGATCTCGATGATGATATTGCCGCCCAGGTGGTAAGCATTGAGTTCTATCGTGCCCTGTTCCGGTTTGCCGGCGGCGCGTCGCTCTTCCGGCAGTTCAACGCCATGGTCGATGCTGTTGCGTACCAGGTGCACCAACGGATCGGCGATCTTTTCGATGACGGTTTTATCCACCTCGGTGGTCTCACCGATCAGTTTGAGTTCGATTTTCTTGCCCATCTTGCCCGACAGGTCCCTGACCAGGCGCGGAAACCGCGAGAAGGAAAAACTGATCGGCATCATCCGCACCTGCATCACGCTCTCCTGCAGCTCGCGCGTGTTGCGTTCCAGTTGCATCAGGCCGTTACGCATTTTTTCGATATCCTGCAGGGTCACCGCCTGTTGTTCCTCGATGGTTTCACCCATCACACCCAACATCGACTGGGTGATCACCAACTCGCCGACCATATTGATCAGGGCGTCAATCTTGCCGGTATCGACCCGGATCGAGCTGGCTGCCGGCTGGGAGCCGGCAGTGACCGGTTTGCGCGATGCCTGCTTGGCGTCAGAACTTGGTTTAACCGGTTCGGCTTTGGTCTCGGTGGTTAGCGGCGGTTGCTCGACTGCAACATCGGATTCGACCTCGGTGATGACAACCGCCAGCGGCTCGATCTTGAGCTCGCACAGATCTTCCACCCAGGCGAACACTTCCCTGACCTGTGCCTCGCTGGCCTCGCCATGCAGGGTCAGGTCCCAGGCAAGATAGCAGTCCTCGGCATCCAGCTCCTCGAAGCGCGGGATCCGCTGCAGGTTGGGCACCAGCTCCAGTTCGCCCAGTTCTGCCAGCTCCCGCATGATCGCCATTGGATCATTCCCGGTTTGCAGCATATTCGGGGCGGGTTTGAACTGGATATGCCAGCCGCTGGCTTGCACTGGTTCGACCGCGGCTGCCGGGCTGGCAGTGGCCGCGCTTGAAATGGTCGCCGGGCCATCCAGTTCCTGTTGTAATTCCTGTCGATGTTGGATTACTCGCTGTGGATCGGCCTGGTCACCGGCCTGTGCCGCTTCCAGCATTTCTTTCAGGCAATCGGTCGCACGCAACAGGATATCGGTGTTGCTGACGGTGATCTCACGCTTACCCTCGCGCATGTCATCCAGCAGGGTTTCCATGACATGGGTGAAATCGGCGATATCCTTGAAGCCAAAGGTGCCCGATCCGCCCTTGATCGAATGGGCGGCGCGGAAAATACTGTTGATGACCTCGACATCCGCGGTACCTGGCTCAAGTTCCATCAAGCCAGTTTCCATCACGCCCAGCCCCTCGAAGCTTTCTTCGAAAAACACCTGGTGAAACTGGGCCATATCTATCGCCATTGCGCATACTCCACTGTTCGATGCTGCCCTGCCGGTAGTACCTGACGACCCGCTTGTCTGATCAGGCAGCATGCGTTTTTTATGAATATCGTAGATATCGTCTTGTGGTGAATTTTCTTTAGTAAAATTCGGATATAATTGCTACGTTTTTACTGCTCTAAGATGGTTGACGTGCAAAATAACGACTTACGGCAACGCCATGGTGTTTTGGTCGGTGGCATCCAGGTCGGCGGCAGTGCCCCGGTGGTGGTCCAGTCGATGACCAGTACCGATACCGCGGATATCGCTGCCAGCACCGCCCAGATCAAGCAATTGGCCGATGCCGGCTCCGAATTGGTCAGGGTCACGGTTAACAATGAGGCAGCGGCGCAGGCGGTTCCGCAGATCATCGAACAACTGGATGCGGCCGGCTACCAGGTGCCGATTATTGGTGACTTTCATTTCAACGGCCACAAGCTGCTGAGTAAACACCCGGCCTGTGCGCAGGCCCTGGCCAAGTACCGGATCAATCCCGGCAATGTCGGCCGCGGCAAGAACCGGGATATCCAGTTTCAGACCATGATCGAACTGGCCTGCCAGTATGACAAACCGGTACGCATCGGAGTCAACTGGGGTAGTCTCGATCAACAGATCCTGGCCCAGCTGCTGGATCAGAATGCCCAGTCCAAACAGCCGCAGGAACTCGGGGAAATTACCCGGATGGCGGTGATCGAATCGGCTTTGAGCAGTGCCGAGATGGCCCAGGACATCGGTCTTGGTCCGGACAAAATCATCATCAGTTGCAAGATGAGCCGGGTCAATGACCTGGTGGACGTTTACCGGGAACTGGCCAGGCGCTCTGATTATGCGCTGCACCTGGGCCTGACCGAGGCCGGTATGGGCGATAAGGGGATCATCGCCTCCACCGCGGCGCTGGCGATCCTGCTCGATGAGGGCATCGGTGATACCATTCGCATCTCGCTGACCCCGGAACCCGGTTCCCCGCGCAGCCGCGAGGTCAAGGTAGCGCAACAGATACTGCAGGCCCTGGATAAACGTTCGTTCACGCCGACCGTGGTCGCCTGCCCGGGCTGTGGCCGCACCAGCAGTGATTACTTCCAGATCCTGGCGCAGCAGATTCAACAAAAACTGGATGCCGCGATGCCGATGTGGCGCTCACGCTATCCGGGCGTGGAAAAAATGAACGTGGCGGTCATGGGTTGTGTCGTCAATGGCCCGGGTGAGAGCAAGCATGCCAATATCGGCATCAGTCTGCCGGGCAGCGGCGAGTTGCCGGTGGCACCGGTTTATGAGGACGGCGTCAAAACCGTCACCCTCAAGGGGGATCATATCGCCGAGGAATTCATGCAGTTGGTGGAAAAGTATGTCGACCGCAGCTACGGCGCTGGTGACAACCCCGCACAATCCGGGTCTTAGTCGATATTGATAATTTCGCAGGCTACCTGGTAATCACCATCGTCCTGCGCCTGGCAGCGGGTGACTCTTAGCTGGGCCTGCATCGGCGGCGTGATGTTATTGCTTGGAGTGAGTTTGACCTGGAGTTGACTGCCTGGCTGCAGGGCATCGCCGGCGATAAACATCATGCCCTTGCCACTGAGATTTTTCGCGACGCCCTGATGGATAGTCTGTTCACCCAGCTGTTGATATTCGACGGTGGCATCGACCACCATCCGCTGAAAATCTCGCTTTTCGGTAAAATCCACCAGCAGGTCAGATGAGAGGTTTAGGAGATTTCGAACAGTTTCCCAAAATTGGCAACATCAAGGATCTTCTTGACATCGGGAGAGGCATTGATAATGACAATTTTTGAACCTTCACCGCCGGCATGCTCACGCAATAACAACAACATGCCCAGGGCAGAACTGTCGAGGTATTCGGTACCGGACAGATCCACCTCGTAACTGACGCCTGATCCCTGAGTATCAACATAGGATGAGCGAAACTCATCGTATAGTTGGAAATCAAATTTACCTGAAACGGCAATGGTCACGTTCTTACCATTATCAGAAACAGTACTCGTAATTGTCATCGATTTTTCCCGTTATTGTGTTAGAGATTATATGGTTAATGTAAGCCCTTTACATACTACTCATGGATAATAGCAGCTTATTGCATAAAGTGTATCAAATGTATCCGCTAAATTATTGTTCAACTTCAAAGTTTTTGCATTCGGTCACAGCGTTATAATCAAAACATCTCGATTTCACCCTGCGCCATAGAACTCTGGTTGACCGCCTTGTTCAACGGCCCCTGCCATTCCTTTTTCAGGTTGCTGATCTCGAGCTGAAATTGCTCGATTAGATTATGCACCTGCACCGCATCGGCGGATTGATCTTCAGCACGCAGATGAATGATCTTGTCGTGCAGGCGATGCACCAGTCCATTCAGACGGCTGACATGGTCATCACTGTAGGCAATCACCTGGTTGACGACATCCTCAAACTGCAGGGAACGCACCGCCAGGTTGACTGCCTCGGCAATCTGGTTATTGATTGCAGAAACCTTGGCCAGCTCGTTATCGAAATCCTGGTTATAGCTTTCAACGCTCTCCAGCATATTGTCGACCCGGGTTTTGGCGGAGATCGTCGTATTCATATCCTTCGATGCCATCTTCGACACCACTTCCTTGGCCGCCGCGATATCCTGCTTGGCCTTTTGTACCACCGCACCGATCTCTTCGCTGAATCGATTGGAGTGCTGTGACAGCTTACGTACTTCATCGGCGACCACAGCAAATCCACGTCCGGCCTCTCCGGCACGGGCCGCTTCGATCGCCGCGTTCAACGCGAGCAGGTTGGTCTGGTCGGCAATATCGCTGACATCCTTGAGCAAGGCGAAAGCCTGGTCCATCTGTTGTGAAATATCATCGATGGCATGCACCATCTGCATGCTGCTCTGACTGGTCGTCATCATCAGGTCGACGAATTCCTGCAGCAGGGTATGGGTTTCGGCCACCAGCAAATGTATATTGAAATCGTGGGCCTGGTCCTGCTCGGGGTCGGCATGGGCGCGCAGTAAATCCATCACCAGGCTGCCCTGCTGCTGGCTCTTGTCATTGAGGTCATGAAAACTGCTGCCGAGGTTGGCGGTGGCGTCGACCACAACGTTTTTGATCTGCCCCAGAGACTGGGCGACCTCGCGAGACTGGTCGTCGACCAGGTTGCTCAGATCTTCGACCAGGTTCATCAGATCCTGGGTGACATCCGGTTGGGCTGCGCGCTCGGATTTACCTGCCCTGGCTGAGTGGAGTAACTGGCCGCCAGACAATCCAGTGACAGCCAGCGCCAGCGCGAGGACGGCGATGCTGATCCAGTTGCTACCCAAGCTAAGCTGCAGTGCTGACAGCAGTGTCAACAGCAGGGATGTGGCAATCAGTATGCGCAGCAAGAATTGAGAGTTTATAACTTTGTCCGCCATGGCCTAACCAACGACTCTTTGATAAAGAATATCATCGGCCAGATCGGCATAATCCTTAGCCCCGTTGCTGCGGCGACTGTATTCAAAAATAGCCTTGGCAAAACTGGGACATTCGGCGAGCGGCGCGTTCTCACGAATCACCGTGGCCAATAATTGCTGCGGGAAATACTTGATCAGCTTATCCCGGACCTGGTTCGACAATCTTCTGCGCGTGGTAAAACGGGTCAGTACGATCCACGACTTCAGCGGCTTTTGCATGAAACGCTGAGCACTGTGCAGGGTACGCAGCAGTTGCGACAGACCATGCAGGGCGAGGAAATCACTGGACACCGGGATGACCACCTCGGTCGCCGCAAACAATGCATTAAAATTCAGTAATCCGGAGGTGGGCGGACAGTCAATCAGGATCAGGTCGTAGTTATGCTTGATGTTCTGTAACGCAGTATCCAGCACCAGCGCCTGGCGACGTCCCTGAGCGGCCAGACGTTCAACCTCACCCAGACGGTATCCGGCCGGCAGCAGGTCTAGATTGGGGCGAACCGGTTGAATGTAATCAACGATATCCGCCTGCTCGAGAAACACATCGTCGATCCCGGAGAGATCCGCTTGCTTGAGCCCGAGGCTGACCGAAAGATGCGATTGCGCGTCCAGATCGATGACCAGGATGCGCAGCTCCTGGGCAGCGTAAATACAGGCCAGGTTGAAGCAGGTTGTGGTTTTGCCGACCCCACCCTTATGATTGAGTATGGCCAGAATTCTCAGGCTCATCAGGCTGCTCCGAACCAGGTCGACCCGGCTCTAGCCGAGCGCTTTCTTGATGACTGCCAGCAATTGGTCAGGGTTGAAGGGTTTGACGATCCAGCCGGTTGCGCCGGCATTCTTGCCAGCCATTTTCTTGTCGCTGGCAGATTCCGTGGTCAGCATCAACAACGGGGTAAATCTGAAGTTGGGTAACTTTCTCAATTCACTGATCAGGGTGATACCGTCCATTTTTGGCATATTGACATCGGTTAACACCAGGTCGTAACTACCGGATTTTGCCAGATTCAAAGCCACTTCGCCGTCTTCAGCCTCGGTCACCTGGTGACCGGCACTTTTCAGCGTGAAGCTAACCATTTGGCGCATGGAAGCTGAGTCATCAACAGCTAAGATAGAAGCCATAAGCTCTCCTGATTTTGCATTTTGTGATACCAGCATGGCTGATCCACTCTGGAATATAGCAGTTAATTTGTTTTACGCAGTCGTTATATCGGCCGCATTCCGAGAAATTTAAGCGCAACCTGGATGACGTTCCGCGCTACCTTCTGGATTCGGTTCAGCTGGACCTGGGGAGCACTATGCTTAGGCAGGCAGTGTCAGTTTTTTGCCGGTTATACCAGGAGCTGGCAGAACCTGGGGCAAGCCCTTATTCAGCCACTACCAGGCGATTTTTACCATCGATCTTGGCCTGATATAAGGCCTGGTCCACGCGCTTGAACAGGGATTGAAAATCATCCTCCGGCAGCAACATGGATAAACCGATACTGATCCCGATCGAGGCCCCACCCGGGCATTCATTCGCGCTCAGGTTCTGGATACTGTGCAGAATCCGGTCGCCGGCATCCAACGCACCCTGGATATCGGTGTAAGGTAAGGCCACCACGAATTCATCACCGCCGTAACGAAACAGCATATCGGTATCCCGCAGCACGCTGATGATCTTGACACAAACCGTTTGCAGCAATCGGTCGCCGGCATCATGTCCGTATTGATCGTTAATCGCCTTGAATCCATCCAGGTCCATGATCATCATGCTCAGGTCATGTTGATGACGCTTGGCCAGACCGATCTCACGAGGCAGGAATTTATCCATCGCCGCCCGGTTGTTGATATTGGTCAAAGGGTCTCGATAGGCCGAGGTGATCGCGCGGTGATACATCAAGGCATTGCGTAGTGGGTACACCAGCGCGCACAGCAGGTCTTCAATCTGGCAAACCTCGTTGGTGCCAAAGGGTTGCGCACGATAAAACGTCAGGTCGCCGACTTCCATCTGCTGCAGGGTCAGGTGGTAATGCAGATTATGTCCCTCGGTCTCACCATGGGTAATCGGGCTCTTCAACTGCTGGCAGCTGTAGCGCATGCCGTCAAATGGTACCAGTGCCATCACCTCGCGGGAAAACACGGTCATGATTTCATTCAAATGCAGATGGCGTGACAGTAAGTCGGTAACCTGGAGTATCTTCAGATATTGTTTATTGCTGACAACCTGTTCCGGTCTTCTGGAATCAAGCGCAATGATCTGCCCGTGGTTTGCGGTTTCACCTATCACTGTTGTTGTCTGTGGCATTGATCTGTATCCCATTTATTAGAGCTTGCGTACATCTATGCGAAGATCGTGCCATATTTACAAATCATTTAAAATCAATAACTTATATTATCTTCATCATGCCATGGGTGAATTACGACAATTTTTTGTCGTTATTTATCGGTAACCAGCGGTTACCGCCAGTCAAACTGCTGGATGAAAAGCATAAACCATCGGCGCTAGCGGCCGATATAGAGATATAGTTATGGAAAATTGTCGCTTTAACCCCGGCCATGTCGATCAGCGGGTCTGTTATCCGCTTGGTCGACATCGAGATAGGAAGAACAGGCGGCAGTCGTTTTCCCCAGGTGGATTTAAATTGCCCGTATGGACATAGTCAATCAGACATTAGCCAGTATCAAGCTCGATACCAACCAGACCAGGATCAGTCAGTTGCTGCAACGGCTGGAGCGGGCGGGACTGTTCCGGGCCCTGGTGATTGCCAGCGAGGGCAAGCAGGTGACGCTGGATACGGCTTTTGGCCGGATTAGCGGCAAGCTGCCCCAGCAATTACGCCAGGGCGATGAGATCCTGGCCCGTTTATTACCCGGCGATAAACAGCCGACGATTAAAATCGAGCAACATCATGCAAAATTGCTGACCCTGGATAAGCGTGCATTCGGCGAGCTGTTTACCCCCACGCCGACCCAACCACTGCCGGCAAAAGTGATCTCCCAGAGTCCGAGTCAAACCCTGTTGCAGGTTGCGGATAAAACCTACCCACTGCCAAGGCAAAGCCAATTGCAACCAGGTGACAGCCTGTTGCTGCGACCGAATGCGAACAACAGCGTGGACCTGGTGAGGCTACCGGTGCTCCAGATCCTCAAGCATGCCATGTCGAGATTATTGCCGCCCAACCTGGGTTCAAATCAATCCGCCGGGATCAACAGCCTGCCCAAACTGAGCAGCGGGATCCTGCAGATGGACCCGCAAACCGTCTACCCGGGTAAGCAGATCAGGGCGGCGCTCAGCGACAACCTGCCACCACAGAAAGTCCTGGTCAACCAGCAACCGAACCAACCGGCTGCATTAGCATTACCGGCAAAAGAGGCGAAGTCACAACCATTACAACAATTGCTGGGCCAGATGGCCCGGCCGCTGGCGAAGCTGGATAGCTTTAAGCCAGTCACCATGCAACAAATCCTGGTGGTGTTGACTCTGCTCAAGCCGGCTATCCAACAACAGGGCTTGAGCAGCCAACAATCCTATCCGGAACTGCTCGGCGCGTTGCGCCAGTTATTGATCCGCTCACCGGACAGCTTGCCCCAGTTGGTCAGGTCACTGATCGAAGCCGGTGCCGCGGTGAAACATAAAATGCCGATGGAGCATTTAGTGCAGGATAGCGTCAATCAGCTGAGAAACGAATTGTTGCAACAACTGGATCAGACCCAGTCCCAGTTGTTACTGCAAAAGACCTCGTTACGTTTACAGCTGGAACAGAACCAGCCGCTGCAATTCAACCTGTCGCTACCGCTGCAGGTACAGGATAAAACAACCACCGTTAACTTGAGGGTGCAACAAAAACAGCGCCATGAGGATCCCGACCAGGCGCACTGGGAGATCAACCTCAGTTTCGAATTTGGCTTACTCGGCTTGATCACCACCCATATCCTGCTGCAGGGACAGAAAATCTCCGCCCAGTTCTGGGCGATCAAGACCAGCACCAAAAACCTAATCGATCAACAGTTAGACCAGTTTAAAACCCAATTGCAAAGCAGTGGTTTCGAGCTGGGTTTATTCAACTGCTATATCGGTCAACCGCCGGCCAGCCAGGATGCCCCGGTGCCGATCAGCGACAACCTGCTGGATATCGAGGTATGAGTAATCGCAACAAGGACAAGGACCCAAGATTTGCCATCGCCCTGGAGTACGATGGCAAGCAGGCCCCGGTGGTGACCGCCAAGGGGCATCGCGAGGTGGCCGAGGAGATTCTTGCTATCGCCGAGCAGGAGAATATTCCGATCTATGAAGACCGTGAACTATCAGCCTTGTTGGAACAATTGGACCTAGGTGACCATATCCCGCAGTCGCTGTACGTGGTGATTGCTGAAGTATTGAGTTTTGCCTACCGGCTATCCGGTAAACATAAGGATTTCATGGATAAACTTTAATCGAAGGGGTTGTTGGGAACGGGTCAGGCATAAGTGTCTATGATACCTTTTTTTTCCTGTTTTTTATCATCGACCTTGTCCCTGGGCCGTGGATGTTTCTGCGATTGCTCGTCCTTTTTCTTTTTCAGCACATCGCGGGTACGATTGGTGGGGGATACCGGATTGATTGTCTGATCTGCCATCATGCTCGCTCCGGTCTCCATCCATTATAAATTGGAGATTTCTCCCCATTCCGCTTCACTCAACAACTTGTTGAGATCAACCAATATCAGCAGCGTGTCATCCCGGCTGACCACACCATCGATATACTTGGCGGTTTCGGCGGTACCGACATTGGGGGCGGTATCGATTTCATCACGCTTGACATCGACCACCTCGGCCACGCTATCGACCAGGATGCCGATGATCTGCTGCTGGGCTTCGATAACGATAATCCGGGTCATTTCATCACTGTCCTTGGCCGGCAGGCCAAAGCGGGTACGCGCATCGATAACGCTGACCACATTACCCCGCAGGTTGATAATACCCAGCACATAGTTGGGCGCCCCGGGTACCGGAGCGACTTCAACCTCGCGCAACACTTCCTGTACCTGCATGACATTGATGCCATAGGTCTCATCTTCCAGGGTGAAGGTCACACACTGTAAGATCCCGCTATCTGCCTGTATATCCGTCATGTTTTTCTCCGCAATTAAAGCTGTATAAGGCGTTTATCGGCATCACAAACCATTTATTTAACGATTTGTACCGTCCTGCAGTTATTCTAGTCAGTGCAGGTTTTCCTGCTGTTTCAATATGTTGATGATTTTCCCGGGATCCAGCAGGATTGCCAGTGATTGCTTGATGGTCCCCAGGGTCGGGTTATTCGCATCCGGGCTGGCCCATTTCACATCTTCCTGGTGCAGCTCGACAACATCGCCCAGCTGATCGCAGGTGATCGCCCAGGTTTCGTCGGCGAATACCAGCATATGCCCGGGATGCCCGGCCTCCGCAGCCCGTTCGATCTGTAGCATCCCTGCAGTATCAGCCACTTTGACATTCTTGTCGCGGTATTGCAGCAAGCCCAGGAACCAATCAGGCGAATGCGGTAATGAGGTGAGCTTATCCACCCAGGGGACTACCGACCCCATATCGATCAATGGCATGGATAGCTGTTGATCGCCAACCTGGAACATCAGGCATTGAATCGGCAATTCATAACCTGGTTGTGCATCATCCGCAGCAGAATCCTGCGCTGAATCATCATCAGTCACTGCTGCGGGCTCCGATTCAGCTGATGGGACCGCCGTCTCCTGATCAATTTTGGCCAGGTCTGATCGCAACTCCGGCATCAACAGAATTCCGCCCTTCAATCCATTGCTGCCAGTCTTGTCCTGCTCAAGCGCAACATCCTGCAACAGGCTGTCGAAATAATCCTCTACTGCACTGGATGGATTAAGCAGTTTGTTGTCTTTCTTCTGCGCCATGCTTTCCATCCTGAATTCCCAACAGGAAATTCAACAATTTTTTATACGCCAGCGAACCCCTGGCATAAGGGGCCACAGTTGGTAAAGGTACCCCACGCTTGCTGGCATCCCGAAACCTGGTATCGATCGGTATGACCGAGCCCCAGACATTGTAGCGATAGGTTTCCTTCATTTTATGCAAGGCTTCCTGGCAGGCACGGGTACGCACGTCATACATGGTGGGCACGATCATATAAGGGGTTTTCTTGTGCAGGGATTTTTCCACCATCTCCAGGGTATGCATCATCCGCTCCAGGCCGGTCAGCGTCAGGTAGTCGGTTTGCGCCGGAATCAATAGTTGATCACAGGCGGCCAGCGCGTTGATCATCAGGATGCCGAGCATCGGCGGACAGTCAATCAGGCCGTAGGCAAACTTGTCCGCTACGGCCTCGATCGCCTTGGCCACCACCAGTCCCTTGCCGGCGCCCTGCTCTGAACCGATTTGACGATCCAGGGTTGCCAGCGCGGTGGAAGCCGCAAACAGGTAAGTGTTTTCGATCGGTGTCGGCAATAACAGGCGCGCGACATCGGCCGGGTTCGAGGTGGGTTCAGAAAATAATGAGTAGATCCCGGTTTCCATCTCATCCGGGTTGTAGCCCATGTAACTGCTCAGTGAGCCGTGCGGATCCAGGTCAATCAGCAACAGCCTTTGCCCGGTCTTGCTTAGATGACCGGCCAGGCTGACTACGGAAGTGGTTTTACCGACCCCTCCTTTCTGATTGATACACGCCCAGGTTTTCATATGGATAAAAAGTCTTACCGTACATTATCTGAGTTAAGGTCGAATTCCCGGCGCACCCATCCCGGCCGCTCACTGCACGTAGCTTTTCAGCAGTCCCGGCACATCCAGAATGATCGCGATATTGCCATCCCCGGTGATGGTCGAGCCCGCCATCCCTGGCAGGCCCTGTAACATTTTGTCCAGCGGCTTGATCACCACCTCTTCCTGGCCGATCACCTGATCGACGACCAGGCCTACCGATTCATTACCAACCTGGACCATGATCACATGCGGGTCACCCGCGAAATCCTTGAACTGGTCGCTGTCGTTCAACAGCCATTTACGCAGGTAGAAAACCGGCGGCGCCTTACCGCGGTTGAGTACCACTTCCTTGCCATCGACCACGCTGAAATTCTTCGAGCTCAACTCGAAAATCTCGTTGACGATGGATAACGGCAGGGCGAATTTACGGCTGCCCAGTTGCACCATCAGGGTTGGCAGGATCGCCAGGGTCAGCGGTACCTTGATGCGCAGCTCGGTACCCTCGCCCAATGCGGAGTTAATGTCGATGGTGCCGTTGAGCTGGGAAATCTTGGTTTTCACCACGTCCATGCCGACCCCGCGGCCGGAAACATCGGAAATCTCATCCTTGGTGGACAGGCCGGGCATGAAGATCAGGGCAAAACAGCCGCTATCATCCAGCCTGGAGGCGCTTTCCGCATCCATCAGACCCTTGTCGACTACTTTCTGCCGCAGCACTTCCGGATCCATACCGGCCCCGTCATCCTTGATCGACAACAGGATATGATCGCCTTCCTGTTGCGCCGACAACAGGACCCGGCCCTGCCGGGGCTTGCCAGCCTGTTCACGCTGATCCGGCATCTCGATGCCGTGATCGACTGAATTCCGCACCAGGTGTACCAGCGGATCCGCCAGCGCCTCGACCAGGTTTTTATCCAGATCGGTTTCTTCACCCTCCAGTTCCAGTGATACCTCTTTTTGCAGGCTACGCGCGAGATCACGTACCACCCGGGGGAAACGGCCGAATACTTTCTTTACCGGTTGCATGCGGGTTTTCATGACCGCGGTCTGCAGGTCAGCGGTAACCACATCCAGGCTGGAGATGGCCTTGTGCACCCGATCATCATCGAAGGACTGGCGCAGGGTATTCAGACGATTGCGCGTTAATACCAATTCACCAACCAGGTTCATGATATCGTCCAGGCGCGAGGTATCCACGCGGACCGTGGTATCGCCCTTGGATACGGAGGCTTCTTTTTTCGCAGCTGCAGCCGGTTTAGTCGCGGTCTTGGCTG
>JAAUXZ010049508.1_pt1 | contig 23614 bp, 19 predicted proteins | sample 7278131 | NCBI WGS metagenome assembly JAAUXZ01 (sample SAMN14350119, study PRJNA611818) | marine sediment metagenome | isolation source: surface marine sediment (3m) | place: French Polynesia: Moorea | collected 2018-08 | reverse complement strand
CCCTGCTAATAAAACGTCCATCAACGCAGCTTCATCCATGAAGGTCGACTGATCTCTATTCTCGATTAAGCACACACACCATATACTCAATGTGGGTGACTCAAGTTACCCAATAGCGTTTTTAACAAAGATAGACGTTGAATCCTGGTTTTCATACGGGTTCAATGAATCCAATCTGACTCATACCGCATAACAGAAGATCCGAATCACTTCGCAATGAATCTCACACGACGCAGATTTCTGGAACTGACCGCAGCGGCGGCCTTGTCTGGTCTATCCTGCACCCGGCCCCATGAAGCCAAGCGTATTGGGCTGGCGCTGGGTGCAGGGGGGGCCAGGGGGCTGGCGCATGTGCCCATCGTCGAGCTGTTCGATGAACTGAGGATTCGACCTGATCTGCTCGCCGGGAGCAGCATGGGTGCCGTGGTCGGTGTACTCTATGCGTCCGGGATGTCCGGCGCTACCATCAGAGACCTGATCGACGACTTGGTTGTCCGTGAGACCGAAAGCCTTGCCGGGGCCCTGAGCCGTTGGGAGGTCTTCAAGTGGTTAGGCTTCCTGGACCCGGATTTTGGCAACGGCGGCCTGCTGAGTACCGAGAAATTCGTCCTGTTCATCCAGGAGGCGATCAACCGGACCACCTTTGAAGAGCTGGACATCCCGCTGAAGATCGTTGCCGCGGACTTCTGGAACCGTGAACCGGTTGTATTTGATCGAGGTGAGTTGTTGCCTGCCCTGCAGGCCAGCATCGCTATCCCTGGCCTGTTCACTCCGATCATCCACCAGGGCCGCACCCTGGTCGATGGCAGTGCAGCCAATCCCGTGCCTTATGACCTTTTACATGGGGAGTGTGATATCACTATTGCAGTGGATGTCCAGGGCAGATGGACCCCCAGCAGGGATCTGGCACCCTCTTTGTTCGATACCGCCATGGGGGCCAGTCTGATCATGCAGAAATCGATCATCCGGGAGCAGCTCAAAGTGCGGCCGCCGACGATCTATCTCTCCCCTGAGCTGCATGACATCCGGGTGCTGGATTTCGACAAGGCGGACACCATCTATGGACAAACCCTCGCCAGTAAAGAGCGATTGCGCAAGCAGCTGATGAGACTCCTGTAAGCGGAACCCCTGATTCGAGAAGTGGCCAAGTACCCAGGTGAGATTAAGTTTAACTTTCGACACAATCATCGCCATCCTCAGATTCCCAGATCCGTTGAAATCCAGTCGTCATTTGCCCTTATTAACCAGAACTCATCGTTGAATCTGTAATTACCAGAATATTAATGTGTTATTAATTCACCATTGTTTACCATTACCCAGTAAAATGCTGACCTTGATTTTCTGTGCAAACATAGAAAAGAATATCGAATAAAAATCAACAATAAAATCGCTTGGGCCGACCAGGTACGAGGAGGTAACTTGTTCAGGTTCGAAAGCTGGGGAAATTATAATGTCGTGGTTGTTTTGGCGTAGACCTCATATCAACTTTTATCAGCCGAATGCGGATGCAGTATCCCTTGTTGTCGAGGGTGAAAAGCGACCCTGGCCGATGAGAAAAGACCATCGAGGCAATTGGACAGCGAGACTCCGCCTTCCCTACCGAGATCTGCATGGCCGGGCCTACCATTTCAAGGTGAATGTCAATGGCAACAGCTATCAAATCGCCGATCCCTTGGCGTCTCGTACGGAACGTCGTGAAAAAAAGCTGATTTCACTCTTCAGTGACCTGACTTACAAGCACAAATACAACAAGTTCCGTGCCCCCCCCTTCAGTGAGATCGTAATCTACGAGACCCACCTTCCCGCACTCACACGCCATGCAAGTGCCAAGGTTGAGGATGAGAAATATCGCGGCACCTATCGAGGTGCCTGCTCGCCCGACATTCTCAAACATCTGCAGAGACTCAAGGTCGCAGTAGAATTCCTGCCGTTACACGCCCACAGCAAAACCCTCGGCCAGGACTGGGGTTATTTCTCCACCTCCTTTCGGGCCCTGAGAAACGACTTGGCCTTCGACAAGCATCATGTCAACCGAGAAGTCATGATGCTGGTGGACACCTATCACGGCCGCGGTATCCCCGTGTTGCTCGATGTGGTGTTCAACCATGGTGGAGAACTGCTGGTCAAGGCCTGGGGAGAAAATGTCGTCTACCGGAAATTCGAGAACGGAGACTTTTGCGAGGGTTCCGGCTGCGGCCCGACCATTCAGACCGAGAACCCACTTATCAGGGAGACCATTCTGGAAACCCTCGAACACCTGGTGGAGCAATATCGGTTCGACGGTTTTCGATTCGACCTGGGTGCCCTGCATGACAAAAAGATCATGCTCGAGATAGACCGCCGTCTACCCGATCGTATTTACCTCGTCGCCGAACCCTGGGCCTTGGGTGGTACCAAATGGGACAAAGGCGATATGCATCGGGATTTCGCCACGACCCGCTGGGCGATCTGGAACGATGATTTCCGTGAACCCGGCAAGACCTTCATCAGGGGACTCGGCGACCAACACAACCGGGATCGCCTGATGCGTGCCATCGTCGGCAGTCATATCAAAGACGGTGGTTGGGCCGTCAGGCCACAGCAGTCCATCAACTATCTGTCCAGCCATGACGGCAAGACCCTGGCTGACCTGGTCGACGGGGATAAGCGCCGAGTGTTTCTCGGCATCATCCTCGTGATGACCTCGCAAGGCATACCAATGCTGAGTGAGGGTTCTGAAATCATGTACTCCAAGCAGGGACATCACAACAGTTATGACCGTCCGGACCTCAATCAGATCGATTGGACCCAAGCCACAAAACACCAGGACCTGCTGGAAGCGGTGGCCCGTCTGATCACCCTCAGAAAACAGCTGCCCCACTTTGGCTATACACGACACCTGAAGGCCAATGACCATAAAAGCGACCGCTGGGACATCGACTGGATCTATCCCACAGGTTATCCCCATGATGACGATGTCAATGCCATAGGTTTCGTTCTCAAACCCCCGGTCAAAGATCTGTTCGGATATAGAGAAAAGAGACACAACCTGGTCACGCTACTCAACGGCAGTAAAAAGGGCGTGAATTTCCACCTCCCCAAGGGGGAATGGAAAGTGCTAGTGGATGGTCACTCCTTCGATGTCAACGCCTTTGGCCTGAGCAGTGTGCCTAATGCCAAGCAGCACTATCACACTCATCCTGGGACTGGCGTGATTCTCGCCCACGTCTGAAGAATTTCAGGTTGAATCGGGGCTCACGACCCACTCACCGAGTGCATCGAACAGATCCAGGATATGCCGGGCGTTGGCGGCTAGATCGCCCTTTCCAACCCTCGATGCCGACCTGGCCTGGACAAGCACAGCATCTTCCCGGGATTCGAGCCATACCTCTACGTCATCCTTGAATTTCAACCAACGGCTCGAGACGACTGCCCGCACCCTGTCGCCCGTTCGATTGATTTCCGTCCAGCCCAATTCACGCATGGCGATCATCACCTGGTCAATTGCCGCATCCCGAGTGAGTTTTAGCGGTAATGGACGTAGCTCATGCAGGGCAGGCTCCAGCTCCGTTTGTGCCACATTGGTCGTCAGGTAAAGTTGTAAACGCGCCAGCGGCCCAGGAGGATCCAACAGCGGAGGACGATTAGCCAATAGTGCACCGGCACTGAGCAGAATGGGTAAGATCAAAACAAGCAACAGCCACTTCATAGAGGGTTCGTCCCGTTACAAGATGGATACGCAACACGAGAGATATTGAACCTGACTGACAGCCGCCTGTCTATTGTTTGACGCTAACAATTACTCGCATGGATCCGGAGACACAGGCCGAGGTTTAGCCATGACTCGACAAATTATCTACGGTATCGGGCTGCTGACCGCCGGGACAGTGGCAGGCGCACTCGTCTATTCGTCGTACAGCCAGTTAGAGCCCCCTTCCGTCACCCCTGATTCAGTTCAACACAAACCAGTTGCTGTCCCATCGGCTGCAGGAGCGGAACCCGAACTCAGCCTGCATGTCGAGACGCTCGAAGATGAGCTCAACCATTACCGTGAATGGGCCTACGATCTCGAACAAAAGGTGATCCAGCTTGATACCCGCCTCAACAGCCTGGAAGAGGCCGTCGGTTCAACTGACCAGGGCAAGCTCGTAGTTGCAGAGCAAGAAAAGACCGACGATGCAGCGACCGAAACACAAGATCCCGATGAGGTCTTCAGCGTCACCGCATTGGTGGGAAATGGCATCGATCCTCAGTTGGCAGCGGAACTCGTGAGACGAAAAAACCGCATCGATATGCAACAACTCGAGCTGAGGGACCAGGCAATCCGTGACGGCACATTCGGCCAGGAAGCATATTTCGAGGCACTGCGTGAACTCAATGATGCACCCAACATACGTACGGAACTCGGAGATGAGGCCTATGACCGTTACATCTATACTTTAGGCCAACCAAACCGGGTGATTGTCACTTCTGTGATCCCAGGGTCACCCGCAGAACAGTTCGGCATCCAAGCAGAAGACATCATTCTGGCTTATGACGACAAGCGCATCTTCAACTGGTCGGAACTACGAAATGCCACTACGGAAGGTGAACGTGGTGAGTATATCCAGGTCGACATCCGTAGGAATGGTCAACGCATCAGTTTGCCCCTGCCGAGGGGGCCACTCGGTATTAGAATGAGTAATCAGCGCTACAATCCACTCAACGACTGATCCTACCGAGCCATCCCCACCAGTGGGGTGAAGCTGTCTCAGGACCTGTCTACGTTTACGCAATGTCTTGGTATCGGTGGATACCGCCACTGCATACGGAAAATCCAATGGGTAAATGGGCGCATCCACCCGCGCTTTCACCCGGTAATTTCCCGCAACTGCAGCTTAAGTGCGTGCAGGGTGTGTTCGTAGTCAATCAACAAATCGTCAAACAAGAGCTGTGCTTCCTGCAGTCGGCCGTCAGCTCCCATCTGCTCGAGTCTTTTTGACAAATCCGCCAAGCTCACGGCACCCAAGTTTGCACTGCTGGATTTCAGACTGTGCGCCCGCTGCCTGAGTGCTTCAGCATCTTGGGTGTGCAGGGCGGCCTGGATGTCCGCAATCATTTGCGGTGATGACTCCAGATAGATTCGGATGACCCGATCCAGTATCGAGGGTTTTCCTGCGCATTCCAGCTTTTTGATGTTGTCCAGGGCGCGAGTATCGAGCCAACTCCCTGTCTCTTGAGAAGGCTCCAGTTCTTGACACTCAACGGTCGGGACATCCTCGGATCCGGATAACCATGGTTCGATTTTTTTTTGTAGTTGCTGCAAGGTGAAGGGTTTACTCAGATAGTCATCCATACCGGCGGCCATACAACGGTCTTTAGCCTCCGTTTGTACATCGGCGGTCAATGCGACCACCGGAACTCTCACACCGCCGTTTTCCTGCTGTCGAATACATCGAGTCGCCTCGAACCCATCAAGCCCCGGCATATGACAATCCATCAATACCAGATCGAAGCTACTTGCAGCAGCCGCCTTGCAGGCAGCCTGCCCACTGCCTACCAACACCGCATCGCACCCCAACATCTCCAACATCCTTTGAATCACTTCCTGGTTGACCGAATTGTCTTCAGCCACCAGGACCCGTCCTGAGAATCTGATGTTCCTGTCTTTCATGGGTTCTGAGGGTAAGGTACTGATAGGTTCGCCCTCAAAATCGATCTCGAACTGCATGGTGAATGAGAAAGTAGACCCCACCCCCACTTCGCTTTGCACATAGACCTCACCGCCCATGAGCTGCACCAGTTTCCGGGTAATGGCCAAGCCCAGCCCTGATCCTCCAAAGCGGCGTGAGGTTGAATTATCCTCCTGGCTGAAGGAATGAAATATCGAACCCAGGTTTCCTTTCGAAATACCGATTCCGGTATCCCGCACGGCACAACTCAACTGGAGCTTGCCCGTTTCGACCATCTCCGTGTCGAATATGACATCCACCCTGCCCCGTTCTGTAAACTTGACGGCGTTGCCCATCAAATTGAGCAGTACCTGACGTAAGCGAGTGGTATCACCGATCAGGTATCCTGGTATGTCATCAGGAAGCTGGATCAACAATTGTAATCCCTTTTTCTGAACGGTACCGTCCAATACCCGCACCACGTCATCAACGACCTCCTGCAAATCGAAGACGACAGGCTCCAGTTCCAACCGACCCGCCTCGATGCGGGAAAAGTCGAGGATATCATTGATCAACGTCAACAGACTAAGTACCGAATGATGGGCAGACTCTGCCAGTTTGTACTGCTGTTCAGACAATCCCGAATTCAGTAACAGTTCAGTCATACCCATGACCCCATTGATCGGGGTGCGGATCTCATGGCTCATTGTGGCGAGAAACATGGATTTGGCCTTACTGGCCGATTCCGCCGTCTCTTTTGCCTCCTGCAAGGCTACCATGGCATCCGCCAAGGCATCATCGCGCTTGCGGATCTGTTCCAACATACCGTTAAAACCATGAGTCAGTGAACCCAACTCGTCGTCGACAAAGACTGGGGCTCTTAGTGAATAGTCCCCCTTGCTGGATATGTCTTCCATGGTCCTGGCCAAGGAAGAAATGGGGACGCTGATAAAACGCTGCAAACGAGAAGCAAGAAGATAGGCAAGCAGGAAGGCCGGTGCCAGGATAGACATGGCGATAAACAATTGCCGTCGAGTACTGACTTTCAGAGGGGACAAATCAAACCGCAGATCGATGTAACCGACTAAATGCTGTTTGACTTTGATTTCCTGAAATACCGAGAGATAGCTTTCATGAAAGATCGGGCCTCTAACATCTGGAGCGGATAAGGGTGGATCAATAATCTCCTGGATGCGTTCACTGGCAACATGATCTTTTTGGTAGATCGCTAATCGTTGCAGATCTGCATTATAGATATAGCCAGCCAGAACATCCGGTTGTTCTACCAGAGCGGAGAGGATCTCCTCCGCCGTATCCGGATCCTGAAACACCAGGGCTGCAGTGGCATTGACCCCTATAACCCGGGCCAGGGCCGTAGCCGACTCCGACAAGGAGGCGCGTTTTGCCCGGTTTTCCGCGATCATATAGGCCAATGTTGCCAACACCAGCATCAACCCGGTGATACCAACCACCATGACAATTGCCTTGATCTTGATGGGTAGATGATTCAGTGAATGGATCATATTCATCATTCATTGCTCCCCGGTCTGACCAAGGTCGCAAGATGCAACAGCTTAGAACTCAAACGCAGCCTGGATTGATCCAAAGCGTCCAGGTTGATGACCGGATGAATACGTTTACGTTTGCGTAATAAAGCGATCATGCCACCCTGCTCGATAAAACTTTCAGAGTCGCCTACCGTCAGTATGCCGGGTTTCAGGCCCATCACTGCGAGCTTGTCATAGTCGGCTGCACCACCCAGAAACAGGATATGGCATGCATCAAGGCTGGATTCTTCATCCAAGTTGAGCAGCTCCATGGGCCTGCCCTCCAGTCGCTCACCGGAAATCAAATGATTCAGCGTCTCATGCAGGGCATCCGCACCCACAACACAGTATCGCAATGGAGATAGAGGAGTCTCGAAAAGACTTTCCGGCCAGCTCACAAACGCTGCGAAATTGAATAAAACCGCAGCCTTGATTTGATGTTCCGGCAAATCACGGCCTGGGCTGACCGGTACATGTGCCAACAGCACTGTACAGATGAGACCTGCCGCAAACCAAGACATCACAGAACGATGTCTGATTGATCGGCTGGTTTCACCCGTTCTTCTCATCGTCTTGACTTCGGTGATTTAAACTCAATAACGCCATTTGGCTTGGACAAGGAAACTCCGTTCCACCTGGGTGGAAACCAGACCTTGTCGCGCCGCACTACCGGAAAATTCCGCGAACTCCGGATGTTTGTCATCCAGCAGATTCTTGCCAATGAAACTCAGTTCCATTTCCGGGGTAAGGTGCCAAGCCAATCTAAGATTCAGACTCAGATAGGAAGAGATATCCAGATTGGAGAGTTCATCCACATAGAACAGGCTGGTATCGAGTTCCAGATCATGGCGAAGATCCATCAGGGAGCGCAGACTCAACTGATGCTGTGGTGCGCGATCCCAGAGATCAGCTGATACGGTATCCGTACTGCCGGTTTCAGTATCCAAGTCCAGCTCGAACCATGCATAGGCCAACTTAAACCGCCAATCCTCAGAAAAATCCCAGTTGGCCGCCAACTCGAGACCGTAAGCATGCCCTGACATTTTATTGTCAAGGGTCTGCACAATCGGCAACGAGTAAGAGGTGCCTGACATCTCAAAGGTCTGGAGACGTTCATAGTCGTTGTAAAAGGTCGCAAGATCGACAGAGAGATAGTCATGCGGCTGTGAACGTAGCCCCATTTCGTAGGCGATCAGCCGTTCCGATGACAGTTCAGGGTTACCGTATATCAGCACAGGCCATTCACTGATGGTTACATCGCTATCCAGGCGGGACGGGGTGCGTACAGCTCGTGAAATGGCCGCCCACAGACTGGTTGCCTTCGACAAATTCCAAATGGCACGGATATTAGGCTGCATCTCCCAACCCGTATAATCGTTGTATTCGAACTTGGAGCCAATTATCAGGTGAAGGTCATTATCAAAAAGCGCGATGTCATCCTGAATGAAGGCACTGTACGTCATTGCGTCACGCTGCACAGGGTCGAATGTGAGGGGGGCATCGGGCATATTGGCGATATCATCACCGGTCCGATGGTAGTTGAAACCCCATACCAGGGAATGTTGGTTGGCCACTGAAAAATGATGTTGAAAGTCCAGATCATAAGTAATCCGATCTTCCTTCAATGTCCAGTTCGAACGACGCGTCCGGTCATAATAAAATTGCAGTTCGAGCCCCGCATCAGATGCCAGGCGGCGCGTCCAGCGCGTCAACAGGTTGCCACCTGAGGTGTTGGATTCCACCTCGCTTAATACCCTGGCTTCGATGATGCTCGCCCCAGATTCCCCATCATAGAGATCCCCCTGCAGGGTCAGACTGTCGGACTGAGACAGGTCGACATCCGCACGAAAACCGATCCGTCGATCACGCCAGTCATCCGCCGCCGTTTCCCCGGAAAAGTAGCTCGCCCTGTCGCGTTCGAATGCTTTTGCGTAGAGACGGAAGGACGCTGCATCTCCTACAGCGTTTGCATACCGCAGGGCTGCCAGTGCCTCCTCGTTGCCGCCAGCCAGTTTGACCAATCCACCTGCCGTATCGTGGGCCGAGCGAGTGATGATATTGATGATTCCATTGACTGCATTGGCGCCCCACATGGTGGCACCCGGCCCGCGAATCACCTCGATGCGATCAATGTCATCCAACAGGGTATCCTGCACGTCCCAATAGACTCCTGAATACAGGGGTGTGTAGAGGGTTCTGCCATCCTGTTGCACCAGCAACTTGTTGGAATATCGGCCATTGAATCCGCGCGCCGAGATCGCCCATTTGTTGGCATCGATCCTCGCCACCTGCAGGCCTGGAACCATCCTTAACAGTTCAGGGATATTGCTTGCACCGGAACGACGAATATCGTCCTGGGAGATGACGAAGAGAGCTGCAGCCGCATCGGAATATCGCTGGGGCCGACGTGATACACTGGTGACCGGCACCTCCAAAAGTTCCTGGATGCTCAGTCCCTTCAGGTCTGAAAGATCTGCTGTAAGGTTTTGTTCCTCTGCCATCAGCGGGAAGATGGATTGCCAGAGGGAAAGAAAAACCAGTGTCAGCCAAACAGACCGATTGAGCAAGAGAGTGCCACTAAGTTCACTGTCAGTTCTAATCATGTAGATTCGCTCGATTCATCATGGTGAGGGCAACCAGCCGAGGGATAAGGGCACAGAGTCCCGCACCCCGAGTCGAAGGCCCGGTATCAGACCTATCCGCAATCATTGCATTGAAACCGTCCAGTCATTCAGTCGAGATGAGTGAGCGTATTCAACGGCACGCCAGGAGATTCGAGAACCGGACCTAAGTTAAGGCTGCTAGTAGAATTCCGGTATGCCTTCCTTGATTTTCAACTGCCGAGGGTTGTGTCACGTCCTGCTTTCAAATTGGTCGTTTTCTGAAGCAGCAACCATGTGACAGAACATCCCCAACAGACCGGAAGGCATACCATAAACCGCACGTAGAACAATTGCGAGCTTTAAATCCGCCAAGGCCGATCAACACTGGAGGAACCACCGGTGTCGAGCCGAGCTGGTGAACCGACAAGGTCAATCTTTCCCAGGCATGACATCAGCAGATTGCTCATCCTTTACCTTTTCCACAGAGCCAGCATTCGGATCGTCGAAGCACGCCTGATCCAGTGCCCCTTCGCCCTTCGCTATGATGCAGGTGACCGCACAATCGCCGGTGACATTACACGCCGTACGCAGCATATCCAGCAGTCTGTCCACGCCGATGATCAGGGCTATTCCCTCCACCGGCAGACCCACCTGGTTGAGCACCATGGTCAACATCACCAGACCGACACCGGGTACGGCGGCGGTACCGATGGAGGCCAGAGTGGCGGTCAGCACCACCATCAGATACTGGGTCAAACTCAGATCCACTCCGTAGACATTGGCAATGAAGACCGTGGCCACCCCCTGCATCATGGCGGTGCCGTCCATGTTTAGGGTGGCGCCGAGCGGCACGGTGAAAGAGGCCACCGAATTGTCGACACCCATCTTCTCCTCCACCGTGCGCATGGTGACCGGGATGGTGGCGCCGGAACTCGCGGTGGAGAAGGCGAAGGTCGCCGGATCGCGCATCTTGCGCAGGAAACGCAGCGGATGGAGCCCTGCCAGGAACCTGAGCAGCATGGGATAGGTGATCAGGGCATGCAGACCCAAGGCGAAGGTCAGGGTGAGGAAGTAGGCCAATAAGGGAACGATCAGATCCAGCCCCTGGGTGGCGAAAGTACGGGCGATCAGCGCAAACACCCCGTAGGGTGCGAGCCGCATGATAATCTCGACCATACGCATGATCACCGCATCGAGATCGCTGAACAGGCTCAATACATGTCTGCCCCTTTCGCCGGCCAGCGAGATGGCGACACCGAACAGCAGCGAGAAGACGATGATCTGCAGCATGTTGCCTTCCGAAAGGGCCGCGACCGGATTGGTCGGCACCATGTTGATGAAGACCTCGGCGAGTGGTGGTGCCTGCTTGCCCTGGAAGGCCACATCCACACTGCCGACATCGAAACCCTGCCCCGGTCCGACTGCAGTGGCCAGACTCAGAGCGATGCTGACTGCGACTGCGGTAGTGAACAGATAGAGCAGGATCGCCTTGATGCTCATGCGGCCCAGAGCGGATAGGTTACCCAGCGAGGTGACACCGCTCACCAGGGATACGAACACCAGAGGCACCACCAGCATCTTCAGAGCAGCCACGAAGACTGCCCCGACCACATACAGCAGACCGTCGATCAGATAGTCCCTGAGCAGGCCCTCGGCACCGAACAGGAGATTCAGAGCGACACCCAGCAGGGCGCCGCCGGCCATCGCCAACATGATGCGGCGGGTCAGGTCATGGATTTTGTGCTCACTCATCGCGACTCTCGCAGGTTAGGCTATGCGTCAGCGCGACAAGGTAACAAACAGTTTAAGGCGAGTAAAAGCGCCGATCGCCTTGCAGTGGGTGTCTCAGAGTGTTTTTGAACCCGAACAACCCGTTACCCGGCAATTACCAGATCGAGCCAGCACTAACCGGCAGAACCCCGGCTGTAGGTCCCCATCAATTCCCCCTTGGCAAGTAGATGTCCGTCCATAGCCCGCTCCAGGCGGTTTTTCGTGGGTCTACCGAGATCCGGCAGCACACAATCGAGGGCATACAGCGTGAAGAAGTAACGGTGTCGCCCGCTCGGTGGACAGGGACCACCGTATCCGGTTCGCCGCCAGTCATTCAATCCCTCCAGGGCCCTCTCCGGTAACTCAACGGCATTGACCGCTTCCGGTAATCCGGTCAATTGGGGGGGCAGATTGTAGAGCAGCCAATGGACCCAGCCGCTGCCCGGAGCGTCCGGATCATCCAAGACCAGAGCCAGGCTTCGGGCATCATCGGGTATTCCGGACCAGACCAGTGGCGGTGAGACATCCTCACCCTCACAGGTGTAGCGGGAATCGATGGGTGAATAAGGGGCAAAGGCCGGAGAACTCAGGGTCAGGCTCATGATGTCATCTCGCTCTGTGTCACAAATAGATTGACCGATTGCGTCGTGTCAGGCTCAGGTAATAACGCCTATTCCATGCTCTAATTAAATCATGGATGCCTTTTAATCGCTTGACTGATGAAATCCAATTGACGCTAGCATGCAAATATCTCAGGTAACCTCATCCATCTCGGAACTGATCTGGAAAACCCGCTACCGTTTTCGCCGGGAAGCGGATATCCAGGCGAGCTGGCAGCGGGTGGCGCAAGCCCTGGCTTCGATCGAAGCCAATAACCGGGCCAGCTGGGAGCGACGCTTTTTGCAGGCGCTGCATGGATTCCGTTTTCTACCCGGGGGTCGCATCCTGGCCGGGGCCGGTACCGGCCGGGAAATGACCCTGTGCAACTGCTTCGTGATGGGCCGGATCGAAGACGACTTGCGATCGATCTTCAAGGCACTCGAGGAAGGGGCCTTGACCATGCAGCAGGGCGGCGGGGTCGGTTACGACTTCTCAACCCTGCGCCCCGCCGGACTGAAAGCGGCCCGCACCGGCAGTGTGGCCTCCGGTCCGGTCTCCTTCATGCGCATCTGGGACAGCATGTGTGCCACCCTGCTCTCCACCGCCAACCGGCGTGGCGCCATGATGGGCACCCTGCGCTGCGAGCATCCGGATATCCGCCAATTCATCGATGCCAAACGCCAAGCGGGTGCACTGCGCAATTTCAATCTCTCGGTGCTGGTCAGCGATGCCTTCATGCAGGCCATCGAGAAAAATAAGGACTGGTCCCTGTTGTTCCCTTGCAGCGGTCTGTCCCGGAAGGACCGCCAGCGCTACCCGGAGAGGCTTTTCCGGGACTGGCCGGGAAGCAGACAACCCGTCGAGTGCGCCGTGATGGCTCGGATGCCTGCCGCTGAGCTTTGGGAAGCGATCATGCGCGCGAACTACGACAGCGCAGAGCCCGGTGTCCTGTTCATCGACCGGATCAACCAGGAGAACAATCTCGGCTACCGGGAGCAGATCAGCGCCACCAATCCCTGCGGCGAGATCCCCCTGCCCGCCTATGGCGCCTGCGATCTCGGTTCGATCAATCTGGCGAGCTTCGTGCAAGACCCCTTCGATGGCCAGGCCCGCCTAGATTTACCCGGGATCGTCGAGATCACGTCGATCGCCACCCGCATGTTGGACAATGTGATCGACCTGACCCATTACCCCCTGCCCCGGCAACGGGAGCAGGCACAGGGCAGTCGACGCATCGGTCTCGGTATCACCGGTCTGGCGGACGCCCTGCTCATGCTGCAGCTCGACTACCGAAGTGAAGCGGCGCTCCGGCTGGCCCGTGAAGTGTTGCAGGCCATCTGCCATACCGCCTACCGTACCTCCATCGGACTGGCCAGAGAGAAAGGCGGTTTCCCATTCCTGCAGGCTCAGGACTATCTGGCCTCACCCTTCATCCAACGCCTGCCGGAGGACATCCGCCAGGGCATCAGCCGGTATGGGATACGCAACAGCCATCTCATCGCCATCGCCCCGGCTGGCACTATCAGTCTGCTGGCCGGTAATGTCTCCAGCGGGATCGAGCCGGTGTTCGATTTTCATGCCCAGCGACGCATCAAGAATACGTCGGAAGAGAGCGAAACCCATCGTTTGACCGATCCGGCCCTGGCGCTTTGGCACATGCAACACCCCGAGACCGCTCCACCGGACTGTTTCGTCAGCGCATCCGACCTGAGCGCAGACCAACATCTCGCCATGCAGGCGGCGCTGCAACCCCATGTGGACAACGCCGTATCCAAGACTCTGAATGTGCCTCGAGCCGTCGGCTTTGCCGAGTTTCAGTCCATCTATCGAAAGGCCTGGGAACTGGGTCTCAAAGGCTGTACCACCTTTCGGCCCAACCCCCAGACCGCATCAATCCTCAGCCCGGATCCCGAGAATTCCTGCTGTCCCAGCTAGGGTCATCATTAATCATCACTCGTCTGTTTCTTGGGTATCACGGTTCCCAGCAGGTCCATGGGCAGTGGGAACACCAGGGTATGGCTCTTGTCACCGGCGATTTCGGTGAGGGTCTGCAGATAACGTAATTGGATGGATTCGGGTTGTTCCGCCAGTGACTTTGCGGCTTCCACCAGCTTCTCCGCCGCCTGTTGTTCGCCTTCGGCATGGATGATCTTGGCCCGTCTGACCCGCTCCGCCTCTGCCTGGCGGGCGATCGCGCGGATCATGCTGTCATCCAGGTCCACATGTTTAATCTCCACATTGGAAACCTTGATGCCCCAGGCGTCGGTCTGCTGATCCAGGATAGCGCGAATGTCGTCGTTCAGTCGCTCCCGTTCCGAGAGCATTTCGTCCAGTTCATGCTGGCCAAGGACGGACCTCAGGGTGGTCTGCGCCAGCTGGCTGGTGGCGACCATGAAGTCCTCCACCTGGATGATCGCCTTTTCCGGATCCAGCACCCGAAAGTAGACCACCGCGTTGACCTTGACCGAGACATTGTCCCGTGAGATCACGTCCTGGGTCGGCACGTCGAGCACGATAGTACGCAGGTCCACCCGCACCATCTGCTGGATGATCGGGATGATAATGATCAGCCCCGGGCCCTTGACCTTCCAGAAACGGCCCAACAGGAAGACGACGCCCCGTTCATATTCCCGCAGGATTTTGATGGCCGCCAACAGAAAGGCCAGTATCAGAATGATGATGACCGCGTAGATTTGAAAGATCATGACGATGCCTCCTCGTCTTCAATGGGCGTCACCTGCAGGACCATACCATCCCGCCCGGTAATTTTTACCCGCTGCGCCTTGGTAACGGGTTGATCGGTGTGTGCTCGCCAGACCTCACCATGGGCGTGCACCGGGCCGTCGCGGGTAAACCCCTCAATGGCCACGGCGTCGGCACCCAACAGTTCCTCCCGACCACTGACAACCGGTCTTCGGCGGGACTTCAGCGCCATACCGACCACAAAGACCAGCAGAAAGGCGCTGGCAACCGCAACGGTGAAGATCAACGGCAGAGAAATGCCATAACCCGGCTGGTCGGTGTCGATTAGAATCAACGAACCGGCCACGAAAGCGATCACTCCACCGATCCCCAGGGCCCCGAAACTGGGTACGAAGGCCTCACCGATCATCAGGGCCAGACCCAACAGGATCAGGGCCATACCGGCGGTATTGACCGGCAGCACATGGAAGGCGTAGAAGGCCAGCAGCAGTGAGATGGCCCCGGCGGTCCCGGGCAGGATGGATCCGGGATTGGCGAATTCGTAGATCAGACCATAGATGCCCACCAGCATGAGCACATAGGCCACATTGGGATTGCTGAGGAGCGACAACAACTCACTACGCCAGTCGGGCTGAACGTCGACCAGGTTGAGATCTTGCGTATCGAGAACCCTGCTCCCCATCGGCAGTTGTACAGACCGATCATGCAACTGCTCAAGCAGGTCATCGATATCCTTGGCGAACAGGTCGATGACGCCTTTCTCCAGGGCCTCCTCCGCCGACAGACTGGCGGCTTGGCGTACCGCCTGTTCCCCCCACTCCGCATTGCGTCCCCGCAGTTTCGCCAGGCCGCGAATATAAGCAGCCGCATCATTGATCAGTTTATTGGTCTTCGCATCAGCGGGGGACTGCTGCTGTGCTTCGTTTTCCAATTTCTGTTTCTCATCGGCCTGGTCCGTGCCTGGCAGGCCACCCAATTCAACCGGTGTCGCCGCACCCAGATTGGTCCCCGGCGCCATGGCTGCGACATGGCTGGCATACAGGATGTAGGTACCGGCGCTGGCCGCGCGGGCGCCCCCCGGAGATACGTAAGTCACCACCGGGACATTGGCTGAGAGGATGCGTTTGATGATTGCGCGCATGGAGGTGTCCAGGCCACCTGGCGTATCCATCCTAAGAATGACCAACTCAGCCGCCTGAGTCTCCGCCCGGCTCAGCGCTCGCTCGAGATAATCTGAGGTTGCCGGACCGATCATGCCGTTGATCTCCAGCACCATACCACTCCCCCCCGACTTGTCACTGGCAGCCAGGGGCAAGGAGAGTAACAGGATGACTGTCATCATCAGCTGGGACAAAGATCGGTATGCTTGCGGCATGTCAAATACCTCTACCAACAGCATAGACTAGATGCTGGCGGCGCTGAGTCGTGGGTTCACGAGAGGAATCCAGCCAACACCCTTTGAGCCTGGTTGTACGGCATTCACATCAGAGCAATCCGCTGCTTGTCGGCACCTTGTTGCCCCTTCAGGGTCAAGGCTGCAGACAGCATGGGAGGCCCTGCCAGATCCTCCGTCCCAGCCAACTGCGCGATGGTCTTGAAGAAGGCGAGGGTTAGCGGCCGGATCTCCTTGCTATTGAGCATCCACCAGCGCGGAAAGTCCGCCTGCCAGACAAACCAGCTCTTGATACCTTGACCGATATGACTCTGTTGGCGGCGCAGGGCTTCCAGCCCCCGATCCAGATCCCAATAATAGGCTTCACGCATATCCTGCAACGCATCCAGTAATCCGAGCTGGCGATTTTGCGTATCACCAAAGTCTGGCTCTGGCTGCAGGACTTCAGGCAGGGCTTCGCGTCGCTCACCCATGCACTCACCATGACAGCCCAACACGGCTACATGCCTCGCACGAACCCAGGAGAGTGCATTCGAGGCCTGTAGGTTGTCACTGGGTTGCTCACCATACATGTGTTCCAGCCACTTTTCCGACTGTGTAAAACGTTCCCTGGTCATGCCCAGAATCATCTCGCGCAGGTTTCCTCCCACTGGCACGCCAAACCCCGGCAGCTCCTCACGCAGTTTTTTCAGGGTCTCCAGCAAAGACTGACTGGGCGGTTGCAAGGTACAGATCGAGGCCATCTGCTCCGACGCGATACGGAAGATCCGTTCGCCATCGAGAGGCTGTTCGGCGAGTTCCCGGCCTGTATCCTCGATCTGCAGCAGACGCAGCAATTGCGACTTACTCATGGTCATACCCACATCGAGCCGGCCTGATTTGAGATTGGTGGCGTTCAAGGCAGACACCGCCTGTTCAGCCGTACCCGGTTCGAGCAGACCGACCTGTTCCGCACTGCGAAAAAAGGCCAGGGCCTCGGCCGGAGTCAGATCCTCATCGGTCAGCGACAGGTTCATCGCCATACTCAGGCTGTTGGTGCTGCGAGCCGTCGCCAGTTCAACGGCATCCACGATCTGCAGTTCACGCTCGTCATGCATGCCTTTATAGAGCTTATTGAACTCCATCTGCGAGAGGCACTGGATATTGCCATGGGCATCCACCACCAGACTGGCTTGGGCATCGATGCGGGTCTTTCCGGAAAAGCCATTGCCGAACAGCACACAGGCAAAACCTGTCTCTTCGGTCAGCCTGGTATAGTGGGTCAAAGTGCCAGCGGCCGAGATGATGGCGCTGTTCTGTGCCGCATCCTGCCAGCTGCGTAGTTGCGCAGACAACTCATCCAAATCAGCTAACAGCAGGGATCTGAGTAAAGACTGGGCATCCGCATGGTGCGGATCGAGCACCAGGCTCAGGTTGAGGTCTTTTGAACCCGCCTCTTTTGAGAGAGACTCCACACCCATGGCAATCTTAGCCTTGGAAGCATCGGTAAAGCGATTTTTCAATTCATTCAGGCGCAGCTGCACACGATCCAACTCCTTGCGCACCGCCTGACCGACCGCCTCGATGCGTTTTTCTGTCTTTCGGATGCGTTTATCGATCGAATAGCCCAGCTTGTTGAGCTTCTCCACCGTCGCGGAGAAAGCAGAACCGGTGACCAGTGATTTGAGCTGCTCATCGAGGGTCTCCCGGAGTTCACCCAACCCTTTGTGCAGGGCCTCCCGGAGTTTTCCCTCGAGTTGATTGCGGACATCCACCCCGACGGGAAGTCGATTGAGTATTTCCGCGGTGATCTCCTGACTGCGTTCCTCCAGATCGCCCCGCCAGAGACGCCGTGAAGCCTCTATTTCATTCAGCAGCACCCCTTTGAATGTCTCACCGAGCTGACCTTCAGCACTGAAACCGAGTCCCTCCAACACCTGTGCCTTGTCGTCGAAGTCGTGCAGGGCCTTGGCTAATGCATCGCCCAATGTCTTTCTGAACAGGTCCTGTCCCGGGATGACCCCCTTGACTCGATTCAGGATCGTCTGAGCCTCACCCAGCTTGTCCTCAATCATTGGATAGACCTTGGCCGCCCAATCGGACAGGTCAAGCTGCAGGCCCAGAGAACTGCTCCGTTCCTGGGTATGCGCCGACAACCGGCGCAGTTTCAAGGCCATCCGTTTCCCGTCTCCGGTCGGATAAATCAGGTACTCAAACTCACCGGCCAGTGATTTCTTGAAGCCGAAGGTCAAACCGAATTCACCTTTAACCAGTTGGCTCAGTTGCAGATCCTGGGCGAAGCCGATGCGCCCGCTGACGTCTGCTGAGTGCGCCACCTTGAATTTGACAGCGGCGAGATTGCCTTGAAAAAATCCGCGTTTCAACGCATCGATCGAGAAGGGTGAGGCGAGTCGTCGGAGATCGAACAGCAGTGCCTCACCGACCCGATGTCCACTGTAGTGCCGGTAAAACAACTGCAGGCCGGCATCGGCGGAAACCGTGGATGCCATTTGTAGGGAGACTGGCGCCGACCCTCCCGCCAGGGATTGGCCCAGGGCCAGGCTGCCTTGCATGGCCATGCGCAGAACCTCGGACCTTTGCGGGTCGAGCAGCATCCCCTTCGGCAGCTCGGCCAGCGGCTGGATCGTCTGATTGAGACTGAACCCGGCATTCAGCCTGAGCAATAGTTTGTCGGCAAACAGATCCTCATCGGACGTCTGTCTGTCGAACAACGGCCAGCTGTACTCGGTACGCGCTTCCGGTTGCAGTCTGAGGGCATCAAAGGTCATGAAGAGAAACTGAAACTCTTCCGGGATTTCATCAGCCAGCAACTGCTCGGCCCGTTCCCTCAGTTCGTCAAGATCCGGTACGATCGCTTTCAGTTTCTCCAGCAACTCCTGGCTTGGGGTGGCCATCAGTTGGCGAATCACCTCGATAGCGCCATCCAGGTCGAACTCGGTAAATTCCATCCGGTGTTCATCGATCTTGAGCAGGTCTCTGAGGAACCCGGCCCCTTCCTCCAGATCAATCATGCGAGCGGCGGTCGTCGTCAACCATTGAGTAGACATCGTCATCTTCCTTTGGTTTGTGTCTGCGTGGTATTTTATGCCACCCCATAATCGAGCTGAGGTGTCTGTTGTTGTTTGTGGGGTTCGTACATTGCTCAGCCAATCCTGCTGAGCATACGGCTTTTTAACGAACACACTTCCTTATTTATAGCCTAGATCTGGTGATATTGGCTCAGGGCAAGCGCAGGAAATGATCCCGATAGAACTTCATCTCGTTGATGGAATCGCGGATATCCTCGAGGGCCAAATGCAAGGAGTCCTTTTTAAAACCCTCAGCGATCGTAGGCGCCCAACGGTAGGCCAACTCCTTCAAGGTGCTGACATCCAGATTCCGATAATGAAAATAGTCCTCCAGTTTCGGCATGGTCCTGGCCATGAATCTGCGATCCTGACAAATGCTGTTGCCACACATGGGCGAGGCGCCCGCCGGCACATACCGTTTGAGGAAGTCCAGGGTCTCCGCTTCGGCCGCGGCCTCATCCTGCCGGCTGTTCCTGACCCGTTCGATCAAACCGGAACCCCCATGCTGTTGTTGATTCCACTCATCCATGCCGTCGAGTATCTCATCGGGCTGGTGTATCGCGATGACCGGCCCTTCCGCGAGGATGTTCAGATTGGCGTCGGTGACGACCGTGGCGATCTCGATGATCTGGTCATTCACGGTATCCAGTCCGGTCATCTCCAAGTCGATCCATATCAGGTTGTTGGGGTCTTGAGGCATGTCTTATCCTTGTAATGTGCCGGGTTGATTGGCCCGCAGATTCTAGCAGGAAGCGTATGCAGACTGTATTCTTCTCATATCTGAATCTTCGAAAGGTTGAATGCTGAACACATGACCCTGTTTACTTTGTTGTTTCTGACCGCCCTGGCGGCAGGCACTCTATTGGAACTCTGGCTCTTGCAGCGGCATCTGCGCCATGTCGCTGCTCACAGAGATACGGTTCCCATGGATTTCGCTGACAAGATCAAGCTAAGCGACCACCAAAAAGCCGCTGACTACACCCACGCAAAAGGTGGAATCGCCAAACTGGAAATCAGCTTCAGCGCATTGTTGCTGTTGTTGTGGACCTTGGGGGGCGGTTTGGACCTGCTCAACCGGTTTTGGCTCGCGATGGAGCTGAGCCCCCTTCTCAGCGGTATCGCGATCATCTTTTCGGTTTTCTTCATCTCCAGCCTGTTGAGCCTGCCGTTGTCCATCTGGCGAACCTTCAAGATCGAGGCCGCATTCGGGTTCAACCGCACCTCGGTCAGTCAGTTCATCAAGGACCTTCTGACTGGGGCCCTGCTCGGTATTATGTTGGGCGGTCCTTTGTTATGGGTGATTCTTTGGTTGATGCATTCTGCGGGCCAATACTGGTGGTTTGCCGCCTGGGTGGTCTGGATGCTGTTTTCACTGGTGCTGACCTGGGCCTATCCCAGAATCATCGCCCCGCTGTTCAATCGCTTCACCCCATTGGAAGAGGGTGAGATGTTGCAGCGTATTCAAGGCCTGCTGAAACGCTGCGGTTTCACCAGCGACGGCATCTTTGTGATGGACGGCTCGAAACGCTCCAGTCACGGCAACGCCTATTTCACCGGGTTTGGCAACAATAAGCGGATTGTATTTTTCGACACCCTGCTCGACTCGCTCTCTCCGAATGAAATGGAAGCCGTATTGGCACATGAGCTTGGTCACTTCCGCCACAAACACATCTTCAAGCAGATGCTGTTGATGGCTGGCCTGTCACTCGCTGGATTGGCACTGCTCGGCTGGCTCTCTCAACAGATCTGGTTCTATCAGGGCCTGGGGGTCAGTCATCCCTCGGATGCCAATGCCCTGTTGCTATTCATCTTGGCGATGCCGGTGTTTACCCTTTTCTTTTCCCCGCTGGGCAGCTACCTGTCACGCCGACACGAGTTCGAAGCAGACGCCTATGCGGTATCCCATTCCAACGGAAGCCATTTGATCGGAGCCCTGGTCAAACTCTACCAGGATAACGCGAACACATTGACACCGGACCCGCTCTACTCCATGTTTCACGACAGCCACCCCCCGGCCCCGGTGCGTATTGCCCACATTTCACAACAATGCGGAGGATAGAGGAGTCAACATGCACAGCATAATGAAACTTTGCGGTCTTCTGGCCCTGGTCGGCATCGCCCACGGGCAAGCCGCTGAACTGAATCTGGCCAAAGGTAAAACCTTGACGGATCAGAATTGTATCCGCTGTCACGGCAGTGAGGTCTACACTCGGGAGAACCGGCGGGTCACCAGCCTGCCAGGTCTGCACAAACAGGTCCGCCGCTGCGAGCAGATGCTCGGTCTGACCTGGTTCGACGATGACATCAAAAACGTTGCCGGCCACCTGAACCATCAGTACTACAAATTCAGTCCTAAATAGGAGATGGCGAGACGCCATCTCACTCGACAGCAAAGGGCCAGAATCCGGGCGATTCAGGAGCAGCGCAGGCAGAAACTCGCCAAGCGGGCCGAACCGCTATACAACGCCAGTCCCGACGCACCGGCCAGGGAAGGTCGCGTGATCATCCGACACGGTGCGACCCTTGGCGTGGAATCCGTCGATGGCCACATCTACCAATGCCTGACACGTCAAAACATCGGCCATCCCGTCTGTGGTGACCGGGTCGTCTGGCAACAGATCGATCATACTACGGGGGTGGTCTCCGCCCTGTTACCCCGACGGAGCGTCTTAAGTCGACCAGACTATAGCGGTCACGACAAGCCCCTCGCAGCGAACATCAGTCAACTCGTGGTCGTACTGGCACCGCGCCCCGAACCCAGTGGATATTTGTTGGACCAGTACCTGGTCACTGCTGCGACAATCAAGGTCAGACCGCTGATTGCGATCAACAAGATCGATCTGTTGGTCGAGCCTGACAAGACCCGCTTCCTCGAGCGATTCAACCACTATCGGCAGATCGGTTATGCCTTGATCGAAGTGAGTGCCAAACAGGATCATGGTATGGATGAACTGGTCGAAAAACTCAAGCATGAAACCAACATCCTGGTCGGCCAGTCCGGGGTCGGTAAATCTTCCCTGATCAAGGCGCTGATACCGGACTTGAAAATAGTAACGGGCAAACTCTCTGAGGCCACCGGTCTGGGTCGTCACACCACATCCGCCGCCACCTGCTACCACCTGCCCCTGGGAGGCTACCTGATAGACTCACCAGGCGTGCGCAGCTTCCGCCTCTCACGGCTCTCAGTCACACTACTGGAACAGGGATTTCCAGAGCTTGGCGACTATCTCGGCCATTGTCGGTTTCACAACTGTTCGCATGAGCATGAACCGGGGTGTGCCGTCAGACAGGCCGAGGCGGATGGCAAGATACATCCCCAGCGCCTGGAGAACTTCCTGCAACTGAGGAAACGGATCCTGCCACCTTGATCATCGAACTCAAACTGTTGTTGTTGCTGTTGGCCGCCAATGGTGCACCGATCTTGACTCGCAAGCTGCTGGGGTCACACTTGAATTTTCCCCTGGACGGAGGCTTGAAATCCGCCAGTGGCAGGCGCTGGCTGGGACCGTCCAAGACCCTTCGAGGAGTCTTTGCCGGTATTCTGGCTACGCTCCTAATCGCCCCGTTGCTGGGATTCTCGTGGAAAATAGGAATTATTTTCGGCACGCTGGCCATGCTGGGTGATTTGTTTTCCAGCTTCATCAAACGTCGCCTGGGCCTTCCCCCCAGCAGTCAGGCCAAGGCACTGGATCATATTCCGGAGTCATTGTTCCCTTTGATTTATTGCACATACGGTCTGAGTTTGACCTGGCAATCGCTGGTGTTTACGGTTTTGGCTTTCTGGATATCAGGAACAGTGCTGTCTCGCCTGTTGTTCAAAATCGGTATCCGTCGCCACCCCTACTGAGCACAGGGCGCTCTCAGGCCCGTTTTTTGACACTTCTGCATTTGAAACAACGCGCCGTCAGAAAAGGCCGTCGTCGATCCATTCTGCGTCGTTCTGCCGGCAATAATTCAAGGTCCGCATGCAGGCGGCGACGGTCTTTATAGGTAGACCGTTTAATATAGGGCCTGACTTCGACACGATTCCCAAGCAATTGAGCACCGTTGAGTCTTTCCAACAGTGCCTGACAGGTCTTATCGGGCGTGACAGATATCAAGCCATGATACTCGACAGTCTTTTCCCGCTTGTCTTCCAAACGCAAGATTTCGCATTTCTCAAGGGTGAAGCTTTTGACAAAGGGTATGAATCTTCCCAGTTGGCCCCTTGAGGATGCGATAAAGTCTGCGATCTCCTTTCTTGTTGAATATCTTGGTATATCCTTGATAAACAATAACATTGAGAAATTCCAATGGTGAT
>JAAUXZ010022770.1_pt1 | contig 23700 bp, 24 predicted proteins | sample 7278131 | NCBI WGS metagenome assembly JAAUXZ01 (sample SAMN14350119, study PRJNA611818) | marine sediment metagenome | isolation source: surface marine sediment (3m) | place: French Polynesia: Moorea | collected 2018-08 | reverse complement strand
GGTGGTCACCAGGGACGCCTGGCTGATACCGAAGGAGGCGGCTTTCTGGCGGTCGATATGCACGATAAATCTATCGGCGGGCGCTTCGATGCTGTCGTCGATATCGACGATGTCAGCGGTCTCGGCAAAGGTCGGGCGGATTCTTTTCGCGACCTCGATCTGGCCCTGGTAATCCAGCCCGTAGACCTCGGCCACCAGCGATGACATCACCGGAGGACCGGGCGGCACCTCGGCCAGCTTTACATTGGCCTCAAATGCGGATCCTATCCGCTGCAGGTCATCGCGCACCGAGCGGGCGATCTCATGGCTGTTGCGATCACGCAGGGACTTGTCGATCAGGTTGACCTGGATATCCCCCAGATGTCCGCCCTCGCGCAGATAATACTGGCGCACCAGGCCATTGAAATTAATCGGCGCCGCGGTGCCGACATAGGCCTGGTAGTTGCTCACTTCAGGCACGGTCGCGATATAGTCGCCCAGCTTGTTGACCACCATCGCGGTTGTTTCCAGCGCGGTGCCCTCGGGCATATCGACGATGATCTGGAACTCGGATTTATTATCGAATGGCAGCATCTTCAACACCACCCGGTTCATCGTCACCAGGCTGACGGAGAGGATGATCAATACCAGGACACCGAGATTGAGCAGCATGAAATTGCGCCCCTGCTTGTCGCCGCGAACGAAGGGCGACATCAGGCGCGTGAACAACTGGTGGATCCAGTTCTGCTGGTCTGAATCCGCGTGCCCGGCATTAGCATGTTTATGCTCGTGCCCGGCAAACACCTTGTAACTCAACCAGGGGGTGACGATGAACGCAATCAACAGCGATATCACCATACCCATGCTGGCATTGATCGGGATCGGACTCATATAGGGGCCCATCAGGCCGGTCACAAACGCCATCGGCAACAATGCCGCGATCACGGTGAAGGTAGCGAGGATGGTCGGACCACCGACCTCATCCACCGCGGCCGGGATCGACTCGAGGAGCGATTTCTTACCCATCGACATGTGGCGATGGATGTTCTCCACCACCACGATCGCATCGTCAACCAGGATACCGATGGAAAAGATCAACGCGAACAGGGATACCCGGTTCAGGGTGAAACCCCAGGCCCAGGATGCAAACAAGGTGATCAGCAGGGTAATCGCAATCGCGGTGCCGACGATAAAGGCCTCGCGCAGACCCAGGGCAAAGGCGACCAGCAGGATCACCACCCCGGTGGCGAAAATCAGTTTCAGGATCAGGGTATTGGCCTTGGTATCGGCGGTCTCGCCATAGTTGCGGGTGATCGTAAAGTTGACCCCCTCTGGAATGAAGGTGCCCTGCAACTGGTCGAAACGTTTGATCACGCGTTCGGCGATCTCGACCGCGTTGGTCGACGGCTTTTTGGCCACGGCAATGGTCACCGCCGGCTTGATATCCTCGAGCGGGGTGATATTGGTTTGCGCGGCAGCCGGGCCGGTGCCATACCAGACATAGAGTTCCGGATCGGCCGGACCATCGATAATCGTCGCGATATCGTTGAGATAGACCGGGCGGCCCTGGTGCATCCCGACCACCAGCGAACCCACTTCCTCGCTGTTGGTCATGAATACCCCGGCCTGCACCGGAATCTCGCGGTTTTCCCCGACCAGCGACCCGGCCGATTGCGATTGATTGGCCAGGGTCAGGGCGCGGCGGATGGCATTGATATCCAGGTTGAAGCCGGCGATTTTCTGCGGATTCAGCTCAACCCGGACCACGTGTTGCGCGCCACCGATGGTATAGATATCGCGGGTACCCGGGATCCGCTTCAATTCCGACTCGATCGCATGCGCGACCTTGAGCAGCTCATAAGCACCCCCGCTGTCATCATCCGACCACAGGGTGGCAGTGACGATCGGCACATCATCGATACCCTTGGGCTTGATGATCGGCTGGCCGACCCCGAGATTGGCCGGTAACCAGTCGAGGTTGGAAAAAATCTTGCTGTACAGACGCACGATGGCATCGGTACGATTCTCCCCGACCTCGAACTGCACGGTCAGGATCGACATGCCATGGCGCGATATGGAATAGACATGGTCGATGCCGGAGATTTCCGAGATGACCTGTTCCGCCGGGGCGCTGACCAGGTGTTCAACCTCCGATACCGAGGCGCCGGGAAACGGAATGAATACATTGGCAAAGGTCACATTGATCTGCGGTTCTTCCTCTTTCGGGGTGACGATCACCGCAAACAGACCCAGCAGGATGCCAACCAGGGCCAGCAGCGGGGTAATTTCGGACAGCAGGAATTTATTGGCGAGCGCGCCGGAAAAGCCCAGCTTTTCCGTCTGCGCAGAATTATTGGCTTGATCAGACATCAGATATCCCTATTGCTGCTGTTCCTGTTTGACCGCGATTGCCGCTTCGACCGGATCGGTCACGATCAATTCACCCGGCTCCACTCCGGCCAGCACCACAACCTCGTTGTCCTGCAAGCGACGCCCCAGGCGCACATAGCGGAATTGCAGCCTGCCCTGATCCAGCACATAGATACCGGTCACCTCGCTGCGAAAAGCCACCGCATTGAAGGGAATCACGGTCTTTTCCTCACGGCTGACCTCCATCGCCACCTTGACGTACATGCCGGGCAATAATTCCACCTCGGTCTGGGGCAGGTGCACCCTGAGCTGGAAACTGTGACTGAAGGGATCGGCAAACGGGAAGAAGGTCATATCAGTGGAAACGATTTCACTGTCTTCGGTGATGACGATCGCATAGCGTTGCAGGCTGACGTCGCGGAAGATACTTTGCGGGACATAGGTGTTGACGCGCAAACGTTCCAGGGAGATACCGGAAACCACCTGGCTACCGACATTGACCGCCTCGCCGACCTCGACATGACGCTGGGTCAAAATACCACTGAAGGGCGCGCGTACCTGGGTATATTCCAACTGCTCACGGGCCTTGGCGGTGGATGCCTGGGCCGACTCCAGCCTGGCTTTCGCCGCATTCAGGGCGGCCCTGGCCTTGTCAAAATCCGCCTTGGATACGACCTTTTTCTTGTAAACCTCTTCCACCCGCTTGAATTCATCCTGTGCTTCATTGAGGCGGACACTGGCCTCCTTCTCCTGGGCCAGGGCCTGTTTCAGGCTGGAGCTCTGCTGCTTGTCATCGATGACCGCGACCACCTCGTTCTTGCTGACAAAATCATTAATGTCGTAGCGCATCTGTTTGATGTTACCGCCGGTTTGCGCCGATATCGTGGTTCGCTGCTCGGCCTCGACCACGCCATCCAGCATGTAGGTGGTCGATACCTGTTTTAACCTGGCGGCCTCGGTTTCGATGTCGATATCCGCGCTGACCCCGCTGCCGAAGCATAAAGTGCAAATCAGAAAATACCCGGTGAACGTATTTTTCATCATGTTCGTTCCTGTCAATCTAAAATTCAGTGTGTAAACCAATCCATTCCCATCATGTTTCAGCGCAATCCAGCCGCGCTATGGGCGCAAATCGACAAATGATCCGGCCACGCAAAAACGGCGCATTACACCAGCGATGAGAGTGTTAGTATGTAGTTATAGTACAAATGTATTAGAATTTTCTAATATTTTAACGTGTAATTCTTCTCTTTACCTGACATGATTTAACTGACAGGATAAATTTTCATTCGTAAACTATAATAAAACCTAGATTTTTTCTAAAATCAGTATAAAGCAAAATCTCGTGATGGGGACCAGTATGAAGCGTTTTTTATTACCGATCATTTTTATCGCCTGTAATAGCCAGGCGGCGGGGATTCAGAAATGGATCGATGAAAGTGGTCAGATTCATTATGGTGACCGGCCTCCTGCCAAGGTCACATCGGAAGAGATCAAGGTCAATCGCCCACCGAGTAACCCGGGCCGTCCCCTGCCCCGTCTCGGTGACGAGCAGCCGGATGAAACAGCCGGCGTCAATCCCGACAACATCCCACCGGGTGATGCCACTTCCGACGAGCAGGCGGCTGAAATTTGCGCACAGTCAAGAAAGGATCTGCAAGTCATCCAGCGCAGTACCCGTATCCGTCTCAGGCAGGCTGATGGCAGCAGCCGCTATATGACCGCTGAAGAAATCGATCAGCGGCGTGAACGCAGCGAAAAGGATATCGAAGAGTTCTGTCGATAAAAACAGCCCACCCAACCAGGCATGCCCTACCTGAGCATCACCAGTAACCAGCCGCTTGATACCAAGTCCGGTCAACTGGAGACCCTGAGCCGGATGCTGGCCGAGGCCCTGGGCAAGCCCGAATCCTATGTCATGGTCGAACTGCAGCATAATCCCGACATGCTGTTTGCCGGATCCAATGACCCCCTCGCCTACTGCCAGCTGAAAAGCCTGGGTCTGCAGGAGACCCGGACCGCGGCTTTATCAGAAACCATTTGCAATAGTCTGCATGAGCTTTATGCTATCGAGCCATCGCGCATCTATATCGAATTTGCCGCACCTGCCCGACCCATGTGGGGCTGGGACAAGAAAACTTTTTAACCAGGGGCCCCAGGCCCTGCTCGAGCGAGACTATATTGCATGAAAACCAGTCGTTTTCATTTATCGACAGTGAAGGAAACACCGGCCGATGCCGAGGTCATCAGTCACCAGTTAATGTTGCGTGCCGGGCTCATTCGCAAGCTGGCATCCGGACTCTATACCTGGCTGCCGTTGGGACTACGCGTATTACGCAAGGTTGAGAATATCGTGCGCGAGGAAATGGATAACGCGGGCGCTCTCGAATTACTGATGCCGGCGGTGCAACCCGCCGAGCTATGGGAAGAATCCGGCCGCTGGGAACAATACGGGCCGGAGTTATTACGCCTGCATGACCGCCACCAGCGTGAATTTTGCATCGGCCCCACCCATGAAGAGGTGATTACCGATCTGTTCCGACGCGAGATCAAAAGTTACAAACAGCTGCCGGTCAATTACTACCAGATCCAGACCAAGTTTCGCGACGAGATCCGTCCCCGTTTCGGCATCATGCGCGCACGCGAATTCATCATGAAGGATGCCTATTCGTTTCACACCGACCAGGCCTCGTTGCAACAGACCTATGATGTGATGTTCCAGACCTATAGCCGCATCTTTGATCGCTTCGGTCTCAAGTACCGCCCGGTCAGTGCCGATTCGGGCGCGATCGGCGGCAGTAAATCGCACGAATTTCATGTGCTGGCAGATTCCGGTGAGGATGCTATCGCGTTTTCCGACCAGAGCCAGTATGCCGCCAACATTGAAATGGCCGAGGCCATTACTACCCAACAACGCGCTGAACCGCGGCAGTCATGCCAGATGGTGGATACACCGGACATGTATACGATTGAAGAGGTCAGTGAATTCTTATCGGTAGCCCCGACCCAAACCGTTAAAACCCTGGTCGCCAGGGGCGAAGGTGAGCACAAGCTGATCGCGCTGGTGTTGCGCGGTGATCATGAACTCAACCCGATCAAGGCGGAAAAACAGGTTGGCGGCCTGGCCTCACCGTTCCAGATGGCGGATCCGGCAGAAATAAAACAGGCCCTGGGCTGTGATATCGGTTCACTCGGCCCGCTGGGGATGAATATCCCGGTTTATGTCGATCGCAGTGCCAGCGTCCTCAGTGATTTCGTCTGCGGTGCCAATAAGAATGACAAGCATTACACCGGCGTCAACTGGGAACGGGATCTGCCCCAGCCCACGGTGGTGGATATGCGTAACGTGATGGACGGTGACCCCAGTCCGGACGGCCAGGGCCAGTTGAGCATCGTCCGCGGCATCGAGGTCGGGCATATCTTTCAACTGGGTGACAAGTATTCCGCGGCGATGGATGCCAGCGTGCTGGATGAGAATGGCAAAGCCCTGGTCACGACCATGGGCTGTTACGGCATTGGGGTATCGCGCGTGGTCGCTGCAGCGATCGAGCAGAACCATGATGATTCCGGGATTATCTGGCCGCAGTCTCTGGCCCCTTTCCAACTGGCGATCTGCCCAATCAATTATCAAAAGTCTGACGAAGTCAAACAGGCGGCGGATGCTTTCTACCAACAATGCCTGGAGCAGGACATCGATGTGTTACTCGATGATCGGGGTATGCGGCCCGGTGTCATGTTCGCCGACATGGAGCTGATCGGCATTCCGCATCGCGTGGTGTTCAGTGAACGCGGGCTAAAACAACAGCAATGTGAGTATAAGGGCCGCTGCGATGAATCCTCACAGGACATAGACCTCGACCAGCTGCCCGACTTTATCCATCAGCAACTGACCAGTTAACCGGAATGCGACAGCTGGGCGGCAAATATCTGAGTGCATTATTCGGTGTTTGCTGCCTGGGTTTGTCGGCACTGGCAGATGCCGCCAGCATGGAATATGACCCCAGGCTGCAACAGCTGTTGCAGGAAGCCATCAACAGTCCCAATGGTTTTGCCGACCAATTCGACGCCCAGGTCTGGTTGCAGGACATGAATCAACGCCTGAGTCGTTTCATCGATGATCCGCAAGAACGCATCGAGTTACTGAAGACCGTACATTTCGAGGCGACCCGGGTCGACCTGGAACCGGAACTGGTGCTGGCGGTGATAGAGGTGGAAAGCGGATTTGACCGCTTCGCGATCTCGGTAGCCGGGGCCCGAGGATTGATGCAGGTGATGCCGTTCTGGCTCGACGAGATCAGCCTGTCGGATCAGAACCTGTTCAAGGTCCGCACCAACCTGCGCATGGGTTGTACTATTCTGCGCTACTACCTGGACCTGGAAGCCAACGATCTGGGCCCGGCTCTGGCCCGTTACAATGGCAGCTATGGCGAGACCAAATACCCGGTCAAGGTGATCAAGGCCCTGCGTAGCAACTGGTTCAAGCAATAACCCCCAGGCGATTAACCGTCGTAGCGTGGCGGTGCGACCTTCAATACTTCCTGGATGGTAGTGATGCCGCGCGCGACCTTTTGTGCCCCGGCCAGGTTCAGCGGACGCATCCCCTGCTTGATCGCCAGCTTGCGGAAACGCAATAGATCGAAATCATCGGTGATATGTTGTTTCAGATCATCGCTGAGCAGCATCATTTCATAAATACCCTTACGCCCGAGAAAACCGGTTTGACGGCATTCCAGGCAGCCCTCGGCGCGATAGACGCTGGCCGGTGGCGCGGTATTCCAGGGCGTGATCAACGACTGCCATTGGGCCAGGTCCAATTCCTTCTCCTGTTTACAGTGCGGACACAGGGTGCGGACCAGGCGTTGTGCGACCACGCCGAGCAGGGTGGCGCTGATCAGGTACGACGGGATGCCGATTTCCAGCAGCCTGGCCACCGCCGACGGGGCATCGTTGGTATGCAGGGTGGACAATACCAGGTGCCCGGTCAGGGCCGCCTGCACCGCCATTTCCGCGGTTTCACGATCGCGGATCTCGCCGATCATGATGATATCGGGGTCTTGTCTGAGCAGGGTTTTGACGCCGCTGGCAAAATCCACATCGATATTGTGCTGGACCTGCATCTGGTTGAAGCTGGGTTCGACCAGCTCGATCGGGTCCTCGATCGTGCACACATTGACCTCGGGTACCGCCAGGTACTTGAGGCTGGTATACAGGGTGGTGGTCTTACCAGAGCCGGTCGGCCCGGTCACCAATATAATGCCATAGGGTTGGCGGATCATCTGGTCCCAGGCCTTGGATTCCTTCTTTTCAAAGCCCAGCTCGGAAAAATCCCGCACCAGCACCTCGGGATCGAAAATCCGCAACACCAGTTTTTCGCCGAAGGCGGTCGGCATACTCGACAGGCGCATTTCAACTTCCTGGCCCTCCGGGGTCAGGGTCTTGATCCGGCCATCCTGCGGCTTGCGTTTCTCCGCCACATCGAGTCTGCCCATGATCTTGATCCGACTGGTTACGGCCGCGGTGATATTGGCCGGTATTTCGTAGACCTGGTGCATGACGCCATCGATGCGAAAGCGCACATTACCCTGGTTGCGGCGCGGTTCGATGTGGATGTCACTGGCGCGCTGGGTAAACGCATATTGCATCAACCAATCGACGATACTGACAATGTGCTGGTCATCGGCATCAACGGTACCGGTTTTGCCCAACTCGATCAGTTGTTCCAGGTTCTGGATATTGCTGCCGCTGTCCGCCCGGTTGAGACCGGCGTTATCCATCGCCTTGCTGATACTGTAAAACTCCAGCAGGTAAGACTTCAGCTCCTGTGGATTGGCCAGCACCAGCTTGATCGGCTGGTTGACGATACGGCGGATCTCTTCCAGCCATTCGGTTTTGTACGGATCGGTAACCGCGATCGTAACCTCGCTGTTGGTGACCTTGACCGTCAGGATATTGAATCGCGAGGCATAGGCGTAGGACATGATGCTGGTACAGGAAGCCACATCCATTTTTAGCGGGTCAAAGTGAAAACGCGGCACCCCGGACTGCTCGGCCAGCCAGTCGGTTAACACATCCAGGGTCAGGGTCTGCTCGGGCCTGGATTTATTGGTCCAGTGGCGATTGGCGATAATTTCCAGCGCATGCAGGTTCTTACGATCCTTGGCCGAAACCAGGCTGGAAATCATTCTCGCCTTGTCCTGCTCGACCATCCCCTGGTCGACCAGTTGGGTGAGGGTGTCTTCTAATGTCATGGAGTTCGGCATAGTCAATCCAGGATCTCTATGCTTACCGGCAACCCGGCGGCAAGCATGCGCCTGTTGTCGAACAGCACGTGTAATTCATAAGCCGGCTTGGCATTGGCCGGATCACTTTGGATTAAGCCAAGCTGATCAACAACGCCGGGAAAACTCTGCCCGTTGAAACTGACCCTGGCTTTCCTGTTCAACAATGCCGGGCTCCATTGTTGCGCATCGATCAGGGCGGTCGCTCTCATCTGGTTAGCGGAAGCCAACATCAACACGGGGCTGCCGGTCACCGCCGGGTCCAGGTAATAGCCATGGTTGGCCATGATCGCGACGACCCTGGCTACGGCCGGGGCTTTGATCCGGGTCTGGCTCAGTTCATAGGCGTACCGCTCGACCTCGGCCGTTGCCGCCTGATATTCCCCTTGCGCCAGGGACAAGCGTGATTCCGCCATCGTCAGCTCGACCTGCGATAATGAATCCCGGTCATATAATTCCTGTGCCCGATCAAATTCCAGTTCCGCGGTGGTCACCGCGGGTGCCAGCGAGAGTTGCAGACCCTTGGCCTTATGCAAGCGGGCTTGATGCGGGGTATCATCGAGCTCGATCAACAACTCACCCGACTTCACGATCTGCCCCGGTTTTACCGCAATATTGCGAATTACCCCGGCCGTTGCCGCATTGATCTGCATCGGCTCGGCAAACTCGGTCCTGCCCTGCAGGCTCAGGGCCTGTGCCGACAATGACAGCAGTAGTCCGCTCAAGATAAGCACCAGTCGATAGCTAGCCATTATTAACCTCGGTTGCCTGCATTTGGCGGAGCGTTTCCGGACCCACCAGTTTCTCCAGTTTGCGCCAGGCCAGTTCCAGCGCAAACCGAGCGCGGTAGGCCTTCATCCGGCTATCGGAGAACTGCACCATCGCATCGCCCAGGTCCGTCTTGAACTCGAGCTCGTATTCAGCCCGACTACGGTCCAGGTACATATCGCGGTATTCCTGGTTGATAAGCTCGCCCTCCACTTTTAGCGCATTCTGCCGGATCGCCTGCCACAGTTGTAACACCTCGACGCGTAATTCAGACTGCAGTTGCTGGATCTCCAGCAGCACCTGTTGATGCCTGGCCTGGGCGATATCGATCGCCGAGTTCTTGCGGCTGCCGGAGTACAGGGGCACATCAAAGTAAATCGATGCCCGCCAGTCATCACGCGTCCTTCCTTCACGAGCATAGTCGGAAAACTCCAGTTCCGCCTCCAGTTTCGGTCCTATCGAGTGCTCGGCCAGTTCCAGCTGCTTGGCCGAGATCTGCAGTTTTTTCTGCTGGATCTGCATCTGCAGGCTGTGCTGGAAGGCCTGCGCCACCAGCGTATCGACATCATCGCCGATCCGATAGTTTTGCCTGAGTTCAGGCACCGCCACCTCACTCGGTGGAGAATCCGGGAAACCCAGCTCCTCCGCCAACAGGATTCGGGTCAAGCGTTGCATGTTCTCCGCCTGGTAGCGATTTTGCCTGATCACTTCATAGGCCGTTTGTTTTTCGATAACCTCGATCTCGGAGGTCAGTCCCAGCTCCTGGTTTTCCCGCGCCCGGTCCCAGCGGATGAAACCGATCGCCAGGTCCTCGTTGTGGCGGAGAAACTCATTGTCGGCATTCAACACCGCAAAGAATTTGTCGACGATCGAGAGTTCACGCTGCTCCAGCAGGTAGACCTGCTGCAAACGCGCAAGATCGGCGTTGAGCTGGCCAAGTTCATCCCGGGTTGCCGATTTACCGAAATCATACAGCGGTTTGCGTACAAACAGGCTCAGCTTGCTGTCGTCATCCCGCTCAGGAAGGCCCAGATCCGTCACCAGATCCGACACCCCAACCTCGCGCAGGTGACCGGCCAGTTTAACCTCGAGATCATTGCCTGCCAGGGCATTATCGGCCTCTGCCTCAACCTGTTGTAAACGATATTGGGCGGATAGCAGCTGAAAATGCTGCTCACTGTTGACGTAGTTCAAAGCCGCATCCAGGGTCAAAGGTTGCGGCAGTTCAGCCGCCTCAACCGCGCAACCGATAGTCAACATGAGGGATACAAAACCAAGGGTATTCAGACCGCAGCGGCCTGAACTCAACATCTGTGTCATTGAATTGTTAATTAATATCTTGCTGCTTTTTTTTCAGCCGCTTGTATTTACTGAACCGGATATTGCGACCATTTTTATCTTTCATCTTGTAGATGCCCAGCAGATAGTACTCCGCCAGCCAGATAAATTCATCTGTGCCCGATGCCGCGCCGGTATAGCGTACCACCTGATTTCCCTCCAGATCATAAATCGCCATGACCGGCGTCGCCCTGACCCGGTTTTTGCTGGCGAAATCCTTGAGGGTCATTTCATTGCCCTGAAAATCCACCATCTCTACATCACCCTCGACATCGATGGCAATGGAGTGGAACTTCTCCTTGAAGTAATCCTGGATATCCGGCTGGTTCAGCACCGTCCGCTTCATCCGGTGGCAGAATGGACATTCATCCATTTCAAAGAAAATGAACAGACCCTGCTTGCCTTCATCCGCGGCGATTTCGAGTTCTTCGGTTAAATCACCGAGAAATTGCTCAAAGAAGTATTCGTAGGGGTCGCGCGGGGTGGATGCCTGGATTGCATTGGCAACCAGCAGCAGTGCAAAGAGCCAGAGGGAAATAAATTTTTTCGGCGCCATGGGACTCGCTTGGCTGGTCAGCCATTATTTTGATTGGTTGTTAGCTTCCCATTTCTGTATGAAGTTTTCAATCATTTCTCTGGTCACCGCTCCAACCTGTCTGGCTTCTGCCTTGCCCTCCGGCGAGATTAAAAAGGTGGTTGGCAAACCGGGTACCGAACCCATTGGCGTCTGGCTGACCGGCCCATTGGTGAAATTTGGATAGGTGATGAAGTAGTCATCCAGGAAAGCCTGGATCAATTCGCTGTCCATAACCTCGGTATTGATACCGAGTACCACGGCTTTGGTCTCGGCATGCTCATCATGAAAAGCCTGTAATTCGGGCATTTCCTCGATACAGGGCGGACACCAGGTGGCCCAGTAATTTACCACTAACCATTTGCCACGATAGTCTAACAAATTGGACTCTTTTCCATCCAGGCCCTTCAATGGCATATCCACCGCGGCACTGGCAAGGCTCCAGGCCATCAATATCGACATCAGTACAAATCGGTTCATCAAGTTATTTCCTCATATGACTGTATCCAGTTGGATGGAGATACGGTTGAATGGTTCATGGCAAAACAGATTCCTTCGCGGGCCTTCAGGTTAAACCAGATCGACTCGAGCACCTAACCTGGCCATCGGGTATACCAGGCCACGGATGGCCGTAGCTAGACATTGCAGGAGCATTTGTCGCAATGCTGTCCTGCATGCAAGAGCACCCTCCATGGCCGTCCCTGGCCATCGGGTATACTTGGCCATGGATGGCCGAAGCTAGACAATGCAGGAGCATATTGTCGCAATGCTGTCCTGCATAAGCACCCTCCATGGCCGTCCCTGGCCATCGGGTATAAATGCTGTCCTGCATAAAAAAGGCCCGCATAGCGCGGGCCTGAAACTTCGTCTTAGTATTTATTTACTGGGCCAGATATTCTCTGTCTGATTGCTCAACCTCACCGATCGACCATGCTCCACGAGTCTTCGCATGCTCTACGGCTGCATCGATCTCGGCATCGCTGGCAGATGGGATGCTGAATACCTGTCCCGGAAAAATCAGGTCGGCATCATCGATCTGGTCAGAGTTGGCTTTGTAAATCAGCGGCCACTGGTAAGGGTTGCCGTATATTGAATCCATGCCCGAGATGTTCCACAGGTTATCGCCGGATTCAACGGTGTATTCACTCATTGCGGTAGCGTCCATACCGGCGCTGGTTTCCATCGCCGCCTGGGTCTGGTTGTAACGCTCCATTTCCGCCTGGTGTTGAGCGATGGCGTCTTCAGCCTGCTCAGCCGCCTGGTTGGCCAGGGCTACAGCCTTGTCGTTGTCACACTCGGCGCCGGCTTTCTCGGCGTCCTCGATCATCTTGGCGGTATCGCGCCAGGCATAACCCAGTTTCTCAGCCCGGGCCAATTTAATCTTGGCAGAATAGATGGCATTCTTGGCCGCGGCATTCGGACATTCCTGTTGGGGCTCGGGTGCCGGTGCAGGTTCTTCGGTAGTAGCACAACCAGCCATGAAACCGGAAGAAATAAATGCGATGGCAGCAATTTTCAGGAAATGAGTTCTTTTCATAGGTTCGTTCTCCGGGAACGGTTATAGTTTAAATTAAAAACTTGTTCTAAGACTTTAAAATAACTCTAAAAATTTTCCAGCAAAACCTTACCTTTTTAGAGCTTATAGGGCAAGCATAAAACGAATAATTTTTCTTCTATATAGTAGATTTTTCAGAAAATGGGTGATTATTTGCTGTTGTTTTTTTGCTGCAGGGCAAATTAACCAATGCCTGCAGCACTGTCAAGGGCTCCACAGCGGTAATGACTAAATTATATCGCGCAAAATATTGCCTTCATCTGCATGTTAGGACACTATTTACCGCGAATAAAAAAACCATGCTGAGAGGACATCGTGAGTAATGCCAAAGTCACCATTTACTTCAACCCACGCTGCAGCAAATCACGCGAAACATTGCAGCTGCTGGAAGACAACAATGTCGAACCCGATATTGTTGAATACATGAAGGAACCGCCGGATATCCCGACCCTGCAAAGAATCATTGGCCTGCTCGGAATGACCGCCAGGGACCTGTTACGGACCAATGAAGATGTCTACAAGGACGCGGGCCTGGATGATACCGACCTGCCGGAAAAGGACATCCTGGAAGCCCTGTCTCAATGCCCCACCTTGCTGCAAAGACCGATCGTGGTCGTTAATGATGAAAAAGCCGCGCTTGGCAGGCCACCCGAGGCGGTGCTGGATATTCTCTGATGACCGATATCCTGGTGCTGTATTACAGCCGTTTTGGCTCGGTGGCAAAAATGGCGCAACAGATAGCACTGGGGGTCGAAGCAGAGGATGATTGTAACGCGGTAATTCGCTGTGTACCGGAAGTGTCGGCCACCCCTGAGCAGACCACAGCAGAGGTGCCCGAGCAGGGACCTCCGTATGCCACCCAACAGGATTTAATCGACTGCGACGGCCTGGTCATGGGCAGCCCCAGTTATTTCGGTAACATCGCGGCCCCGCTCAAATATTTCATCGATCAGAGCAGCCAGGTCTGGCTATCCGGTAACCTGATCGGCAAACCGGCCGCGGTGTTTACCGCCACATCCAGTCTGCATGGCGGCCAGGAGAGCATGCTGTTGAACATGATGATCCCGCTATTGCATCACGGCATGATCATCAGCGGTATCCCCTATTCCGAACCGGCCCTGCAAAAAACCCGCTCCGGCGGCACCCCCTATGGCGCCAGCCATGTCGCGGGCAGCGATGGCAAAGCGCTGACCGATGATGAAATCGCGGCCTGTCAGGCACTGGGCAAGCGGGTTGCCCAACTGGCGCGAAAATTACAGGCGTAACGGCAAATGTCCTGGCACCCACTACGCTCGATGAGCCTGATATTCCTGCTTGGCCTGATGGGCAGTCAACTGGGCCTGGTATTCTGGCTCGAGACCGAATATCGTCTCCTGATCGCAGGCCTGCTGTTTGTGCCGCTGTTGCTACCGATCCGCGGCATCATCGCCAATCGCCATTACACCTTCAAGTGGACCGGTTTTCTGACCCTGCTGTATTTCTGTATCGGTGTCAGCGAGGCTTTTGTCAATCCGGAACATCGTCTCTACAGCAGCCTGACCCTGTTGTTCAGCTGCCTGCTGTTCTTCACCAGCATTTACTACAGCCGCTACCTGCGGCTTAGCAAAGCTAAGGCAGATTCTGGCGAATGAAAGGGACGGTCAGGCGCCGCTGCTGCGACAGTGCCGCATGATCGAGCCGGTGCAGTAACTGCATCTGGTCCGACAGCTTGCGGGAAAAGTGACTCAACAGGTAATTCACCACGTCCTGCGGCAAATCCAATCCCAACAGGCTGGCGCGGGTTTGCAGGATATGGGCCAGTTGCTCCTCATCCGGGCTGTGCAGGGTAATCAACAGGCCCCACATCAGGCGTGATTTGAGATCCGGCAAGCGGAATCCTACATCACGCGGCGGACGGGACAGGCTGAAGATAAATCGCAGTTCGCCTTGCTTGACCCGGTTGATCAGCTGGTAGAACTGTTGCTCCCAGGCTTTGCGCCCGGCCAGCAGGTCGAGGTTATCTACCCCGACCAGGCTGCCGCCAGGCAATTCGTAGAAACCGTCTGCGGTGGCCTCCATCAGTTGCGCCGCATCGAATAAGTGGTAGGGCAATCCACAGTCCCGGGCATAGTGCGCACAGGCATTGAGCAGATGGGTTTTTCCCGAGTCCGCCGCCCCACACAGGCCGATCAGGGATTCGCCGGTTGCATCGAACAGGCCGCGCAATTGGCGGCGCAGATAATCTGCATCGGGGGCAATGAAATTATCCAGACTGAAACGCTTATCAAAGCTCAGAGGTAATGGGAGCTGGGCCACGCTGAAGGTTCTGCTATTGACTGGAGGCTTACTGCAGCAGCCGATAATTCATCGTTATCGTCTGTTCATTGCTGGCCGCATTGATCTGCGGCAGTTCGATTTGTTCCAGCACATAACCCAGCGCGATCAGGCGCGACAGGTCCTCGGCCGAGTGGCGTAACTTGACCCGGTAGGTCACCCGGTCATCGCTGATCAGCACCAGGCGCACCGACTCGATCGCATCCAGCGACTGCAGGTAAGACTGAACCTTGATGTGATCGGTGATCTGGAACATCTGGTCCACGCTGAACAGAATATCCTCGTCGACCGCCTGGTAGGCCTGTAACGCATATTCACTGGCGAGTATCTGCGCCAGACCGGATACCGCCTGGCTCATGACATCCTGGCGCGACGATGACTTGAAGGTCCAGTCGAATACCTGGTCGGAGAATCGTGCCTGCCAGATACCCTGCCAGCCCTTGCCGGCACGGCCGACGATCTGCCCCACCAGCACCGCATCCGGCACATAGCGTGACGCCAGGGCATCGATATTCGTCTCGTTCAGTTCGATGATGTCCTGGATGCCCAGTTGAATCCGGTCCTCGAGGTCGAGTAACGGGAACAATACCGGCAGCCCCTGGCGCTGGGTCAGCTCATCCAGTTCCTCGACGATGTCGGCGGTGGTATCGCTGGACACAATGCTGGCATTCTTGTTGACATCGTAACTGATCAATAACAGGGTACTCGGCCGCTCCTTGCCCCAGATCGCGATGTCGTTCTCGCGTAACAGGCTTTCAATCGCCTCCTGGTTGAACTCCACGCGCAACAACAGCTGACCGCTGTCAAATTCATCGGCGTTATCGGCCTTGCGCGTAATGTAGCGGAACTGGCGCACATAGCGGGCGCTATTGTTCAACGGCCGCTTGAAGCCGGGACCACCGACCGCCATCACCGAGCCACTGACCTTGGTCACCACCTCGCGGAAAGCCTGCCTGAAAATAACCAGGCGCTGGCTGGTGGTCTGGTCAGCGACCGGTAACTCAACGGTATACAGGTCCTCTATCTGGGCCGCCTGCAACTGCAGGTTTGCGCTCAGACCGAGCAATACGATTAACAACAGCGATATTCTTTTCATTCCGATCAGGTCGACTAGTTACTTATCTTGCAGGGCGTGTAAAATAGCACAGCCTGAATAATTCCTGAATATATGACAATGAAAACCGGCCAACCAACTCCAACAAATTCCACCCAATCCTTAAACTATCGCGATTCCGGGGTGGATATAGATGCCGGTAATGAACTGGTGGAACGGATCAAACCCGCGATCAAGCGTACTCAGCGCCCCGGTTGTGTGGGCAGCGTCGGTGGCTTCGGCGGCCTGTTCGAGCTGCCGCTGGAGCGTTACTCCAACCCGCTGCTGGTGTCGGGTACCGATGGCGTCGGCACCAAGCTGAAGCTGGCGATCGATCTCCAGCAATACGATACCATCGGTATCGACCTGGTGGCGATGTGTGCCAATGATATTGCCGTGCTGGGGGCCGAGGCCCTGTTCTTCCTCGACTATTATGCCACTGGCAAACTGAGCCTGGAGGTCGCCGAGCAGGTGATCAGCGGCATCGCCGAGGGCTGCGTGCGCGCCGGTTGTGCCCTGATCGGCGGCGAAACCGCGGAAATGCCCGGCATGTACCAGGCGGATGATTTCGATCTGGCCGGCTTCTGTGTTGGCATCGTCGATAAGGACAAGGTCATCGACGGCAGCAAGGTAGAACCGGGCAATGTCCTGATCGCGCTCGCCTCCTCCGGCCCTCATTCCAATGGTTACTCGCTGATCCGCAAGGTCATCGAGGTCAGCCAGGCCGACCTGCAGCAGGATTGCGGCGGCATACCGCTGGCCCAGGCCCTGCTGCGACCGACCCGCATCTACACCAAGAACCTGCTGGCATTGACCCGCGAGCACCCGGTGCTGGCAATCGCGCACATCACCGGTGGCGGTCTGATTGAAAACATTCCGCGGGTACTGCCCGAGCACTGTGCGGCCGAGATCGATCTCGCCAGCTGGCAGCTGCCGGCGGTCTTCGACTGGTTGCAACGCAATGGCAATATCGAACAACAGGAAATGCTGCGCACCTTCAATTGCGGTATCGGCATGGTGCTGGCAGTCGCGGCCGACGAGGCTGACAATTGCCTGGACATGCTGAGCGTGGCTGGGGAAAAGGCCTGGAAACTGGGCCAGATCATCGACAAGACTGATGACCAGGCCGTGCTATTCAAAAACTGATTGCGCAACATGAAACAGCTTACACTGGTGGTTCTGATCTCAGGCAGCGGCAGCAACCTGCAGGCCATCATCGATGCCATCGACCACGGCGAACTCAACGCGAGCATCCTGGCGGTGATTTCGAATGAGCCCGATGCCTATGGATTGATCCGGGCACAAGAGCAGGATATTCCTGCAATCAGTATCGATCACCGCCATTTCGCCAGCCGTCAGGAATTCGATCAGCGACTGCAACATATCATCGACAAGTTACAACCCGACCTGCTGGTGCTGGCCGGCTTTATGCGTATCCTCAGTGACGATTTCATCGAGCATTTCGCCCCGCATATCCTGAATATCCATCCCTCACTGTTACCCAGGTACCAGGGCCTGAACACTCACCAGCGCGCGTTGGATAACCAGGACCCTGAGCATGGGGTCAGTATCCATGTGGTGACCCCGGAACTGGATTCCGGCCCGGTGATCCTGCAGGGACGGTTTGCGATCGAGGCCAGCGACGACAGCGCCAGCCTGCAGCAAAAGGCCCATCAGCTGGAACACCGGATGTATCCACTGGTCCTACAATGGATCAGTCAACAGCGCCTGCAGCTGTCAGTGGAGCAACCCCTGTTCGATGGCCAGCCATTGCAGCAACCGTTGGATTTCCATGATTTACCTTGAGCACAGACTCTGGCACCTGCTGCCGCTTCTGGCCCTGTTGGCACTGGGTCTGCAGGTAGATGCCCAGCCACTGCAACCATTCAAGGCAGAATATGACCTGTATCGTGGTGACAGCCGGGTCGGTAGAACTCAATTCAATCTGGCCAAGGCTGACGGTAACTGGACCTGGTATACCCAGACCAGGCCGGTTGGGATCTATCGCGCGCTGACCAGCAACCAGCCATTCGAAGAGACCCAGCTGCAAGCAACCGCACAGGACCTGCAGTTGTTACAGCACCGCAAGGGCAAGCATCCGCAGCAGCCTGCAGGTGAAGAATCCTACTTCGATCATGCCCAGGGCCTGATTATCTTCCGCAATGAACGTAACAACCGCCGCCTGCAATTACCCGCCGAGGTCTACAACTACCATAGTATCCACCTGCTATACCCGCAGATGGACGCAGACAATCGCTCACAACGGGACATCATTTTCTATAAAAGCGGCAAACTGGTGAACAGCCAGGTCCGGCTTGATCGACATCATCAATTGGTCCAGGACCAGGATACACTGATCGTCGACCGGCTGACCCAGAGCTTTGCCGACTCGGCTAAACAAATGATTTATTACTACCAGCCGGGTAGCCTGGCGCCGGTTAAGATAGAACAGCTCAAACCGGGCAAGCCGGATAACGTGATGTGGCGCATCAGTTATCAGTGAGTGATCTTTAAACCCGCGATGGGAGAATATCTAAAGGCGAGTGTAGCCTTTTTGTCGCTGCAAGCGATCGATTTCGACCGGCGCCAACGGCACCTGCTCGATGAAATCGGGTAGCTCGGATTGTTCAATCCGCAAATTCTCCATCACGCTCTGGCAGGCCTTGATATCGACCAGGTTCTGCTGATCCAGGCTGCGCGCCTTTTCCACGATGCTCATGTATTGCTGGTAATTGCGCTTGCGAAACAGCTGTAATTCCTGGCCATGCAAAACCAGCGCGATACGGCCGTGCTGATCCGGACTGAATTGGCCGCGTAAGCGGTCGGCCCGGTTCAAGATCGCATCGAGCTGTTCGACATTCTGCACCGTGATATCGAATACATAACCCTGCGGGGATTCGGCCGGTTGATTGTTGGCGGTATTTTTATCCGTCAGCAGCTGATAGCGGCCCGGGCCCATCGCCAGTAACTCGGTGCTGAATAAAAGTAGCAGAGCCAGGCGCAAGATCATTATCCCTCTCCGGCGATGGTCATGTTCTCGATCAGGATGGAGCCGGACAGGATACTGCTGCGGTAATCGACATCATTACCGATTTCGACGATACCGGCGAACATGTCCTTGAGATTACTGGCAATGGTGATTTCTTCCACCGGGTATTGAATCTCGCCATGCTCCACCCAGAACCCGGCGGCACCCCGCGAATAATCACCGGTGACGATGGATACACCCTGGCCCATTAATTCGGTCACCAGCAGACCGCGATCCATTGCCTTGAGACAAGCGGCAAAATCCTTGCCGGTATCGGTCAGGGTCAGATTATGTACGCCACTGGCATGGCCGGTGGACTGCCGACCCAGCTTGCAGGCCGAGTAGCTGTCGAGCAGGTAAGTTTGCACCACCCCGTCCCGGACCAGGTAGTCGTCCCTGGTGGCGACCCCCTCGGCATCATAATTGGCCGAACCCAGGGCCATCTTGCTGAACGGATGCTCCTGCAACTGGACGAATTCGGGGAATATCCGGCTGTCGATCGCATCGAGCAGGAAACTGGCCTTGCGGTACTGCGCATTGCCGCCAATCGCGGCATTGAAGTGGCTGATCAATCCGCGCGCGATCTCCGGCACGAACATTACCGGGCTGCTGCCGGTCTTGAGCTTCCGCGCCCCCAGGCGTTCGACCGTGCGTTGCGCGGCCATGCGCCCAATATCCTGGCCCGCTTGCAGGCTGGCAGGATTGCGGCTGACGTCATACCAGTAATCACGCTGCATGCCCTGCTCGTCAGCGGCCACCACCGAACAGCTGATGCTGTGACGGGTCTTGCGTTCCGCCTGCAGGAAGCCATGACTGTTGCCATAGGCCGAGAAGCGTTTATTGATCTCGACCCCGGCGCCTTCGGAATTGCTGATCGCCTGGTCGTAATCCAGGGCGCTTGCCTCACACTGCAAGGCCAGCTCAATCGCCTGCTCGGAATCGATATCCCAGTCATGATAGGCATCCAGGTCCTGGAACTCCCGGGCCATCAAATCGGCCTCGGCGAGTCCAGTGCAGGGGTCTTCCGAGGTATAACGCGCTATATTGCAGGCCGCCTCGACGGTTTTGCGGATCGCCTGAGGATCCAGGCTGGCGGTACTGGCCGAACCCTTGTGCTGGCCGAAGTAAACACTGATGCCCAGGCCGTTATCCTGCTGGTATTCAATAGTTTCGACCTCGCGCATGCGGGCGGAAACGCTCATACCCTCGGCGACGGACAGCGCCGCCTCGGCCTGGCTGGCGCCCATGGATTTGGCCAGTTCCAGGCTGTCGGCAATAATTGTTTTCAGGGATTCTGCGGATGCAGGAAAACTGCTATGATCGATATCATTCATGGGATTATTTTAACGCAGATGAGTCGGCAAACAGAAGCTCCGTTTTCAGCAGATGCAGACAATGACGAGGAGCAGATCGAATGGGTCAGTAAAACCCAGCTAAAGCGCGACAGCAAGGCGTTGCAGGACCTGGGCAAGAAACTGACCCAGTTCAACCCGGAACAACTGGCGAAAATTCCGCTGGATGATGAATTGCAGGACGCAATCCGCCTGGCCCACAAGATCGCCAATAAACGCGGTGCCTTGAAACGCCATTACCAGTATATCGGCAAACTGTTACGCAAGCTCGATGCCGAACCGATCGAACAGGCGGTACATGCACTGGAGCAGGTCGATGCGCAGCAGCGCCAGCAGTTTAAGCAGATCGAGCAGTGGCGGGATAGGATCCTGGCCGAGGGTGATCCGGCGATTCAGGCGCTGTGCGCGGAACATAGCCAGGTCGATCGCCAGCAACTACGCCAGCTGTGGCGCAATCACCAGCAGGCGGCAGAGCCACAGAAGATTAAATTTGCCCGCCAGTTATTCAAGGAATTACGCGCTTACCTGCAGGCGTGATGGCAGGTATTAATCGGTCCCACCCACGGTAATTTCATCGATCTTCAGGGTTGGCTGGCCGACACCCACCGGCACCGACTGTCCCTCCTTGCCGCAAACCCCGACCCCGGTATCCAGTTCCAGGTCGTTGCCCAGCATCGAGACCTTGTTCATGACCTCGGGGCCGGAACCGATCAGGGTCGCGCCTTTCAGCGGCCGCCCCAGTTTGCCCTCATTGATTTCATAGGCCTCGGACAGCGAGAATACGAAACGCCCCGAGGTGATATCGACCTGGCCGCCACCAAAATTGACCGCGTAGATACCCTTATCCACCGAGGCGATGATTTCCTCCGGGTCCGACTCACCCGGCAACATGTAGGTATTGGTCATCCGCGGCATTGGCAGGTGGGCATAGGATTCACGGCGGCCGTTGGCGGTGGATTGCACCCCCATCAGGCGCGCATTCATCTTGTCCTGCATATAGCCGGTCAGGATGCCGTTTTCGATCAGGGTGGTCGATTGCGCGGGCACCCCTTCATCGTCTACCGACAGCGAACCACGGCGGTTTTCCAGGGTGCCGTCATCCACCACCGTGCATAACGGTGATGCTACCTGCTCGCCCATGCTGTTGCTGTAAGCGGACGTGCCCTTGCGATTGAAATCGCCTTCCAGGCCATGGCCGACCGCCTCGTGCAGCAACACCCCGGGCCAACCCGGCCCCAGCACCACCGGCATGCTGCCGGCCGGGGTCGCCACCGACTGCAGGTTGACACTGGCCTGGCGCACCGCCTCGCGGGCAAAGTCGAAGGCGCGTTCACTATCGAAGAACAGGTCGTAATTATGTCGACCACCGCCACCGGCGCTGCCCTGCTCGCGGCGTCCCTTTTCATGCATCAATACCGTGACATTGAGCCGCACCAGGGGTCGCACATCGGCGGCCAGGGTATTGTCACTGGCCGCGACCAGGATATGTTCGATACTGCCGGCCAGCGAAATGATGACCTGCTCGATCCTCGGGTCAAGGCCGCGGGTAAAGCTGTCCAGCCGTTTCAACAGGTCGACCTTGTCCTCGGCACTGTGCTGGTCGATCGGGTTCTGCGCCTGGTACAGGGTCGGAGCGGGATGGGATTGCAGGGCGATCCGGCCGGACTGGTTCATCCCCAGCTTGGCGATCGCCCCGGCATTTTTCGAGGCCGCGGTCAGGGCGTTGAAACTCAGATCATCGCTGTAGGCAAAGCCGGTTTTTTCACCGCTGATGGCACGGATGCCGACGCCATTTTCGATGTTGAACGATCCTTCGCGGATGATGCCGTCATCCATGACCCATGATTCCTGCTGGCTGACCTGAAAATACAGATCGGCGGCATCGATCTGGTGTCGATGCAACTGGCCCAATACCTGGTCGATTTTATCCACGGTTAATTCGGCGGGTTGTAATACCACCTCGTCGACACTCGTCATTAATCCTGTCATGCTTTATCGCTCACAAAAAAGTTTCGATGGCTTATCACCGGGAAATGTAACCGCAGCCTGAGCTGCTGCTCGAGATCGAGGTCGGCGATCGCATAACCGGCACCGGATGCCAGTTCGTCCAGCACCTGGCCCCAGGGGTCGATGATCAGGCTATGGCCATAGGTTTCACGCCCATTGACATGATAGCCACCCTGCGCCGAGGCCACCACGTAAGCGAGGTTCTCGATCGCCCTGGCCTTGAGCAGGCTATGCCAGTGCGCCTTGCCGGTATCCGCGGTGAATGCGGAGGGCACCACGATGACCTCGGCCCCTTTATCCAGCAGCATGCGGAACAGTTCCGGGAAACGCAGGTCGTAACAAATCGCCAGGCCCAGCTTGACCGAGCCGGTATCCACCACCACGACCTGATCGCCGGGCTCGATCACCGCCGATTCGCGGTAACTTTCACCACCATCCGGCAGGGTCACATCGAACAGGTGGATCTTATCGTAGCGGGAAATACATTGGCCCTGTTGGTCATAGACCAGCAGGGTGTTGTGATAGCGTGCGGGATGGTTCGATGACATCGGTATGCTGCCACCGGCAATGATGATGCGATGGCGGCTGGACTGCTCAGCCAGGAAATTCTGTAACGGCCCGCTACCGGGTTGCTCACTGAACTCGATAACGTCTTCCTGCTGGGCGCCAATCATGCCAAAGTTTTCCGGCAACACCACCAGTTCGGCACCGTCATCCACCGCCTGCGCGATCAGTTTTTCCGTCTGTTGCAGGTTGCCCTGCATGATCGAACCGGAGGCCATTTGGAGTGCAGCTACTCGCATCAGCGTGCTAAATCCTGGCGACTGCCGACCATAATCTGTATCTCATCTTCTACCTGCAAACCTGGTGATAACCTGATGTAATCTGCGGGCACGCCAAGAGAAATCAACCAGTCCTTGAGTTCACTGGCCCACAGCTCGCCACTGTCCTCCCCTGGATGACTGAGCAGGATCAGAGCATCACTGCCGGTCTCCCAGTAAGCAACCGCCAGGCGCACCGGTTCCAACTGCGGGATCATCGCACC
>JAAUXZ010027299.1_pt1 | contig 23776 bp, 24 predicted proteins | sample 7278131 | NCBI WGS metagenome assembly JAAUXZ01 (sample SAMN14350119, study PRJNA611818) | marine sediment metagenome | isolation source: surface marine sediment (3m) | place: French Polynesia: Moorea | collected 2018-08 | reverse complement strand
GGGTGTTGACCACCAACCAGGTCGTCGATGTCATGTATCAGTGTGCCAAGGGCCTGGACTATATCCATCGCCAGGGGATTATCCATCGTGATCTCAAGCCCGGCAATATCATGCTCAGCGTCGACGGCGACGTTAAGATCATGGATTTCAGTATCGCCTATCTCGACATCGGCACCAATAATCTGGGCAAGGTGGTCGGCAGCCCAATGTATCTGCCTCCCGAACAGCTGGCCGAAGACAAGCAACTGGTTGAACAATCGGATATTTATTCGCTGGGCGCGGTGATGTACTCATTGCTCGCACGCCGCCCGTTATTCAAGGCCAGCAGCCTCGACTCATTGATGTACCAGATCAAGAACCTGGAACCCGATGCGCTATCCCTGTTGCGTCCGGATGTACCGGAACAGGTGATCCAGATCGTCGAGAAATGCCTGAGCAAATCGATCGCGGATCGCTATGTCAATGCGCGGGAACTGGTCGGGGTATTGTCCACCGCCTATGCACGCCTGCGCGACAAGGGTGAGCGCATCGACATGAAGGAAAAGTGGTCAACCCTGCGCTACCTGAAATTTTTCCAGGACTTCAGTGATGACCAGATCACCGAGGTCGTCGATGCCTGTGAATGGCGCGATTATAAAAAAGGTGAAACCATCGTGGTCGAGGGCGAGACCGAGACCTCGTTCTATATCATCACCAACGGCAGTGTCGAGGTACACAAGGAAAACAAGATTATCGGTACCATGGAAAAGGGTGACTGCTTTGGCGAGATTGCGTTTATCACCCGCCAGCCGCGCAAGGCCACGATCATTGCCGATTCAGATGTGTCGCTGATGGCGGTTAGCGCGGTGCTACTGGAAAAAGCACCGGTCGAGACCCAGATTCGCTATTACCGGGTATTCCTCGACAACCTGATTGCACGTTTGTCCACCACCACCGAACAGCTGTCCAAACAGGGGCAAGAGACGCCCCACTACTGATGTCTGCTCCAACCGTCACCCTGGCCGTCACCGGCGCATCCGGCGCACCCTATACTCTGCGCCTGCTCGAACAATTATTAAAAGAGAAAGTAAAGGTTTATTTTTTGTGCTCGCAACCCGGGCAGATTGTCATGGCCTCGGAAACCGATTTGAAACTGGGCGGCTCTCCGCAGCAGATGCACAAGCAAATATGTGATTACTTCAACTGTGACCCGGAACAGATCAAAGTCTACGGTAAGGATCAGTGGACCGCACCGATTGCCAGCGGCTCATCGGTAGCCGATGCGATGGTAGTCTGTCCCTGCTCGATGGGTTCCCTCGCCGCCATCGCCAATGGCCTGGGCAACAACCTGCTGCATCGGGCCGCTGATGTCGCGATCAAGGAACAGAAGAAGCTGATCCTGTTGCCGCGGGAGGCGCCTTTTTCCAGCTTGCACCTGGAAAACATGTTGAAATTATCCCGCCTCGGGGTGATTATTCTGCCGCCCAATCCGGCGTTCTATCAGGGGGTCGAATCGGTTCAGGATATCATCGATTTTGTCGTCAGCAAGATCCTCGATCACCTGGGGATCGACAACAACCTGTCACCGCGTTGGGGGGTCAGGAACGAAACCGAACGTAACAGCAAGACATGACGGAATTAGCTATATTTCCCCTACACACGGTGTTACTGCCGGGAAATAAACTGCCATTGAAAATTTTCGAAGCGCGCTACAGCGATATGATCGCCGAATGCATGCGCGAGGACATGCCATTCGGCGTGGTATTGATTTACCAGGGCCAGGAAACCGATACCGATATCGATATATTCACCGTCGGCACCAGTGCCCGGGTCAGTGACTGGCACAACCGTGATGACGGATTGCTCGGGATTACCGCCGAAGGCCTTAGACGCTTTCAAATCATTTCCACCCATACCCAGGATAACGGCCTGTTGCTGGCCGAGATCGAATACCTGGAAGAGGAATCCGCGGTAGCGATACCCGACCAGTATTACTACATGGAGGAATTACTGCGCCACGTGGCATCGAATCAGGCCGAAAATCCGAGCGCTACCGATTTTAACGATATCGTCTATCAATTGATCTACCTGTTGCCGCTGGACAACAGCCTCAAACAACAACTGCTGGAAGTACCCGACTGCCTCGAACGGGCCACCGTATTACATGCCGAGCTGATCCGCCTGGGCGTCATTCAGTATGTCAGCGCAGACAATAACCCCCCGCAGGGCTGAGACCATAAAGAACACGACGCACTTGCAGTGTTCGGTTATAATGCGCGCCATAATTGAGATTCAGGAGTGAAAAGTGGCGGTTGTAGAAGCAACGAGAGAGAATATCGAAGCATTGGTCGAAGACAACGATATTGTCATCTTTGATTTCTGGGCACCCTGGTGCGGGCCTTGCCGTACGTTCGCCCCGATCTTCGAGGCAGCTTCAGAAAAATTTCCCGACATCATCTTTTCCAAGGTCAATACCGAGCAGGAAAGAGAGATCGCCGCTCATTTCAGCATCCGTTCCATCCCCACCATCATGGTATTCCGCGATGCGATGCTGGTATTCGCCCAGCCCGGAGTTATCCCGGAGAATGCCATCGGCGAGCTGATCGACAAGGTCAAGGAACTGGACATGGAAGAAGTCCGTAAAACCAAGGGTAAGGCCTGATATGAAACCGGCTCTCGGTGGACTCCTGCTGCTGTTGAGCCTGTCCCTGCCGGTGCAGGCGGCGGACCTGGCCGGGGTTTTTGTCGAGGACAAGATCACCGTGGCAAACGGGGAAACCCTGATCCTGAATGGCATGGGTCTGCGCGAGAAATTGTGGATCGATGTCTACGTCGGTTCCCTGTACCTGAGCAAGGCCAGCAATAACGTGGCTGATATCCTCGCCATGAACACCGCGCTGCGTATCCGCATCGATTCCATCTACAAGGAAGTCTCCAGCGAAAAATTGATCGATGCCTGGAAAAAGGGCTTTGAGAAGAACCAGACCCCGCAAAAACTGGCACAGCTCAGCGAGGAAATTGCACAGTTTTACAGTTTCTTCGCCGAGAGCTCGAAGAAGGGCGACAATTTTGTTATCGACTATATCCCTGGCCGGGGCACCTCGGTCACCAAGAACGGAACTCTACTCGGGACCATCGAGGGTATCGATTTCAAGGACGCCCTGCTGGAAATCTGGCTCGGTAACTACCCGGTCGACAAGGGCCTGAAAAAAGGCATGCTCGGCCTCAACTAAACCTCATCAAAGAGTCTGGAAAACCGCGCTGGCCGTATCGATGGTCTGCTGCAGGATTGTTTCGTCATGCGCCGAACTGACAAACCCGGCCTCGTAGGCCGAGGGCGCCAGGTAGACCCCACGTTCCAGCATCGCATGGAAGAAGGCACGGAAACGTTCCAGGTCACAGGCACCGACATCGGCAAAACTCTTTACCTGTTCCTGCTCGGTAAAAAACAGTCCAAACATGCCGCCGGCCTTGTTGGCGGTCATTGCTACTCCGTTATCTTTGGCAGCCGCCAGCATCCCCTCGACCAGGAAATCGGTCTTGCGGGTCAGGTCCTCGAAAAAACCGTCGCCACTGATGATCTCCAGATTCTTCAGTCCCGCGGTCATCGCAATCGGATTACCGGACAGGGTGCCGGCCTGGTACACCGGACCGACCGGGGCCAGATGGTCCATGATCTCCTGCTTGCCGCCGAACGCTCCCACCGGCATCCCGCCACCGATAACCTTGCCCAGCGCGGTCAGGTCAGGCTCGATACCGAGGTAGCCCTGGGCGCCGGTCAGGCTGACCCGGAAGCCGGTCATGACCTCATCGATGATGAATACCGCGCCATGTTTACTACAGTTCTCGCGCAGACACTCGAGAAACCCGGGCACCGGCAGGATACAGTTCATGTTACCGGTGATCGGTTCCACGATCAGGCAGGCGATCTCGTCGCCGATATCATCGAACAGCTGGTTGACCTGCTCGATGTTATTGTATTCGAGGGTGATGGTATTCTCCGCCAGCGCCTTTGGAATACCAGGTGAGCTGGGTACCCCCATGGTCAGCGCACCGGAACCGGCCTTGACCAGTAATGAATCACCATGACCGTGATAACAGCCTTCAAACTTGACGATCTTGTCACGCCCGGTATAACCACGGGCCAGGCGGATCGCCGACATCGTGGCCTCGGTACCGGAATTGGTCATCCGCACCTGGTCCATGCCCGGCATCGTCGCGCAGATTTTTTCCGCCAGGATCACTTCCAGTTCGGTCGGCGCACCATAACTGAGACCGTTATCAATCGCCTGCCTGACCGCATCGAGAATTTCATCGTTGGCATGGCCGCAAATCATCGGCCCCCAGGAACCGACATAATCGATATAGGCATTGCCATCGACATCATACATATAGGCGTCCTTGGCTCGCTCGATGAAGATCGGCGTACCACCGACCCCGTTGAAGGCCCGCACCGGGGAATTGACGCCGCCGGGAATGGTTTTCTGCGCGCGCTGGTATAACTGTTCGGATCGGCTCATGGTAATAACGGTATCTGTAAAAGGCCGGTATTCTACGCAAAAACCCGGCGCGTTAGAACAACGGTGATTAACTAGCCCGGGAAAAGCCGGCTGAGCTTTTGCGCCCGGGCCAACACATCGCTGTGGGCGAACAGACCCTGGATCACCGCGATCATGTCGGCCCCCTGCTCGACCAGGATCGACGCGTTGGCCGGGGTGATGCCGCCGATCGCACAGATGGGCAGGGTTAACTCGGCCCTGGCCTGTTGCAGCAGCGCCGGCTCGGCCTGCACCGCGTTGGGCTTGGTTTGGGATGGAAAGAACCGGCCGAAGGCGACGTAGTCGGCGCCCTCTGCCTGCGCCTGCTGAGCCAACTCAAGACGGTTGTAACAGGAACGGCCGATGATGGCCTGTGACCCCAGCTGCGCACGTGCCTGGGCGATCGATGTATCGTCGCGACCCAGATGTACGCCGTCAGCGGACACCGCCAATGCCAGCTCGACATCATCGTTGATCAAGAACAGGGCATCATGCTCGCTGCAGAGTTGGCGCAGGGCCTCGGCCTGGGTTAAACGCTGTGACGGCGGCAACTGCTTGGCCCGGTATTGCAACAGGCGCATCCCACCCTGCAATGCCTGGCTGACCGCAGTGGTCAGGTTTGCCCGATCCCCCAGCAGCTGATGATCGGTAATCCCGTACAGGCCGCGCAGCCTGGAGCGCATGTTCGTCACTAATCCTCGGCTTCAACCCAGAACAGCCGATTCGGGAACAACTGGCCCATGCCCAGACGATAGGCGTTATCCAGGCTGTGCCAGGTGAAATGCTGGGCCTCGCGGGCGGCGGACAGTGGATCGAGGCCCAGCGCGATCAACGCACTCAGGGTCGCGGCCAGGGTACAGCCACTGCCGTGGTATTCATGCGGCAGGCGCGGCCACTCGAAGTGGTCGATCTCACGGTGGTTATGGTACAGGCGATTGACCACATGCCGATTGTCATCATGGGTACCGGTGATCAGCACGTGATCACAGCCCCGATCGAGCAATCCGTTGGCCATCGCCGCCGGGGTATCCGCCTCCGGTACCAGGGCCGCCGCCTCCATCGTATTCGGGGTCAGAATATCGGTGATCGGCAGTAACAGGTTCTGCATCGCCTCGACGATATCGTCATCGGCGAGCTCGGTCCCTGCGCCACTGGCCAGCACCGGGTCGAAGATGACCGGAATATCCTGGTAGTCGTAAAGAATCGTATGCACTGCCTCGATGACATCGACGCTGCCCATCAGGCCCAGCTTGAACGCTGCCACCGGCATATCCTCCAACACCGCGCGCGCGGACTGGATGACGATATCCTCGCCGATCGGGATCAGGCTGCTGACATCGATGCTGTCCTGCACGGTCAGGCAGGTAATGACGCTGCAGGCATGGCAGCCCTGGCTGCTGATGGCCTGGATATCGGCGCTGATGCCCGCGCCACCGGTGGCATCATGGCCGGAAAAACATAACACCACGGGTGGTGATGTAGTTGTCTGATCGTTATCCACTAGATTCAATCCTGCAAAACTTCAGTATAACTCTATCTGCCGCCGGGCGTGAATCATCCGGTCTGGGTCGCTGGCGCAGCCGCCTGCTGCAGGCTCTCATGGTTCATCAGCACCTTGATCAGGCCGATCGAGGGTAAGCCCAACACCGCGGCATAGATGAAAAACACCGGATAACTGCTGGCATCCACCACCCAGCCGGAGAAGCCGGCGATAAATTTAGCCAGCAGCAGCATGATTGAACTGAACAACGCATACTGGGTGGCGGTATAGGCCTTGTTGGTCAGCGCCGACAGGTAGGCGACAAAGGTCGTGGTGGCGATACCGGCAGCCAGGTTATCGGCACCGACCACCATGATCAGCCACATCAGCTCAGCCTGTTGCAAGGCCAGCCAGGCAAACAGCAGGTTGGTCAGCACCACCAGGATCGCCCCGGTCATCAGCATCCGCATCTTGCCGTAATGCATGACCAGCACCCCGCCCAGCAAGGCACCGCCAATCGTCACCAGCGGGCCAACGGTTTTGGTCACCAGGCCGATTTCCAGCTCACTGTAGCCCATGTCGATATAAAACGGGTTGGCCATGACCCCGAGGGTGATATCACTGATCCGAAACACCATGATAAAGGCCAGGATAGTGACCGCGAACAGGCCATGACGGGCAAAGAACTCGGCAAACGGGCTGACCACCGCACCGATAAACCAGTTCTGCAGGCGCTGCCAGGTACCGGCCAGGTGCAACTCACGGTTGGCCCGCTCAATCATCTCCCGCTCGGTATGGCGATCGGCCTGGAGCTGCGCCTGCTGCGGTTCGCTGATAATCAATACACTGACCACCCCGATCAGCATACAGGCCGCCATCACCTGGTAAGCCACCGGCCAGGAATAAAAATGGGCGAGACTGAAGGCACCACCGCCGGCGACGATCATGCCCAGGCGGTAGCCCAGCTGGTAGGTACCGGCCATCGCGCCCTGGTATTCATCTCCGATGGCCTCGATGCGCCAGGCATCGATGGTGATATCCTGGGTGGCGGATGAGAACGCGGTCATTACCGCAAACAACACCACCGCCTGCAACTGGCTCAGTGGATCGCTGGTCGCCATGTTCAACAAGCCGAAGATGACCCCGGCCTGGGCCAGCAGCATCCAGCTGCGACGCTGCCCCAACGCCCTGCCCAGCAGCGGCAGCGGCAGCCGATCCACCAGCGGCGACCAGGTAAACTTCAAGCCGTAGGCCAGCGCCACCCAGCTGACAAAACCGATCGTGGTCTTATCCACGCCTTCGACCCGCAGCCAGGCCGATAAGGTGCCGAACACCAGCAACAACGGCAGGCCCGCAGAGAACCCCAGGAACAACATCGCCAGCACCTTGGGATTTTTATAAACCAGGAAGGATTCGGCCCAGTTATGTCCGCCGTTTTGTCGCGAACCCGCCTGCTTCATTCGGCGCCTTCGATGGCGAACGCATAATCCATGATCAGTGGCGCATGGTCGGAAAAACGTTGGGTTTTATAGATCGAGGCCTGCTGCACCGTGGTTTTGAGTTTGGGTGTCACCACCTGGTAATCGATGCGCCAACCGACGTTGTTATCCCAGGCCTGGCCGCGGTTCGACCACCAGGTGTACTGGTCCTCGCCCGGTTCGACCTCGCGGAAGGCATCGACATAGCCGATGTCGTCGAATATCTCGGTCATCCACTCCCGTTCATAGGGCAGGAACCCTGAATTTTTCTGGTTCGAACGCCAGTTCTTCAGGTCGATCTGCTTGTGCGCGATATTCCAGTCGCCGCAGATGACGAACTCACGGCGTTTGCGCCGCAGTGCCTGTAAATGTAACTTGAAACTATCGAGAAAGCGGTCCTTCGATTGTTGGCGATGATCACCGGAAGAACCGGAAGGTGCGTACAGCGATACCACCGACAGGTTTTTATAGCGAAATTCCAGGTAGCGGCCCTCGTTATCGAATTCACTCTCGCCGTAACCACGGATGATCTCAACCGGTTTATGCCGACTGTAAATGGCGGTCCCGCTATAACCCTTTTTCTGCGCATCGTAATAGGCCGTGACATAACCCCTGGGATGGAATAGCTCATCCTGCAGTTGATCGATCTGGGCCTTGGTCTCCTGCACGCAGATAACGTCAGCATTCTGCGCCGGCAACCAGGCAAAAAAATCTTTGCGCGCCGCGGCACGAATGCCGTTGGTATTGATGGAAATGATCTTCATGTATTCAGACAAGGGATTGATTCCGTTATGATACCGCATCCAGGGCTTTTCAGGTGAACCATGCAAGCATTTCAACAACAGTTTCTACAATATTGTATCGATCGCGGGGTACTCAAATTCGGTGAGTTCACCCTTAAATCGGGGCGGGTCAGTCCCTATTTCTTCAATGCCGGCCTGTTCAATAGCGGCGCCGATCTCGCAGCTCTGGGTGATTTCTATGCCGAGGCAATCCAGCATGCCAGGGTGGAATTCGACCTGTTGTTCGGTCCGGCCTACAAGGGCATACCCCTGGCCGCGATTACCGCTGCCAGCCTGTATCGCCAGCACCAGGTCGACAAGCCTTATGCCTTCGATCGCAAGGAAGTCAAGGACCATGGCGAGGGTGGACAGATCGTCGGCGCCAGGATCTTCGGTGACATCCTGATCATTGATGACGTCATCACCGCCGGCACCGCGATCCGCCAATCGATGCAACTGATCGAATCTTTAGGGGCCAGAGTCAAGGCGGTCACCATCGCCCTCGACCGCCAGGAAAAAGGCCAGGGCGAGCTGTCGGCGATCGAGGAACTCGAACAGCAGGGTATCCAGGTCATCCCGATCATCAGGCTGGAGGACATCATCAGCTACCTGGAAAGCAGCGGTGACCCCTTGCAACTCAAGGCTATCCGTGAATATCGCGCAGTATATGGAATAGCTTGACGCTTATCTGAAACCAGCCAAACGCGGGAACTGATTACCGATAGCACGGTCACAGCAATAAACCCCAGAGATAATATTGTTATGCCCTTGCTCAAAACCACCCTACTGCTGTCACTGTTGCTGCCCACCGCGCTGCTAGCCGATTCGGTTAGCGTCAAAAGCGGTCTCAAGCAAACCGCTGTGCTTGAACTCTATACCTCGGAAGGCTGCAATAGTTGTCCACCCGCCGATAACTGGCTGGCGCAATTAGTCCAAGTGCAGCAGGATGAACTGGATGTCCTGGCCCTGGCCTTTCATGTCGATTACTGGGATTACCTGGGCTGGAAAGATGAGTTCGCCAGCCCCGACTACAGCCAGCGTCAACGCGAACTGGGCATGCTCAACCGCCAGCGCACGATTTATACCCCGGAATTTTTTGTCGATGGCCGGGAGGTTCGCGGCACCGGTAATGTCATCGAGCAAATCCGTCGGGCCAATCAAACCACCGCCAGCGTCGATCTCGAGTTGAGCCTGGAGGTTGACGCCAGCCAGCTGGAGATCCGCCTGCTCAGCCAGGACAAGTCTGAACAGGCTGCCCAGGTACAGTTTGTCGTGTTCGAGGATCATCTGGCGAACCAGGTGGAGCGTGGGGAGAACGCCGGGCGCGAGCTCAAGCACCAGCGTGTAGTGCGCTATCTGAGCCCGCAGCGGCGCCTGCAACCCGAGCTGCAGCATAGTATCAGCCTCGATCCGGAGTGGAAGCGGCAGGACCTTGGCATCGCCGCCCTGGTCACTTCCCCCCGGCAGGAATACCTGCAAGCGGTGTATTCCCGCTTGCCATAAGGCCTATCTGCCCTACAGGCGGCGTTTACATCTGATAATTTAACGGTTATGGTCTATTATCACAGGCTAGGACGAAAATAAACCCGGACGTTTAATCTGTTATCGATGCGGGAAACCTAACAACTGTACAGAGCTTTATTACCCGGATGTTCAATACTAATCAACGATGCGTAGACCATTTACCATGCTCCAAGCTTTTTCTGGCGATTGGTATGACTGCGTTATTGATGCTACCGGTTCAGGCATCCGGACTCTACCGCTGGGTCGATGAAAACGGGGAAATCCGTTACAGCGACCGCCTCCCCCCTGACCAAACCAAGAAACGCTTTCAGAAACTGGCGCCGGACGGACGCGTACTGACCACCAAGGAAGTGTCCAAAACCCCTGCCCAACTCAGGCAGGAACGCGCCGAAGCAGAGCGCAAGCAACGGGAAGAGGAACGCAGGGCCCGGGATGAGGCCCGTAAGCGAGCGGAACAGAAGCATCACGACGATGTTCTGATGTTGACTTACTCTACCGAGGAAGAGTTGATCGAGGCCGAACAGGAGCGTCTGGATGTAATCGACTCGGTGATCAGGCTGCTGCAGAAAAATATCGCCGAAGAAGAGGATAAGAAGTCCAAACTCGAAGATACCGCAAAAACCCGCTATATCGACAATGGCGTCAATGTTCCCGGCGGCCTGGCCCAGCAAATCGAGTATTCGGCGGAGAAAATCGCCTCTCGCCAGCATCAACTGCTATTGAAAATGGAAACGCGGGAAAAGATTAAGCGTCAATACGCAGAAGACCTGATCCGTTACCGCCAGCTTTCGCAGATTCGCAAAGACCAGGAAGCCGCGGCCAAGGCCCGTGAAGAGGAACAGCTCTAGAGATCCAACGGAGCACTAGCCTCTGATCAGGGTCCCTACCCCTTGATTGGTCAGCAATTCCAGTAATACCGAGTGTTTGACCCGACCGTCGATGATATGACTGGTCTTGACCCCGGATTTCACCGCATCCAGCGCACAGGCCACTTTTGGCAACATGCCGCCATGGATGATCCCGTCTTCGATCAACTGATCGGTGGTACCGGCATCGAGGCCGGTCAACAGTTGCCCATCGTTATCCAGCACCCCCGGTGTATTGGTCAGTAACAGCAGTTTCTCTGCACCCAGCACTGCCGCCAGCTTGCCCGCCACCAGATCAGCATTGATATTGTAGGAAGCGCCGTCCTTGCCCACACCCACCGGGGCGATGACCGGGATGAAATCGTCCTCATCCAGCATCTTGACCACCGACGGATCGATACTCTCGACCTGGCCGACATGGCCGAGATCGATGATTTCCGAGGTCTGTTCGCTGCTGCTGGTCAATTCCAGGCGGCGGGCATTGATCAGGCCGCCGTCCTTGCCGGTCAGCCCCACTGCACGTCCACCATGGGTATTGATCAGGGACACGATCTCCTTGTTGACCAGGCCACCCAGCACCATTTGCACGACATCCATGGTTTCGCGATCGGTTACGCGCATGCCCTCGATGAATCGGCTCTCCTTGCCGATACGTTCCAGCAGTTGACCAATCTGGGGCCCCCCGCCGTGGACAATGACCGGATTTACCCCTACCTGTTTCAGCAACACGATATCCTGGGCGAAACTGCTTTTCAGTTGTTCGTCCACCATCGCATTGCCGCCGTATTTAATCACGACGGTTTTACGGTCGAGGCGCTGGATATAGGGTAAGGCCTCGATCAGGATCTCGGCGGTATTGTCAAAACAGTCAGTCATAGGTAAAAAGCTTAGGTTTTTTCGGTTACGGGTCGAGCCTCGCGGTAAACCCGCGCGATTATAGCAATAAGCTCGCGAGCGAGATCGGTTTTTGGTTGGCGCGGCAGTTGTTGCGAGCCTCCCTGCCAGAATACCGCCAGCGCATTGTCATCCACCTCGAAACCGCTGGCCGGATCATCCACCCGGTTAGCCGCGATCATGTCGAGTTTCTTGTGCGCCAGCTTGTGCCGGGCATATTGTTCCAGTTCGCTGGTTTCAGCGGCAAAGCCGACGCAGAAGGGTTTGTTATCCGATAGCGAGACCGAGGCCAGGATATCCGGGGTTTTCACCAGCTGCAGGGTCATCTGCTCAGCCGTCTTCTTGATCTTCTCCTTTGCCACCGCCGCAACCCGGTAATCCGCCACCGCGGCACAGGCAATAAAGATGTCCTGCCCGGTGATATTCTGCGTTACCTGCTGCAGCATATCCCCGGCACTCTCACAGGACAGCAGCGTCACCGAATCCGGTACGTTCAGGCATACCGGCCCGGACACCAGGGTCACCTCGGCCCCGGCATCGCGTGCCGCGGCCGCCAACGCATAGCCCATCTTGCCCGAGCTGCGGTTGGAGAGGAACCGTACCGGGTCGATCGCCTCGCGGGTAGGCCCCGCGGTGATCATTAGCTTGCGACCGGTCAAAGGCCCGGGACGGAACAGGGCCACACTCATATCGGCAAGTTGCTGCGGTTCCAGCATCCGGCCCTCACCGACATCGCCACAGGCCTGCTCGCCCGCGGCCGGGCCCCAGACCAGCAGCGCATGCTGCCTGAGGCGCTGGATATTATCCTGGGTGGCCTGGTTGCTCCACATATGCTGATTCATCGCCGGTGCCACCGCGACCGGACAAGATGCCGCCAGCACGATCGTCAACAGCAGGTTATCGGCATAGCCATCGGCCAGCTTGGCAATACTATCGGCGGAGGCCGGCGCGACGACGATCAAATCGGCCCAACGGGCCAGCTCGATATGATCCATCGCATTGGCCGCGTCAGCATCGAACAACTCCGATAACACCGGTTCACCAGTCAAGGCCTGGAACGTCAGCGGTTGGATAAACTCCTTGGCGGCAGGGGTCATCACGACCCGTACTCTAGCGCCCTGCTTGATCAGCAACCGGCAGTACTCGGCTGCCTTGTAGGCAGCAATCCCGCCGGTAATCCCCAGTAGGATTTTTTTATTGTCTAAATCAGGCATATCTTATATTTTACAGGAGGCATATAAAAACAGCGAGGGAGTGCAGCATGCCTATTACGGATTGGCCGACGGATGAGCGGCCGCGTGAAAAGCTGTTGGCTAAAGGTGCCAACAGCCTGTCCGACGCCGAGTTACTGGCGATCTTTCTACGCACCGGTATCCAGGGCAAGTCGGCGGTCGACCTGGCGCGGGACCTGCTAACCAGCTTCGGTTCCCTGCGCGCCCTGTTAACCAGCCAACAGTCTGAATTTTGCGCCCACAAGGGCCTGGGTACGGCGAAGTATGCCCAATTGCAGGCGGTACTGGAAATGGCCAGGCGGCATCTCGGCGAAAGCCTGAAACGGGACCAGGTCCTCAATAACCCTACCGATACCCGGCTCTATCTGCAATCGATCATGCGCGATTATCACCACGAGGTGTTCGGTTGCCTGATGCTGGATAACAAGAACCGCGCGATCGTGTTCCGCGAATTATTCCGCGGCAGCATCAACAGTTCCAGTGTACATCCTCGCGAGGTGGTCAAGCAGGCATTGGCCGATAATGCCGCCGCGGTGATCCTCGCGCACAACCATCCATCCGGCGTCGCCGAACCCAGCCAGTCTGACCTGCAGGTCACCCAACGCCTGAGCCAGGCGCTGGAGCTGGTGGATATCCGGGTGCTCGATCACCTGGTCATCGGCGACGAAGTATTCTGTTTTTCTGAGCGTGGACTGATTTAGGGCCTTTAAACAGGCCCTACCTAGGAACTGCAGGACAGCATCGAACAGCCCGGTTTATGCCTGGCCCATTCCGGCCGTTTTTCAGCAAATTTTTCCTGCTCGGGCTGTTCGTCATAGGGTCGCCGCAACACCTCATACAGCTCGTGCAACAGCGTAACATCGCCCTCGGCGGCCCGGTCTATGGCCTGTTGGGCGAGGTAGTTGCGCAGGACATATTTCGGATTGACCGCGTTCATCTGCTGTTGTCGCTGTGCCTCGGTAATTTGGTCTGAGTCGATCAATTGTTGGTACCGTGCCAGCCATTGTGCTAATGCCGATAGATACTGATCATCGATCTGGTCCGGTTGATACCAGGCATCCTGCAGGGCCTGTTTAACCGATTCCAACGGCAAGGCTTGCTGACTGAGATCGACCCGGGCCAGGCCGCGATAGAACAGGGTCATATCGGTTTCCACCTGCTGCAGTAAACTGAATAAATCGGTGAGCAGCTGGTTGATCTCATCGCTGCTATCGGCAAAGCCGAGTTTGTTCGCCAGCATGCGCTGGTATTGCTGCTGGAAATGATCCGCGTATGACTGCAGGGCTTGCTCCAGGGGTGCCGCATCGTTGATCAGAGGATAAATAGCTTCCGCCAGTTGCAGCAGATTCCAGTGCGCTACCTGCGGTTGATGTGAGAAGCGGTAACGTCGACCCTGGGCATCGGTGGTGTTCGGCGTCCAGTCCGGGTCATAGTCTTCCAGCCAGCCATAAGGGCCATAGTCGATGGTCAGGCCGAGGATCGACATATTATCGGTATTCATCACGCCATGCACGAAGCCAACGCGCATCCAGTGCACGATCATATCCGCGGTGCGGATACAGACTTCCTCGAACCATTGCCGATAAACCTCCGGTGCCGACAGATCGAGATGCGGAAAATCGGTTTTAATCGTGTAATCCAGCAGTTTCTGCAGGGTATCGAAACTGCGTTGTGCGGTCAGGATCTGGAAATTACCAAAGCGGGTGAAACTCGGCGCAACCCGGCACACGACCGCCCCGGGCTCGAACTGTGGGTTACCGTCATACAGCATATCGCGCACCACCTTCTCGCCGGTGGTGACCAGGCTCAGCGCACGGGTGGTCGGGATACCAAGATGATGCATGGCCTCGCTGCAAAGGAATTCACGCAACGAGGAACGCAATACCGCGAGACCGTCAGCATTACGTGAGTAGGGGGTCAAGCCAGATCCCTTCAGTTGTAACGACCAGCGTTGATTCTGCCGGTTGATGACATCGCCCAACAGGATGGCCCGGCCATCACCCAGTTGTCCGGCCCAGTGCCCGAACTGGTGGCCACCGTAACACATGGCATAGGGCTGCATCTCCGGCAACACATTGTTGCCGGCAAACACCTGCAGGAATTCATCGCTATCCGCCAGGGATTCGGTTAAATCCAGTTGTTGCAGCATTTCCCGGGAATAGGCCAGCAACGATGGTTGCGTGACCGGGGTTGGGTCGACATAGGAAAAACAGGCGTCATTGACCTGGCGGCGATAATTCTCGCGTTCCGGATCTGCCGGCAGTTCACGGACGAAGCGGTTATCGAAGGTTAATTCCTGTAAAGAGCTCAGGGTGGTCTCGGTCATAGAACAAAAATACTCCCTCTGGAGCGAGTTTTCTCTATGCCGTAAATGGGGTTACTCTGCTAATCGTGCAAGGTCTGCGAATAATTCAGCACTTTGCCCTGAGGCATAAATGCAGCCCCTGCTGGTAGTACTGGCCGGCTTTTTCCGCCTGCCCCAGCTCTTCCCGGGTGAGCAGGTCCGCCAGTTCCAGGCAGTTTTGCGCGGTGGGTTTGGCGCCGATGCTGGCCTCCAGATAGCTTTGTGCCTTGCCCCATAACTTGAGGCGGATGCAAATACGCCCCAACGCCAGCAGCAGAACATCGCTATTGCCATATTCCTGGAGCCATTTTTCAGCGACCGCCAATTGGCCGCTGGCATCCTCTACCTCCAGACCACCATAAAATTCCACCGCCTTGGCATCCCATTTCTGGTTGATGGATTTGACCAGGATCTGTTCCAGGGCACGCATATCCTGGCTGTTACGCTGGGCTACATCGATGTAATAGAGGATCAGATCGGTATTGGCATGGTAATCCTTCGGGATCTTGGCCCAGGCCTTGTCCAGTGAATCCGGGTCGGTCAGGGCGGTTTCATCGAGCAGACCCACATAGGCCTTGAGCTCGATATCCTTCATCCTGGCCTCATCGAACAGTTTCTTCTTGCGCACTTCCGGCAATAATTCGCTCAGGGTGGTCCATTCCTCGAGCTGCAGGTAGACCCTGACCAGCAACTTCAGGATGTAATCATGCTTGGGCATGATCGTACGCAAATGAGTCAGGGTCGCCAGCGCCCGCTCGGTCTGCTTGGAGGCCAGTTGCAATTCACCCTGGGTGACGCCGATGGCGATAACCGCTTCCGGCTTGGCCTCATGCGCATCTTTCAGGTAGTTGTCGCGTTGGTCATATTTACCCTGCAGCTGCGCAGCACGGGCGGCAGCCAGGTAATTCAACAGGGGATTGTCGGCATACTGGACCAGTTTCAACAGGCTGGTCTCAGCCTGGGCGAAGCGACCTTCGGCGAGATCGATCAGGCCCTGGTTGGACAGGCGCCGGCTTTTATCGATGCGCCTTTTCTCCTTGCGCTTTCTCAAGGTCCGCGGCAGGCGCCAGATAGCCATTAACAGGCGTAACAACAACTGGATGACCAGGCCGGCGATGACCACCGCGACGATGCCGAAGGCAAGACTGGTTTCGAGTGAGTAGTCGGCATATTTAATCAGCACGAAGCCCGGGTCCTTCTGCACGGCCAGTACCGCCAGCAGTAGCGCGATGACCAGGATCAGCAGACCGATAATAAACTTAACCATTGTCAGCCTCCTGCTCCGCTTGTGCCGGTTGCTCTGCTTCTGCTTCTGCTTCTGCTTCTGCTTCTGCTTCTGCTTCTGCTTCTGGTTCTGGTGCATTGGCGCGTTGTTCTTGCAACTGCTTGAGTAGGCGCAGTGAACCCGAGATATCCGGTAATTCCGGTTTGATCGGAGATTGCTGCAGTTTCAGCAGCGATTCGAAAAAATCCGCGTTCGCCGCGTCTTCGAGATCGTAATACTCCCGGAACAGGCTGACATTCTCGTCCATCAGGCGCTGATAGCGGACCGCATCCCGGTCCAACACCGTCCAGCGGGTCAGTTTCAGATTGTCCTCGAGCTTTTCCGCCACATCGATGACCAGGGTCTGGGTAAGCTGTTCCACCTTGGGTTGGTCACTCTTGATGGTAACCAGCGAGGTAAAGAAAGTTTCCAGCCTCTGCCTCAGACCGGGCTCCCCGTCAACCGCGATCGGTTGCGCCGAGTCAGAGCCCGGGTCGGTGATGATCCTGGTTTGATAGCCGGGCTTGAGAGTGCTGATCTGACGCCCCAACCGTGATAACAACAGGGTCATACCGACCAGGTCGGGACGTACCCGGGTCTTTAGCTGAGCCACTTCTTCGCTGATCTGTACCCTCACCGGCAACAGGCCCGGATCTGCCAACTCGGCAATTAGGTCACTGGCCGCCAGCAGGGTTTTGGCGGCACCCTCGAAATCGTTTTCCAGCACCAGCTTGTGCTGCGCGATCGACAACAGGTATTCAACCTCGGCCAATTGCCAGCCATTTTCATCGCGCCCGTACAATTCGTATAACTTTTGGGTGGAATCCAGCAGGTCCTGTTGTTGTTGCTCCAAACCGGACAGGCGTCCATCGGTCTGACCTACACTACGCTGCAACGGCTGGATACCGGCATCGAGCTGTGCCCGGGTCGGACGTTGCTGGATCAGTGCCTGCAAATCACTGATCTGTGCCTGCATCTGCTGCTGATATTGCAGAAAATACTGCCAGCCATAAAAGCCACCGGCAGCAACCAGGGATCCAAAAACCAGGAATAAAAACAGCGGGAAGAGACGGCCGGATTTGGCAGGTTTGGCTGGCTGTTGTAACAGCTCCTCAGTTTCGGTGGTGGATTCTGCAGGTTCCTGTTCAGGTTTATCGAGTTGCTTCATATCCGGGTTTTAATCAACAGTGGTAGTTGTTACTGACACACCCTGGCGACCGCAAGCCAGGTGCGACCCATTGGTGTAATCAGTGATAGATTTAGCATAGTAAATTATATTCCTCCTGCCTTATTCTGCGCTTGGCGCTGGCAGTTTATTCTGCTTGCAAGCGGCGATGATTATTCATGTTTTGGATTGTCGCCAATGTTGCAAGGCCAGCACGATACCCTCGTCGCTGGCAGTACCCGCGATGATGACCTCGGCATTATGTCCCAGATCACGCGCGGTTTCACGCATTCTATCACTGATTAACAGCCAGGGCAGTCCACGCAACTGGTCGGCCTGTGGTTGATTCAACAGCTTGAAACAGTTGTGCAAACCTTCCGCACTGGTGAACACGACGATCTCGGGAATATGCTCAGCGGTCAGCAGCGCGAAATCCTCTGCCGTGGTCGCCGGCAGCTCGCGGCGATAAACCTCACAGTAATCGACCTCGGCACCTCGTTCACGCAGGGTATCACCGAGCAGGTTACGGCCTTCCTGACCCCGCATGATCAAAACCCGTTTGCCTGCCACCTTCTGTAATGCCGGTGATTGTAGCAGCCCCTCGCTGTTGTAACTGCTGGCAGGAATGATCTGGGATTCAATGCCGTGATCCTTGAGCGCCATCCAGCTGCCCTTGCCAATCACGCCGAACTGAAGATCGGCCGGCACCTGCTCAGGATCGAGGAAATGAAAACTGAAGTCCACCGCGTTGCGACTGACGAACAGGACCAGGTCATAGTCTCTGATATTGTCCGGCAACCCGGTCAAAAAAGGGGTCGGACTGGCTGCGGCAATCGCAATCGTCGGAAAGTTGAGCGGATAGAAACCGGCTTCGGTTAACAACCGGTTGAGCAGCTCGGTCTGGTGTGCGGGCCGCGTAACCAGGCAGGTTACGCTGCTGCCGCTAGGCTGATGACTCATGTAAGGCCGCCAGTATCTCTCCCGCCCCCTGATCCAGCAGGTCATGCGCCAGCTGTTGACCCAATGCCTGGGCCTGGGTGGAGGGTCCGCGGATTTCCGCGCGCAATACGCGACTGCCATCCGGTTCACCGACCAGGCCGCGCAGATACAACTGATCGCCTTCGAGCACGGCATAGCCGGCCAGCGGCACCTGGCAGCCTCCCTGCAGGGTTTCATTCATCGCCCGTTCGGCCAAAACCCTGGTGGTGGTCTCGCTATCCGCCAGCGGCGCAATCAATTGCTTGATCGTCTCATCATCGCTGCGCGTCTCTATCCCCATTGCGCCCTGCCCGATCGCCGGCAGACTTTCCTCCGGCTCCAGCAGCGCGCGAATACGCGCATCGAATCCCAGGCGTTTCAGGCCGGCAGCGGCGAGGATGATCGCATCATACTCGCCGTCATCGAGTTTCTGCAGGCGGGTGTTGACGTTGCCTCGCAGCCAGTTGATCTCGAGCGCGGGGTATTTTTCCCCGATCTGGGTCTGGCGGCGCAGGCTGGAGGTGCCGAGACGGGAGCCGGCGGGCATATCGGCCAGGCTGGCATAGTTATTGGAGACAAACGCATCACGCGGATCCTCGCGCTGCATGATCAGCGCCAGTTCCAGACCCTCAGGAAATTCGACCGGTACATCTTTCATCGAGTGCACCGCGATATCGGCCTCGTGGGCGAGCAGACCGGCTTCCAGTTCCTTGACGAACAGGCCCTTACCACCGACCTTGGCCAGCGGCGCATCGAGGATCTTGTCGCCCTTGGTTTTCATCTTGATCAGTTCGACTTCCAGCTCGGGATACAGCGTGCTGAGACGGCGACTGACTTCTTCCGCCTGCCACAGCGCCAACGGGCTGCTGCGGGTGGCAATTTTCAGGATTTTGATAGGAGTATTCATGGCAGCGCATTATAGAGCAGCCGCCGGGGGAATTGAAACTGGTGGAGGCATGCGGCAGTGGACCCGCCGCAACGGTTACAGATTCTTCAGGACTTTGCGCACACCGGGCAGGTGACGGCGGCTGATTTCCAGTTTGTCATCGATCTCGTTGAAAAACACCTGGTGACCATCCGGGTTGTTTTTCATCCCCGCGATCTTGTCCAGCCGGACCAGGGCATTGCGGTGGATGCGATGAAAATCCGTGGCAAACTCCTGCTCGAGCTTTTTCAGCGGTTCTTCGATCAACACCTCGCCGTCGATATGGCGCACGGTGACGTATTTCTGCTCGGCCTGAAAATAAAAGATATCTTCCAGCGGAATCAACACCAGGTTGCCACGCACCCTGGCACAGATATGCTTGCGCACTTCTTCCTGGGACACCTGGTCGAGGCGGTCCTGTACCTGCGCCCGGTTGAGGCGGCTACAGGCAGCCAGGGATTCCTGCAATTTTTCCACCTTGACCGGCTTCAGCAGATAATCCACCGCATGCGACTCAAAAGCCTCCAGCGCATGATCGGAGAAGGCGGTGGTGAAAATGATCGCCGGCGGGCGTTCGTTATTCGTGATATGACGAGCCGATTCGAGGCCATCCATGCCCGGCATACGGATATCCATCAGCGCGATATCCGGCTCATATTCCCGCGCCAGCTCAATAGCTTCATTGCCATTTCGTGCCTCGGCCACGATCTTGTATTCCGGCATAGCTCCCAGCAAACGCTTTAAACGCTCCCTGGCCGGTTTTTCATCATCAACAATGAGTACTTTCATATTTTATTATCTGTTTAATTGCCTACATAGATATTCGTCACTACGCGATGACAAAATAAATCAGGATCCTGAATTTTTAGTTTCGACAGGTATCCTGATAGTTACTTTATATAGATCATTTTCAGCAACATGCTCGATATTTGCCTGCCCAAGGAAGGCCAGTTTTAGCCGTTCTGTGATATTTTTAACTGCCATGCGGTTACCCTGGCGCCGTTCTTCCTCCCTGCGCTCACTGTTCGGATTGCTGATTTCGATCAGCAGTTCGTTGTCCTGGCGGATCGAAATGTTGACCTCTCCACCCTCTTCCAGGGGTTCTATACCGTGGTAAATGGCATTTTCCACCAGCGGCTGCAGGGTCAGCGCCGGCATCATGATATCCAGCACATCCACCTGCTCGATCGCCCAATTGACCTGCAAACGCTCTTCCAAGCGCAGCATTTCCAGGTCGATGTAGTCCTGGGTCAGCTCGATCTCGCGCTGCAGGCTGACGATATTGTCGTCCTGCAGGCTGGCGCGGAACAGATCGGCCAGGTTCTCGATCGCCTCTTCGGCACGCGCCGGGGCATCATGAGTCAGGCTGGCAATGGTATTCAGGCTGTTGAACAGAAAATGCGGGCGAATCCTGGCCTGCAGTGCCTGTAACCTGGCCTGTGACTCAGCGCGGATGATCTTTTGGCCCTCGTACTTGATATAGAAATAACGCAGGGACAGGCCGTACAACACCAGGCTGATGGCGACATGCTGCGCCATGATGGGTAACCACTGACGCTGCCCGAACATACCCAGGTGCATCAGGTCATTGATCTCAAAAGCCAGCCACGACATCAGGACCGTCACGCTGACCACCACCAGCAGGCTCGATATGGTCGCTCTGAGCGTATCGTCCATGAAACTGAAACGGCGAAACAGGCACAACAAAGCCGCACTGGACAGGCCTATCCACTGGATATACAGCGAGATCAGGGCCAGATGGATAAACAGATTGCTCTCAACCCGGATACTCGCCAATACCAGCACGATGGCGACGAGCTCGAGCACCAGGATCAGCATCAGATTCGATTCGGCACTGCAAAAATCGGGTAGAAAACAGTCTTTTTCCATTAGTTTGCTGTGATTTGGGTTAAATTTTCCGCATAATCGGCTTGCTTCGCTTACAGCGTCTTTCAAGCATAGAACAATTTCATTAATTTATTTTATCGCTCATCAGTTTCGGATAAACGCATGGCAAAACAATCGGATTCCCGCATGTGGGGTGGTCGCTTTCAGGAACAAACCGACGAATTTGTCGAGGCCTTCACCGCCTCGGTGGATTTCGATCAGCGCCTGGCGCTGGTGGATATCCAGGGTTCGCTGGCGCATGCCCGAATGTTGCAGCATGTGGGGGTATTATCTGCCGACGAACTGGCCCAGATCGAACAGGGCCTGGGGCAGATCGAGCAGGAAGTGCAGGCCGGCAGCTTCAACTGGTCGGTCAAGCTGGAAGACGTGCATATGAATGTCGAAGCGCGGCTGACCTCGCTGATCGGCGATGCCGGCAAGAAACTACATACCGGGCGCTCACGCAACGATCAGATCGCAACCGATATCCGCCTCTATCTGCGGGAGCAGATTGGCGTGTGCCAGCAATATATCCGGCATTTTCAGCAGGGGCTGCTGGACCTGGCCGAACAGCATGCGGAGACGATCCTGCCCGGCTTTACCCATTTACAGGTGGCGCAACCGATTACCTTCGGTCATCACATGCTGGCCTGGTTTGAAATGCTGGAACGCGACCACGGGCGCCTGGCCGATTGCGCAAAACGGGCGAATATCATGCCGCTGGGCGCTGCCGCGCTGGCCGGGACCTCGTATCCGCTGGACCGGGAATATAGCGCCAAATTACTCGATTTCACTGCCCCCTCACGGAATTCACTGGATGCGGTCAGCGACCGCGACTTCGCCATCGAGTTTTGTGCCGCGGCCGCGATTTGCATGACGCACCTGTCGCGGATGGCGGAAGAGCTGGTGATCTGGTCATCGGCCCAGTTTAATTTTATCGAATTGCCCGACCGCTACTGCACCGGTTCCTCGATCATGCCGCAAAAGAAAAACCCGGACGTGCCGGAACTGGTGCGCGGCAAGACCGGCCGCGTCAACGGCCACCTGGTCAGCCTGCTGACCCTGATGAAATCGCAGACCCTGGCCTATAACAAGGACAACCAGGAAGACAAGGAGCCCCTGTTCGATACGATCGATACCCTGGTCGGCAGCCTGCGCGCATTTGCCGATATGGTGCCCAACCTGACGGTCAATGCGGAAGCCATGTACCAGGCTGCCAGGCAGGGCTTTTCCACCGCTACCGACCTGGCCGATTACCTGGTCAACAAGGGACTGCCGTTTCGTGATGCGCACGAGGTAGTGGGGAACGCGGTGGCCTATGCGATCGAGCAGGGCAAGGACCTGTCAGACTGCGGCCTGGATGAGCTGCAACAGTTCCATGCCAGCATCGAGCAGGATGTATTCGAGGTGTTGACCCTGGAAGGCTCGGTCAATGCGCGGGATATCCTCGGCGGCACCGCACCGGCCCAGGTGCGTAAGCAGATCGCCCAGTGTCGGCAGTTAATCGCCTGAGCCGAGCCGGCGCAATCCGACCCGCTGGCCAAGCCTGGCCAGCAATCCCGGTTTCTTTTCCAGCGGCGGCTCAGGATTGAAATCCGCCGCAATCGCCTTGGCGGCAGGGATTTCCCGTTGGATCGCCCGCGTGATATCGAGAGTGATACCGGCGATCGGCTCGGCGCTGACCCATAACAGGCCCAGCTTGATATTGAGATCGACATACACCACCGCATGCTCTAGCTGGCGCAGGCTGCGGCGAATTTTGTGCATGCAGGCCTCGATACCGGCGTCCCCCTGGTGCTTGAGGCCCGGTATCAGCAACAGGCAATCGACATAGGCCTTGCCCTGCCGATCACGCGCCGGCGCGCGCGACCATAACGGACTGCCGCCGACGAGATAGGCTGGATGCGGTGAATTCTTTGACATTAACGGTTACAGCTCCAAAACCTCGATCAGCCAGTTGCGGATATCGACGATTTCCTGCGCACACAGGCTATGCTGCATGCCGCGGTATTCATGCCATTGCAACGGGTAATCCATGCGTTGCAGGTGATCGCGCGACTGGTAGGCTAACGGCGGCTGTACTACCGGATCACTATCACCATGGGCCATCAGGATCGGCACCAGGGCGTTGTGTTGATTGGATTCAGCCTGCAGGGTATCCGCCAACGGCAGGTAGGTGGACAAGGCCATTAGCCCGGCCAGTGGTTTATCGAAGCGCAATCCGGTCTGCAGAATGACCGCGCCGCCCTGGGAAAAACCGGCCAGCACGATCCGCGTACTATCGATGCCCTGCGCTATCTGCTGATGTACCAGGTCTTCTAGGTACTGCTGGGACTGACGGATACCCGCCTCGTCCTGTTCACTGCCAATATCCATCGCCCTGATGTCATACCAGGCACGCATAATATCACCGCCGTTGATGGTGACCGGTATCATCGGT
>JAAUXZ010001400.1_pt1 | contig 23782 bp, 23 predicted proteins | sample 7278131 | NCBI WGS metagenome assembly JAAUXZ01 (sample SAMN14350119, study PRJNA611818) | marine sediment metagenome | isolation source: surface marine sediment (3m) | place: French Polynesia: Moorea | collected 2018-08 | reverse complement strand
CCTGTAATGATTTAAGTCGCTTCGCCATCTCTTCATCATCAGGATTGATTGCAGCAATTGTGGATTGTTGTTCCAGAGCAATAGTAAGCCAGCGGGCCTGTTGCTCCTGATATTTACGTTCAAGGTAATCCAGGTAGACGCCACGTTCCTTCAGGAACTTGTTACGTTCATTCTGCAGATAAACACTATTCGGATAATGATCAAGGCCATCATCGTAGAGACCCAGTGCTGTATCCCAGTCGCCGCTCTTAACCACCTCGAGGGCCCTGTTGCTGACTGCCTGTTCATATTTTCGTGCGTCTCGCTTGATCTGGGGCAGGCGCTTTGTCACTTCTGCATACTGAGGATGTTTAGGGTCCATTTTTTCATAGACAGAAAAGATGCGACCATACTCATTTTCTTCTTCCCATGACTGCAGGCGCTGCAGTACGTCAGGTTGCCTGGCCTGATAGGTGGCGCAGGATGTGAGTAGCAATAGTGCCAGGAGGGAAGAAAGCAGTAGTCGTGTCATTCGGCATTTTTCTTAAGAATACGCTCAGCATGGTCTGCCAGTTGTTGCTGATAATCAATACTCAGGTCTTCAATGGTATAGGTATGAATTGGCTCAGACCGCCCCCTGATAATGAGTTCGCCCTTTTTGCTGGCAATCACACGCGTATGAACGGTTAACTGGTCGTAGAGATTTTCCTGGATCAGAATTTCTCCGGGGCCGGCCAGGGTAGATAGACGTGAGGCCAGGTTTACTGCATCACCCACCACGGTATATTGCATGCGGTCCGGTGCGCCCATGTTGCCTGCCAGCATATGACCGGTATTGATGCCAATGCGAAAATGTATAGCCTGTTTGCGCTCGGCCAGTCTGTTCTGGTTGAGGCGTTCGGTCAGCTTCTGGATTAGCACCGCACAGGCAACCGCATTGAAATGCTGCTGTGTATCATGTTCCGGGACCCCAAAAACGATCATTGCGCAGTCACCGATGAATTTATCGATAGTGCCCTGGTAGGCGGAACTGGCCTCTGTGATCATGCCAAAGTATTCATTCAGGATGTGCGAGACTTCCTGAGGTGAAGACTCTTCCGCGATCTTTGTAAAACCGACAATATCTGCAAACAAGACAGTGGCATTAACATGCGTACCGCCCAGTTCAACACGTTCCAGGTTATTCAGTATCTGTTTGGCGACATTGCTGGAGACATACCTAGAAAGGGCCTGTTCAACCTGTGATTTCTTGAGTAGTCCGTGGGCCATATCATTAAAGGCGCTCATCAGGAGCCCAACCTCATCATGGCGTTTTTCCTTTAGCCTGACATGATAATCGCCTTCACCTATCGCGATGCTGGCATCTAGCAACTCCTGAACGGGCCTGGTGATTCGGCGACTCATCAGGACTGCGATCAGGATAGCCAGAATGAGCATGAGAAATACCACGATGCCAAGGGTTTTCATCGAGGCCCTGAAGTTTTCCTGAATATGCCTTCGACTGAAGGTGACCAGTACATGGCCCGCAACAATATTCTTGTACCGAATAGGCGTGATATATGAGGACATTTCTTCACTGGCGCCATCTTTATGTACATGGGTCCAGGTCAGGCTGTACTCGTAATCATTCAATGCGACGGATTGCTGGTAAAGCCGGTCTACATTTTCCCCTGGTACGATGCCATGAGTGACGATCGCGTCACTTTGTTCAGAGTAAATGACGGCACCCAGTGCATTGCGCGTATTGCCCAGTTTTCTGGTCAGGGTAGTCAGGGTGATGCTGTCGTTCGCGAGTAGTGGCTCTCTGGCGCTCTCGGCAAAGATGCGTGCAATACTCTGACCAAACTGGTTCATCTGACTCTGCATAAGCCGGGCCTGGTGAGTCAGGGTGATAAAGCCCAGAAGCATAATGCCCAGGGTGAAGGCCAGTGTCAGGGTAATACCTAGTTTGAAGACAATAGGAACATATTGTCGCTTGCCAGTCTTGGGCGAGCGATCAGCATCCTGTATATCCAGAGGCACTGGCCGGTTCGTATCAGGTACAGGGTCCATTGTTTCATTGGGCAGACATGTCTTACCCGAATCATAACACGTGCCAGTTCAAGGCAGTTTCAGTGCCTGCTTAGAACACCTGCATGTGCAAGACTGTGGTTACGCCCGCGTAGATAACACCCAGAGCCAGAACCTTGGCTGGTTTCTTCAGGATCGAAAGATGGCGTACAGTCAGCAGGCCGGCAAATACTGAGTAGAGAATCAGTAAGATAACTGCCTGTTCAGGAAGCAGGATGTTAATTGCCCACGCACTTAGCAGGACTACGTATACGCCAACAGTACTAATGGTTATCAGTTTAAGCAGGGGGTTGGGTATGATGCATTCTTCTTCGAACTTCATCTCATTGCTGAGACTCATCGACATACTCCAGATGTATTAGATGCGTCTAATATACCTGAACATGCCTAAACTGCAATGGCCTGAAATGGCGATATTCATGATCTCGTGATGGTGTTCACGATTTACTCCTAGTTATTGATATTGCTGAAAAATATTGGAACTTTTGTGCATTGCGTCGGACACCGGAGCCATAGTAGGGAAAGTAACTATTCAGATTAAGGGCGTTTGCCAGAATATGCTGCTGGTATGCGGTTAACTGTGATCTGGTCGGCATGAGTTAATCCTTGTAATGTTCTAAACTTCTGCCCTGAATGACAGGATTACAGACCATGAATGAAAATGAGAATAACGACCGTCTGAGTATGATCAGTGCACTTTCTGGCACCATCCTGATCATCGTCACCCTGATTACGATTGCAGCGCAGATCCAGCGAATTACAGAATACGCGGCAGAAATTTATGAGTCTGGTGTCCTCGTCCAGCTGGAGCTGGATGGACTGCAAAAAGAGCAACTCGCTCTTGAGTCAGTGCTGAGAGAGGCTGATAGTGGTGCCATGACTGACTCCGGGGTGGAGGTAGCGGGGATCTTCTATACCGTTGCCCAGATTGAGCGCCTCAGGGCCGAACTTGAGCGCTATGAAAACCTGGTTATTGTCAAACGAGAAACACTGGCTGCTATTACGCAATCTAAACGGGGTTTGCTGATAGATCTTCAGATTCTGTTCTGGACAGGGTTATTTGTGTTACTGGTTGGAATCATCATGGCAGTTCTCGGTTATATGAGCTGGTTCCATCGTCTGAAGATTTTCCGTGACCGTCGTGCTGGCCCCAGAAGAGATGACCTGCAGGCCTTTACGGATTAGGTTTTCTGATTATTCACCCTGGGTACGGGTCGCCCCGCATCGCGTACATCGGTAGCGGGTGACCAGGCGGCCTTTTTTGCTATCAAAGGGGCGATCAACAATTTCCCACTTGTGAAATCCACTACGGCATAACGTTTTGCCTTTATGCTTCTCACTCGCTTTAGGTTTTTTGAAGGGGAGGATATCAGCCATCAGAGCTGGAGCCACCGAGGCAGGGCGGTGATTCAGGAATCTTACCGTAGCGGTCAAACCATTCTGAAGGTGTCAGCGTGTGCATAGACAGGGCATGTACCGAACCCTGTAGCTCATCGGACAGGATCTGGTTGATCATTTTATGACGGTTAATCAGAGATTTATCTGAAAATTCGTTGCTGACAATGACAATCTTAAAATGCGATTCTGATCCGGCAGGAACATTATGGTTGCTGGACTCATTGATCACTTCCAGATGCTCAGGCGTCAGACTCTGAAGTTTATGTTCAATTTGTGACTGTATGGACATTGATCCTAAACCTTTAATAAATAAATCATAAGATAACATGCCGTCATGTTGTTATGCCTACACCCCGACTCCAGGTCAGGTAATTTGAAGCGGTACTTATCGTATACTTTGCCGATACTTCCAACCCGGTGAATAGTTCTTGATGAATAAGCAACACGCTCAGCCTCAGGCGATCAAACTCTCAGAATATCAGCCACCTGATTATCTTGTTGATGAGGTCAGGCTCACCTTCGACCTCGATCCTCTGGCCACTCGCGTAAGCAATGAGATGCATATCAGGCGTAATCCAGATGCTAAGGCTGGAGGGGTTCTTACGCTGGATGGTGAAAACCAGAAGCTCATTTCGGTACAGATCAACGGTGTCATACTCGAGGCTGGGGATTTTCAGCTTGAAGCCGGCGCGCTCACTATTCCTGTGACAGATGACACCTTTGTTGTGCAGGTAGAGACAGAAATTAGTCCCCAGCAGAACACGGCGCTTGAGGGACTTTACCTTTCCTCCGGAAATTTCTGCACGCAGTGCGAGGCCGAGGGTTTCAGACGCATAACCTTCTACCCTGACCGTCCCGACGTCATGGCCAGGTTTCATACGCGGATCATTGCCGATGAGCAGGACTACCCGGTCCTGTTATCTAATGGTACCCCGGTAGCCAGAGGCCGATCAGAACCTGGCCGCCACTGGGTGGAATGGGAGGACCCCTACCCGAAACCCAGCTACCTTTTTGCGCTGGTTGCCGGGAAGCTCGCAGTACTGGAAGACAAGTTCGTGACCCGGTCTGGCCGTAGTGTTGACCTGCGAATCTATGTTGAGCCGCATAATCTGGATAAGTGTGATCATGCCATGCGCTCACTTAAGCGTGCCATGCGCTGGGATGAAGAGATCTTTGGGCTGGAATACGACCTTGATATCTACATGATTGTTGCAGTTGATGACTTCAACATGGGGGCTATGGAAAACAAGGGGCTCAACGTCTTCAATTCCAAATTTGTACTGGCACGTCCCGACACCGCAACAGATGATGATTATGTGAATATCGAGGCAGTCATAGCCCATGAATATTTTCATAACTGGACCGGTAATCGAGTGACCTGTAGAGACTGGTTTCAGCTGAGCCTCAAAGAAGGCCTGACCGTATTTCGGGACCAGCAGTTTACTGCTGACATGACCTCGGCAGCGGTCAAGCGTATCCACGATGTGCGCATGCTGCGTACTCATCAGTTTGCAGAAGACGCCAGTCCGATGGCGCATCCGGTCAGGCCCCAGTCTTACATCGAGATCAATAACTTTTATACGGTCACGGTTTATGAAAAGGGTGCTGAGGTTGTGCGCATGTACCAGACCCTGCTGGGCAGGGAGGGTTTCAGAAAGGGAATGGACCTATATTTTCAACGCCATGATGGCCAAGCGGTCACGACAGATGATTTCAGGGCCGCGATGGCAGATGCCAACGACTATGACCTGCGCCAGTTCCAGCGCTGGTATGACCAGGCGGGAACACCGGTACTCAGCGTGAGTGGAGCATTCGATCAGGAATCACAGGTATTTAGACTTACCTTCAGTCAGTCCTGCCCCGCAACACCAGGCCAGGACGAAAAGGCGCCATTCCTCATTCCCGTTAAACTTGCCCTGCTTGATCGCACAGGTCAGGCAATCCCCTTACAGTTCTCCGGTAGCCATTCTGAAGCAGTTGGCGAGATGACACTCATGCTCACAGAGCAGGAGAAGACCCTCGAATTCAGCAATATTCCTGAGCCACCGCTACCCTCATTGCTCAGGGGGTTTTCTGCTCCAGTTAGCCTTGAATATGACTATAGCGGTGATGAACTCGCCTTTCTGATGGCTAATGATGGCGACCTGTTCAACCGCTGGGAAGCAGGTCAACGACTTGCCATGCAGACGCTGCTGTCACTGATAGATGATATTGACCAGGGTAGAAGTCTGGCCCTTCCTGACTACCTGCAACATGCCGTTGCAGCATTGTTAAGAAGCGCTGAAGTTGATCCTGCGCTGGTAGCAGAGGCACTGGTTCTGCCCTCCGAGAGTTATATCGCTGACCAGATGTCCATCGTCGATGTCGATGCCATCCATGAGGCGCGAGAGTTTATGCGTGCTTCTATCGCCACAGAAAATGAGCAGGCATTCAATGACCTTTATCAGCGCTATGGCAACCAGCAAGACTATCAACTGGATGCCCAGAGCATGGGGCGCAGGCGACTGGCAAATGTATGTCTTGCCTATCTTGTCTCTACAGATAAAGATCACTACACGGGGATCGCACTGACCCAGGCGATCAATGCGACGAATATGACCGATACCATGGGTGCGCTGGGTGCTCTGAATCATCGTAGGAGCGAACAACGCAGTCAGGCATTGAAGGCATTTCACGATCGTTGGATTGATGACAGCCTGGTGATGGATAAATGGTTTTCACTGCAGGCAATGCTGGCCAGTGCCGATGTCCTTGAAGATGTTGAAGCGCTGATGAAGCACCCTTTGTTTAGTATCAAGAATCCGAATAAGGTGCGTGCCCTGATCGGGGCTTTTATACAGGGCAATCCAACGGCCTTCCATCATGCCTCTGGTTCAGGTTACGGTTTTCTTGCAGATCGTGTTCTGGAGCTTGATACGATTAATCCCCAGGTTGCAGCACGTATGGTCAAGCCATTGGGTCGCTGGCGGCGTTTTGACGAAAAACGACAGGCCCTGATGCAAAAAGAACTGAATCGTATTCTGCAAAAACAGGATCTCTCCAGGGATGTCTTTGAAATTGTCAGTAAGAGCCTGGAGACAGACTAAGCGCTTATTCAAGAATCTCAACATTGTCACCAACGGAGATCTTCCCTCTGCCACGATGCACCAGATTCTGACCAAAATAGACCTTACCTTCCCTGCGTCGATAGCTGGCAAGTGTTCTTAACGGCTCGGTGTCGGCTGCTCTGGTTCCGGTTTGAATATCGATGCTGGGAATGACGCAGCGAGAACAGGGTTTCACCACATCAAACTCTATATCGCCGATGCGTATCCGTTTCCAGCTATCTTCGGCGTAGGCATCACAGCCTTCGACGACCAGGTTGGGTCTGAAACGGAGCATTGGCACGGGTGAGGTTAGCCTGCTGTTCAGGTCGTCCAGCGAGGCCTGGGCAATCAGCAGCAGAGGGAAGCCATCTGAGAAACTGGTGATATCCCCAGGGTGGGCATAATTCAGATCAACCTGGCGATTACTTTCATCAGTCATCAATACAAAATGGACTTCTGTTCCCAGTGCCTGCGATAACCATTGATCGGCTGCAGGGAAGGGGCTGGCAGCATCAAGCTCATCATCCCAGACGCGTACGGTCATCAGGTTTTTGTGTTCGGTATACAGGCTGCAGCGAAAGGATGGTTGCCCGGGGAAGTCCAGGGTTAGTTCATTATCCTCTATCCCGGTTGTGAGCAGGGCCATGCGTGGTACCTGTCGCTGAGTAACAAACTTTCCATCGTGATCGACCAGCATCCAGCGTCGGTCATGCTCCAGTCCCCTGTCGACCAGGTTTGCGTCGTGCGGGGAAAGCCCCCTGGCAGACTTAACCGGAAATATATTAATAGTACTCAGTACGGGCATGAGCGGACCTGTTGCATGGTGGTGGAACTACTATACCTTTTCGAGGTTTCAGCCGGGTATGTGTTGACCTCAAAATTGATACTTCTTCAGGATAGGTGGAAATTTACGTCATAATATTTGCAGCAAAACCAGATACGCAGACTGATGACAGATTCAATAAAACCATCCCCGTGTTCCGATGATCCCAGTTTCTCGTACGTACATGAGATGAAAGACAGCGTGTTAAGGGAGTTACAGGATCAGGAGGCGCACAGTAAGGGGCTTAGTCGTTATTTCTCTGATTCACTTAAGGGTGGTGGTCTGGGTCCGGAGATGGCTGTCATACCCCCGGGTATGTTCGAGATGGGATCAGGGCAAGATGAGTTCGGGCATCGTCCTGAAGAAGCACCGCTTCATTATGTCTGTATACAGAAGCCCTTTGCCCTGGGACGATACTGCATAACAGCTGAAGAGTTTGAGCGATTTATTGCGGCGACCGGCTGGCGCAAGCGGCGCGACCTGGTCTGGAACCAGGGCCGATTCCCGATGATGAATATCGGGATCGAGGATGCCCAGTCGTTCCTGAAATGGCTATCTGAACAGGCAGGGGCCCGATACCGCTTACCGACTGAGGCTGAGTGGGAATATGCCTGCAGGGCGGGAAGCCTTGCGCCATTTAGTTATGGCGAAGATGTCAGCTGTAAGGATGTGCACTTTAATGCCTCGTTTCCATATCGTGAGGCCAGGGAGAATAAACGCTGGTTCCTGCCGAGATGTTTTCCCCTGCCCAAGGCCATCATGGTTGGTAGTCTGCCACCTAATCTCTGGGGCCTTCACGAGATGCATGGCAATGTGCAGGAGTTCACCAGTACCGCCTGGGTAGCCAGTCATGCCAATGCGAACCGGGATGGGACCCCTGCTGAAGCCGGCGATCCTGATCGGATAGTCGTGAAAGGCGGATCCTGGTTCGATGCAGCAGTCTATGCGAGAAGCGCGGCGCGTATGCCGCGTATGCGCATGGAGATTGATGTCAATCTTGGCTTCAGGGCATTGAGGGAACTGGACTGAGATGGCCGGTCAGCAGAAGCAGGGCCCAGAGACTCGCTAAGCACTGGGCAATCAGTAATCCCACTAACAAGCCTGCCAGTACCATAAACATGCGCCGAGCTCCGGGGTCGCCGCGCTGGCCCTCAGCAAGATTACCTAGCGCCATACGCATCAGATGAATCCTGGACAGGACCAGGCTCATACCGATGATTCCCAGCAGGAATCCGGCGTCAGGATGGTGCGACAGGGCGCTGGCGAAACCTGCACCGATTGCAAGCCCCGCATTGAGCCAGAGAAACCCATTGATTATACGCCTTAGTCCAGACACAGAAGCGAATAGCTGCCTGTAGATAGCGACCAGCAGCGGCACACTGAAAAGGCTGCCTGCAAGTAGTGCGGTTGTGATAATAGCCAGAATTTCGAACAGGGCTATGTTGTTTTCCATCTCTTCCGATCGGGTAAATATGCTAATGTTTACAGGTAATCGTTATCGCCATCTTCCAGATATTTCAGGAGTCTGTCCAATGCGGCCTATCTTGTATGTATGTCTTTTAGTTTTGCCTTTATCTGCCTGTGCCGTACCAAAGACAAAGGATCTTGGTGGCTCTCCTGCTCTACATAATGTTGCAGAGGGTGCCATTATCCAGATTGCAGAGCCCTTTTATGCTGGCAGTCGATCAATCAGCTTCAAGAAAGGGGAAAAAAGGGACTGGTGGAACTTTGGTTCAAATGATCCTAATTGCCGCATTATATTTGAGAGTGTTCCCAATGCTGATGTCGAGGAAGGGCGTTACCAGGTTGAAAAAGCGGTTTACAATGAAATGAATCAGGGAGGTCACCAGTTTACGGCGATAACAAAGCTTTCCCTGAGAACGGTTAGTGGGCAGTCCGCATCAGGGATCGAATGTACTCAGTCGGGTTATTACAATGAAGGCAATGCTGGGCCAATAACCGTGCAAACTTTTAAACATACTGTGGGTCGTTACTTAAAGCTGATACTCAGAAGCGAGTGCGATGACCCGGTTAACCAGAATATCTGCGAAAGTAGCGCTAAATAACACTGAAATCTGTACCGCACCGCAATTAAGGTTTACTGCACGTGGCATTTTCGATAGTCAGCTGACCTTAAGGTTTTATGTAGTGCATAATCCGGGAGCCATCATGGGCCCTGGTCTGGTCAATCCGGGGCAACCTGATAATGTCCCGGTGGACTTATCTTAATCTTCAGAATCTCGGGTATGGAGGGTCTATGCGATTCTTTATTTTAATCCTGATTCCAGTATTTCTATCCGCCTGTTCAATCTTTCAGCCTGGTCCTGTTCCGGTTAGTTTTCAGGATAAGGTGATCGAGGTTGGGCAGCCCATCTCGATGTCCCCAGATCAGTTTTCTGCGCTATTCCAGTATGGAAGGCAGGTATCCCAGAGGGAGTTAACCATCTGGGATGATTACTGCCGGGTTCGTGCGGAGCGCTCAGAACCAAGTAACTGGCAGTGGACTGAGGGTCGATACCGTATCACGAGCTTTAGCTGGTATGACGATCTATGCACAAAGAGAGACTGTGATCTGGTACAGCGTTACCAGCTGGAGACGCTGTCCGGAGAAAAGGCTGCGGAAATAGATTGTCGATATCGTTACGCATTCGGAGACCCATGGGCGATCACTGGGCCACATTTCCTTAGTCCTGAGCAACTTGATGCTGTGCTCGGTGATTATTTCAATATTGTTGCGCAGTAACTTGAGGAGTCATTGATGAGGATTGCTTTAATTGTTGTAGTTGCGATGATCGCAACGGGCTGCGCAACCATGCAGTCTGGAAAGGTGCCCGAGCGTTTCTCAGGGAAGTCGTTTGAAGTGAGCAAGGATATAACCTTTCTCGCGGATGATTATGCTGTTGTATTTCAGAAAGGTCAGATCACCCGAGGTGGCGGCTTTAGTGTTTGGGATACCAATTGCAAGTTACTTATGGAGCAATCTCGGCAAGAGAGCTGGAAGCTCACTGAGGGTCTTTACAGTATTACAGGTTTCCAACGTTACAGTACCAATTGCACACTAATTTATTGTGTGGATATTCAGGAATTCACATTGAATACGGCCAGTGGCCCAATCGCAGATAAGCTAACCTGCAGGCAGCAGTATAATATTGGTGACGGTAGTCTTGGCCCAGGGCCGATAACGGCACAGCGACTCAGGAATACGCTGGGCGAGTATCTCAGGCTAAAGCCAGCTGAATGATCAGCTGGCCTCTTTCTTAGCCAGTGTGAAGCAGTCGTCACGCCAGCTGCATCCCATCTGATCGCAGACACCTTCAACATCAGTGGCAAAGCAGGCAAAGTTACCTTCATCTGTCTGAATATTTCGGACCAGATTCACTTTTGTTAACTTTCCCGTTTTAATGCCACGGTCCTTAGCGATCGAACGAATTTCCTGCATGTTCATTGGCTACTCTCCGGCAGAGGGTTGATAAGAATATGCTCAATTGTAAAAGGGTGATGTTTCACTTTTTTGACAGCAAATTTGATGCCAACCCCATAATTTGAATTGGTTCACAAGATTGTCATGTCATTTAGTGAACTCGTTAACCCTTTTCCAAACAGCCGCTTGCGGAAACCCGCTGCCCTACTAGGATGAGCTTAACTTCAGACACGAGGTAGGGATCATGTTGAGAAACCTGTGTGCAATAATGATGCTTGCATGCACCTGCACGGTTCATGCGCAGGGCGAAGACCCCATACTGGTTTATCAGAAGGCTGTAAATTATCTCGAGAGCAGCATGGCTTCTGAGCAGGAACTCTATATGGGATTTGCATTGCTCGAAAAGCTGGCAGAAGACGACTGGTCAGTTGCTCAGAACAGGCTGGGAGAATGCCTGGAACAGGGCCTGGGTGTGACGCGTGATCTCGATGAGGCAATGGTCTGGTATCAGCGCGCCGCTGAACAGGGGCATCCTATTGCCCGTTCAAACCTGATTCGCTTAAAGAAAGCGCAGGCCCTGACAGCATCAGGACCTGCTAACTCATTTTTCTAGTATTTAACCCGTGTTACGCATACCTGCTGCAATCGCGTTGATCGTTCGCAGCAGCGGGCTTAACCAGGGTTTCAACGACTCTTCATCCAGGGTGTCATCCCGATGGCGCTGCATCAGAATGATCTGGACATGGTTGAGCGGATCCAGGTAGGGATCACGCCTGCTTAGCGAGAGCTGCAGGATGGGGACATCATCCAGCAGCTGCTGATGACCACTGATTTCAAGGATCTGTTGCTTGGTGCGATCAAACTCATCCTTGATGCGATCAAATACCCGTTTAGCCAGATCCGGATCCTGACAGAGATCTGCATATTCTTCTGCGATCTGCATGTTGGCCTTCGTCAGGGCCATCTGCGCATTACCCAGCAGGGCGTTAAAGAACGGCCATTCCTGGAACATCTTCTTCAGAATATCCGTATTTGCAGGATCCTTTGCGCGCATTTCTTCGAGTGCAGCTCCTATTCCATACCAGGCCGGAATGGTGTGTCGGGACTGAGCCCAGCCAAAGACCCAGGGAATTGCCCTGATCGAGGATTTTGAACGATCGGAGGTCTTGCGGTGAGACGGCCTGGAGCCAATATTCAGCTGGCCAATTTCAGTCACTGGAGTCACTTCATAATAATAATCCAGCAGGCCTTCAGTACGATCCGTCAGGTCACGGTAGGCCTCTTCGCCCATCCTGGCGATCTGGTTCATCATCTCGATGCTTTCCGCCTTGTCCTGTTCAACATCCAGAACCAGGCCGCGGCTGGCCTTCATCAGGCCTGTTGCACCCATGGTCAGTTCGTAGGCAGCTGTTTCAGTATTACTGTACTTGTATGAAAGCACCTCGCCCTGTTCAGTGAATTTGATCTGTCCATGCACGGTGCCCGGAGGCTGAGCCAGGATGGCATCATGTGTGGGGCCGCCACCTCGGCCGATGGTGCCACCGCGGCCATGGAACAGCCTGCAGTGCACGCCATGAGCATCGGTGATCTCGAGGATCGTCTTCTGGGCCTCGTAGAGGTTCCAGGTGGAGGCGAGAATTCCGCCATCCTTACAGGAGTCTGAATAACCAAGCATGGCTTCCTGCAGGTTGCCTGAAAGCTTCAGATGGCGCGCATAGACCTCGTTATCCAGCAGATTGCCCAGAACTTCTCGAACATGCTGGAGATCCTCAATCGTCTCGAACAGCGGCGAGATGGTCAGGTGACAGAAGGCATTACCTGTTTCATCAGTGCCAACCAGGCCACAGATACGCCCAAGTAACATGACTTCCATGACGTGACTGGCGGTATGAGTCATCGAAATAACGTAGGTACCAAATGGATTGCCACCGGTTTCCTCGCGCATCTGCATCATGACATCGAGGGTCTCCAGGGTTTCCCGGGACATAGGACTGAGTTTGCTTCGATCGAATTTTGGCAGTTTTTTGCTATCTATCAGCGACGCCAGCGTTTCAATGCGGCCGGCCTCATCAAGTTCTTCGTAGTTGATCTTGTCAGGGTGCTGAGCGAGTAGCTCGGTGACTGTGTTGGTATGAACGGTTGATTCCTGGCGGATATCCAGATACTGAAGATTGAACCTGAAGGTTTCCACGAGACGTATCAGGTCCTGGAGTTTGCCATCGGCTACCTGTTTATCTCCATGGCTGATCAGCGAGTTCCTGATGATGTGCAGGTCGTTTAACAGGTCGTCGGCTGATGCATATCCATGGTTGGTGAGAACGGCTTTTTCCCCATCGAGTCGACGCCTGACCGTATCCAGGGTTTGCTGGACGCGGTAACGAATAAAGTACAGCTTTCGACTGTAGGGTTCGGTTTCGAACTGGTCGGGTTTGTTGCCAAAAACGGCCTTGCTCAGCCCGGCATCGGCTTCAAGACTGGCAAACAGTTCCTGCGACGGAGAACACCACAGGGTTGAGTGTGTCAGCAGGTGGCGCAGGTCGTTAATTCTTTTCAGGTATTCGATCAGGACTTCGCGCATCTGCATACGTATGGCGAAGGCCGTAGTCTCTGGCTTGACGTTGGGGTTGCCATCACGGTCACCACCAATCCAGGAACCGAATTTCAGGAAACTCGGTGTTCGTATGACGGGCTCACCCTCGGGCGACTGACCATAGGTTCTGCGCAGGGCCTTTTGCAGGTAACGATAGGCAAGTGGCACTGCTTCGAAAAGACTCTCCCTGAAGTAGAAGAGGCCATATTTGATCTCATCCTTGACCTCGGGCTTGGTGCTGCGGACTTCGTTGGTGCGCCACAGGATCAGGATCTGAGTTTCAAGTTCGCTGATGATGTCCTGCCTTTGCTCAGAACTCAGGCGGTGATCATCGAGCTGTTGGCCGGTCAGGAAGATGCGGCGTTGCGCCTCCATAATGGTGCGTCGCCGTGCCTCGGTTGGGTGTGCCGTGAAGACAGGTTCATAGGCCAGGCTATCCAGAAGAGTCTGCACCTTGTCGGCCGGCACATTCATCTCATGGAGTTCACGGATGGAGAGGTCAAAGGATCCCTTCCACAGTGGACCGCCTGCAGACATCTGCTTGCGACGCCAGCGATGAGAGAAGCTCTCTTCTGCCAGGTTAACCAGTACAAAGTAAATGTTGAAGGAGCGTATGACCTGCTCAAGGGTAACGGCATCCAGGCTGGCAATCGTGGCCATCAACTGCTCACGCTTGCCCTGATCATCATGATCTCGTAGTTCGATGTAACCCTTACGAAGTAGCTCTACCTGGTCGTAAACATCGGGAGCAGCATGTTTACGCAGGATATTGCCAAGTAGCTGACCCAGGAGCTTAACTCTTGAGCGTAGCAGCTTGTCATTGATTGGATTGTACTGAGCACTAGCATTCATGAAATGAATATCACCCTGGTTCATTTGCCGGGATCGCCGGTAGTGAACGTCAGGTTTCCCCTGTTTAGGTCGAAAGGCCGCGTATTATACCGCTTACGCTTCTGCTGTTAAGGCTTAGCAAGGATCAGACCAGCTCTTTGTAGAGGGCCTGGTATTCTCTGGCACTGCGCATCCAGCTAAGATCCTGCCGCATCCCATTCTGAATCAATGACTTAATGCACTCCCCGCCGGCCATGCAGGCCAGGGCGCGCTCGATGCAGTCTCTAAATTCCTCTACCAGAGGCAGGTCAAAACTGAAGCCATTAGCAGTGTTATCGGCGAGAGTTTCGCCGCTGGTGTTGATGATGGTATCAGCCAGGCCACCGGTCCTGCGCACAATAGGTGGTGTGCCATAGAGTAGGCTGTACATCTGGTTAAGTCCGCAGGGTTCAAACCTTGACGGCATCAGGAACAGGTCGCTCCCGGCCTCGACCAGGTGGGCCAGTCGTTCACTGTAACCAATGTGCAGACCGACCTTGTCGGGGTGGCTCTGCTGTAAGTGTTTGCAGGCCTCTTCGAAGTGACGCTCACCGCTGCCGAGAATCACTAACTGAATCGGATGTTTTTCCAGCAGGGTGGACATGGCCTCAATGATGAGATCTATGCCTTTTTGCTCCACCATGCGGCCGACATGACCAAGAACTGGGGTGCCAGACTGTACCGGCAGGCCAAACTCATTCTGCAGGGCAAGTTTGTTTTTCAGTTTTCCGGAGAGGTCATCTACATGATAAGGAGCAACTAGCTGAGGATCTTTGACAGGATTCCAGGTCTTATCATCAACACCATTGAGTATGCCGGTGAGTACGTCTTTGCGGTACTCAAGCAATCCTTCCAGGCCATATCCGTATTCCTGTGTCCTGATCTCTCGGGCATAGGTTGGGCTCACAGTGGTAATCCTGTCTGCAAAGACGAGCCCACCCTTGATAAAGGAGAACTGACCATGGAACTCCATAAAATGAGGTGCCCAAAGGTGCTGGGGCAATGACATTTCGTGGAATTCATGAAGAGAGAAAAGTCCCTGGTAGGCAAGGTTGTGAATCGTAAAGACCGTCGCGGGGCGATCATGCCGGTCATGGATCAGGGCAGGTGCCAGACCGGTCTGCCAGTCGTTGCAGTGTAATAGATCGGGTTTCCAGTCCAGGCCGGCCTCGTCCATGGCAAGGGTAGCGATGACGCGACTAAACAGGGCAAAACGCATGTGATTGTCCTGCCAGTCGCCCCCATTTGGTGCACGGTATGGATCACCTGCACGATCAAAGTAAGCCGGTGCATCAACCAGGTAAACGGGGATCCTGGTGCCGGGCAGATGACCCATCAGTAATTTCACCGGCGCATCTACGCCTGCGAGGTCCAGGGTTGCAACAGTTTCGATCTGGCCTGCCTTTTGCTTTGCATCTGGGTAGGCCGGCATGATGATGCGACAGTCATTGCGTAGCTTCTTAAGCGCCCTGGGCAGACTGCCACTGACGTCAGCAAGTCCACCGGTTTTAATCAGTGGATGAACTTCACTGCTGGCAAACAGAATTTTCATATTCGTGCGGTAAGCTCTGATAGATAGAAAGAAGGCCTGGAAATGAAATCGATGTACCCATCAATGGATAGCTATGACATTATAAACGCGGACATAGGCTCAAGTCTGCCTACCGATCACAAGAAGGTTGGAGAAAGCCTTAAAATGACATTGCCGACTCATACCCATGCCTGGCAAGAACTGGTCGCGCACTATGACGCCAAGAAAAAGTTTCATATGCGTGATCTCTTTGCGGAAGATCCCAACCGCTTCGAAAAATATACCCTGAAGTTTGAGGATGTCCTCCTCGATTACTCCAAAAATCGAATCAATGATGAGACTCTGAAGAGCCTCTTCGAACTGTGTCGCGAAATGGGTCTGGAGGACTGGCGTGACCGGATGTTCAATGGCGAACGCATCAATCACACAGAAGACCGGTCCGTACTGCATATCGCATTAAGAAATCGTTCTAATCGTCCCATCATGGTTGATGGCAAAGATGTAATGCCTGAGGTCAACCATGTTCTGAAACAGATGCGTACGTTCTCTGACTCGGTCAGAAGTGGTGCGTGGAAAGGTTATACAGGTAAGCCAATAACTGACGTCGTTAACATTGGTATCGGCGGATCAGACCTGGGACCCAAGATGGTGTGCCACGCGCTTCGCCCCTACCAGCGAAACGATCTAAGAACCTACTTCGTTTCAAATGTTGATTCTGCGCATCTAGCAATGACTCTGGATCCACTGGATCCGGAAACGACGCTGTTTATTATCGAGTCCAAGACCTTTACCACTCAGGAAACTCTGACCAATGCCCTCTCGGCAAAAGGCTGGTTGCTTGCTGCGCTTGGTGATGAGGCTGCAGTGGCCAAACACTTTGTCGCAGTCAGCACTAATGCGGAGAAGGTTGCAGAGTTTGGTATTGATACTGCGAACATGTTTGAGTTCTGGGACTGGGTTGGAGGCCGTTATTCACTCTGGTCCGCCATTGGATTACCGATCGCGGTTGCTGTTGGCATGGATCACTTCGAGGAGCTCCTTGAGGGGGCTCATGCCATGGATGAACATTTCAGGACGGCTGAGTTAGAGCACAATATGCCCGTTATCATGGCAGCGATTGGTATCTGGTATAACAACTTTTTTGGTGCCGAATCCTACGCAGTGTTGCCATATGATCAGTTACTGCAGTGGTTTCCCGCCTATCTCCAGCAGCTTGATATGGAGAGTAACGGTAAATATATCGATCGATCAGGCCGTCGTGTTGGTTACAGTACCGGGCCAATTGTCTGGGGACAGCCGGGTACCAACGGCCAGCATGCCTTTTATCAGTTGATTCACCAGGGTACGAAGATCATACCCTGTGATTTCATGGCTGCCGCGGAAGGTCAGTACGGCATGGGTGATCATCATCGAAAACTCCTCTCTAATTTCTTCGCCCAGACTCAGGCCATGATGCAGGGTCGTTCCATGCAGGAGGCGAGGGATGAGGTTGAAGGTAAGGGGTATACCGAAGAACAGAAGGAATTATTACTGTCGCACAAGGTGTTCGAGGGTAACCGGCCTAGCAACAGTATTCTGTACCAGCGTCTGACGCCGCGCACACTGGGTTCCCTGATTGCACTCTATGAACACAAGGTATTTGTGCAGGGTATTGTATGGAACGTGAATTCCTATGATCAGTGGGGCGTCGAACTGGGTAAGATCCTCGCAGGAAAAATCCTGCCTCAGTTGGAAGAGGGTGAAAGTGTTAGCAATCATGATCCCTCAACCAACGGCCTGATTAACTATTACATGAAATTGAAATCACAAACCTGATGTGGCCGCCGGTAGTTACCCTGAGCTTTCCTGAACAGGTGGATTATCCTGCTGGGGAGGCTCTGCGGTTTGGCTGGATGGATTCTCCATTCGGCACCTGTCTGTTGTTAGAGCATGATGATGCTGTCGCAGGACTGGCTTTTTGCGACAGGAATGATGAGGCTGCCTTAAGTGATCTTACCGGTGGGTCTGCTTACGGGGAATTGCATGCTGCGGATCTTTCAGCATGGGCGCCCAGATTGTTTGGCGGACAGGAGAAAGTTTCGGTATCCATTCCTGGGACTGAATTTCAGCAGCAGGTCTGGCGGGCACTTACAGATGTTCCTGCAGGTGAGGTGTTGAGTTATACACAATTAGCCGAACGGATCGGCAGGCCGACAGCGGTTCGTGCCGTTGCTTCTGCGGTCGCAGCCAATCCTGTTGCCTGGCTGATTCCCTGTCACCGTATCGTACGCAGTTCAGGTGAGATTGGTGAATATCGCTGGGGGGGTGAAATTAAGGCCGCCATGCTCTCAGCTGAAAAAACCTAGGCGCTTTCACCCTGTTCCCTGATCGCCCAGGCGATATGTTCTGCCAGCAAGTCACTGGCATCTCCCAGACGTTCCCGGAGTGCCCTGATAATCTCTGGTGAATATGGAGCATTACCCAGTGCTACGGCGATATTCCTCATCCAGCATTCATAGCCAATACGACGAATTGGCGAGCCTTCGAAATTACGCATAAAGGTTTTCTCATCCCATTGGAAGAGATCCAGCAGGGCAGGGGCATCCAGCCCATGTCTTGCTGAGAAGTCATTCAGTGCCGCAGTTTTCGCAAATCGATTCCAGGGACAGACCAGCTGACAGTCATCACAGCCATAGATGCGATTACCCATTGCGGCTCGAAATTCTTCGGGGATCGGACCTCGAAGCTCGATGGTGTGGTAGGAAATACAGCGTCTTGCATCCAGCTGATAGGGTGCAACGATTGCCTGTGTAGGGCAGATCTCAATACAGGCTGTGCAGCTGCCACAGTGGTTGGATTTCGGTGTGGCCGTCGGTAAGCAAAGGTCGGTGTAGATCTCCCCAAGGAAGAACCAGGAGCCAGCCTCACGAGAGATCAGGTTTGTATGCTTACCTATCCAGCCCAGCCCCGCTTTCTCTGCAAGCGCCTTTTCCAGTACAGGTGCGCTGTCGACGAAGGCGCGATAGCCAAATGGCCCGGTTCTCTGGGCAATCCTGTCTGCCAGTTTCTGCAGGCGGTTGCGCATAACTTTGTGGTAATCACGGCCCAGGGCATAACGGGATATATAAGCAAGGCGACCATCCTTCAACACCCGATCGGGTTTTTCGGCACTGGGAGGCAGGTAATTCATCTGTACAGAAATGACACTTTGGGTGCCTGGCAGCAGTTCATTCGGTCGTGATCGCTTGTTACCGTGGCGGGACATAAATTCCATATCTCCGGCATAACCTGCATCCAGCCATTGCTTTAGATGGTCTTCATGATCTTGGAGCAGGCAGTCGCTAAACCCAATCTGATGAAAGCCCAGGTCCAGCGCCCAGTGCCTGATTTCTTCAATCAGTTGTTCTGTAATGACTTGAGACATGGAAGGGGGTGTGTCAGATTTCGCCGATGAGTGATATTTCCGATCGATTATATACTGCAGAACAGGTTCGGTATCTCGATCAGTGTGCGATACATGATGCGAAGATCCCGGGTTTTGACCTGATGAGACGTGCCGGCAGGCGTGTTTTTAGTGAATCTATCCAGCGCTGGCCAGAGACGGCTTCGCTAACAGTTTTCTGTGGCCCGGGAAATAATGGTGGTGATGGTTATATCGTTGCTGCCCTGGCTATGGAGGCCGGTCTGCGTGTACAGCTTGTCCATCTGGGTGACCCAGACAGGGTATCCGGTGATGCAGCGCTTGCCCGTTCGGCATTTCTCGATGCCGGTGGTGCCGAAATCCCATTAAACGACCTTCTGCCAGAGACTGATCTCATCATAGATGCCTTGCTGGGTACAGGACTTGAAAGGCCGCTAGGTGACAATTATCTCGAGGTGGTTCAATGGATTAACGGGCAGTCATGCCCGGTCGTTTCTGTCGACATCCCAACGGGTATCAATGCCGATACCGGTGCTGTCATGGGTGGCGCCGTTCAGGCGGACCTGACTATTACCTTCGTGGGCAGGAAGCAGGGGATGTATACGGCAGATGCTGTCGATCTTTGCGGTGAACTCATTTTTGATGATCTGGGCATTCCGGGTGATGTCTATGCAAAAACGCCATCATCGTCTCTCCTGATGAGCAGGGTTAATACCCGGTTAATGGTTTCTCGTAAGCGTAATGCACACAAGGGGCATTATGGTCATGTGCTGGTGCTTGGTGGTAGTTCTGGAATGCCCGGTGCAGTCATCATGGCTGGTCTTGCAGCACTTCGGACAGGGGCGGGTCGTGTAACCATAGCAACACATCCTGAGCATGCATCACAGATACCCCTGGTTCATCCGGAACTGATGTGTCGGGCAGTTTCAGGGCCCACAGATCTTCATGATTTATTTGAAGCGGCAGACTGTATGGTGTTTGGTCCGGGGCTGGGCACTGATTCATGGGCAACGATGTTGTTCAATGAGATGCTGACGCTGCAGTGCCCGGTCGTTATCGATGCCGATGGTCTCAACCTACTGTCGCGCTCGGGTCATGGCCGCGGGCAATGGATACTTACCCCGCACCCTGCAGAAGCAGCAAGGTTACTGGGTGTCACAACCACTGAGGTCCAGGCCGATCGATTTACCGCTGTATCAACCATCTCCAGTCGTTACCAGTCGGTGACTGTGCTCAAGGGCGCTGGCAGCCTGGTCCACCTGCCCGATATGACCTGGCTCTGTCCCCATGGCAATCCGGGTATGGCCACAGCCGGTATGGGAGATATCCTTGCCGGAGTCATTGGGGGCTTGCTGGCCCAGGGGCTGAGCCGGGAAGAGGCGGCGAGTCTTGGCGTGTTTATCCATGCCACTGCAGGAGATCGGGCGGCTGAGCAGGGTGAGCGGGGCTTGATGGCCACCGATCTGCTTGATTACATCAGGGCTGGGGTCAACGGTCTATGAGCAGCCAGTCGATCGAAGTGCATGGGGAAGAAGCCATGATGAAGCTTGGTGCCCGCATGGCCGAGCAGATTCGGCGAACACCGGGTTTACTTGTCTTTTTACATGGCGACCTGGGGGCGGGTAAGACCACCCTGGTGCGTGGTCTGATTCGTGGTCTTGGTCATACAGGGGCTGTTAAAAGTCCTACCTATACCATTGTTGAACCCTATGATTTGCCCGGTATCGATGTCTATCACTTTGATTTATATAGACTATCCGATCCTGAGGAGATCGAGTTCATCGGTGCGCGTGATTATCTTGAGTCAGGTGCACTGTGTCTTGTGGAGTGGCCCGAGAAAGGCGGGGGCATCCTGCCAGATCCTGATCTGTTGATTGATATTGAGCATCTTGACGATAGCCGCAGGTTGCATCTGACGGCTAATTCGGATTCGGGGCGGGACCTGATTACCAGCCTATAGCTCACCGTTTTTCTAGATAATGCCCCTATCTCCATAAAAACATTGAGAAAATACTTGATTTTTTTCTCAGGCAGTACACACTATGAGTTATGAAAGCCTTGGTTGGGGAGATCAGGACGTGACGGACAACAAGAGAAACATACGCCGCCAGTTTCTAAAACAGTTTGCATCCTTGGGGGGATTGCTGGGTATGGGCCTGATGGCTTCGCCTGGCGTCCTGCTGGCTGCACGTTCTGTTAAGGTCAGCAACATCCGTACTTCGACCAGTGGTGATACCACGCGTGTAGTCTTCGACCTGACCGGCCCTGTAGAGCACAGCCTCTTTGTGCTGCATAACCCTGAACGTGTCGTCATTGATGTGCAGGGCGCCTATGCAGGTAAGAATCTCAAGGCTTCAGCAGATAAGACCCCGGCCGTTCGTTCGATCCGACATGCGCAACGCAATACGCGTGATCTACGTATGGTTCTTGATCTGGCTTCCCGCTCAACGCCCAGAAGCTTCCTGTTAAAGCCTGGAAAGGGTAGTAATTACCGGCTTGTGGTTGATCTGGTTAATTCCGGTGGCAAGACCAAACCCGCGCCCGTGATCACAGCCAAGGAAAAAACTGCCAGGAAGCGTGATGTGATTATCGCCATAGATGCCGGACACGGCGGGCGTGATCCCGGTGCGGTCGGCAAGCGAGGCACTCGTGAAAAGGATGTGGTACTCAAGATTGCCCGCAAGGTAGAAAAGCAGATTAACCGTCAGAAAGGCATGAAGGCAGTCATGATCCGAGACCGTGATGTCTTTATGCCGTTGCGAGATCGCATCAAGAAGGCACGCGTGAAAAAGGCTGACCTGTTCCTGTCGATTCACGCCGATGCCTCGCCAGACCGTCGTGTGGGTGGTTCATCCGTGTATGTCCTTTCGCGAAATGGCGCCAGTAGCGAGCTGGCCCGCTGGATGGCACAGAAAGAAAACTCAGCCGATCTCGTTGGCGGCGTGAAACTCAGCAATAAAGATGATCAGCTGGCCTCAGTGCTGCTGGAGCTCTCTCAGGACCATACCATCGAAGAGAGTATCGATTTTGCCAATGACATGCTGTCCACCCTGAAGAATGTGAATAAACTGCGTAGTCGCAAGGTAGAGCAGGCCGGGTTCGCGGTTCTGAAATCACCTGATATTCCTTCCATACTTATCGAGACCGCTTTTATTTCTAACCCCAAGGAAGAGAAGAGGCTTCGAACCAATGCTTATCAGGACAAACTTGCTAACGCACTAACCCAGGGCGTTAAGGGTTATTTTAAGGACAATGCTCCTGATGACAGCCTGCTTGCCGCGTTGCAGCAGAGTCGTGCCTGATAACCCCTGTTTCTGAAACCTCGTCGCAAGTACAATCGGCTTTTTGCCGAAGTATTCGATTGTGCCCATTCGTCAGCTCCCCCCTCAACTGGTCAATCAGATTGCCGCAGGCGAGGTCGTTGAACGACCGGCCTCTGTGGTCAAGGAACTGGTTGAGAATAGCCTCGATGCCGGGGCCACGCAGGTCTGGATAGAGGCCGAGCAGGGTGGATTGAGACGCCTGCGTATCCGGGATGACGGGATAGGAATTCCCCAGCAGGAACTGGGCCTGGCGCTTAGCCGACATGCGACCAGTAAGATCAATAGCCTTGATGATCTGGAACAGGTCAGCAGCCTGGGCTTCCGGGGTGAGGCGCTGCCGAGTATTGCCTCTGTTTCCCGGCTTGTTCTGAGTTCAAGGACCAGTGAGGAAGAATCCGGCTGGTCGATCCAGGGCGAGGGTGATGAAACCTTTGATGCCCCTCAGCCTGTTCCTCATCCTCAGGGCACCACCATCGATGTCCGGGATCTGTTCTTTAATGTACCGGCGCGCCGCAAGTTCATGCGTACGGAACGTACCGAGTTTACCCATATCGATCAGCTGGTACGGCGTCTTTCCCTGAGTCGTTTCAATGTCGGATTCGAACTCAGGCATAACCAGAAAGTGGTCCAGAAGCTACCTGCCGCTCATGATCGTGTTGGTCAGGAAAAGCGCATAGCCAGTATCTGTGGTGATGCCTTTATCGAAAACTCTGTGTTTGTCGACATTGCCCAGGGCGGATTGCATCTCTGGGGATGGATGGGCTTACCCACTTTTTCCCGTAGTCAGGCGGATCTGCAGTATTTCTTTGTTAATGGCCGAATGATCAGGGACAAGGTAGTCAGTCATGCCGTACGTCAGGCATACAGGGATGTACTGTTTCATGGCCGGCATCCGGCCTATGTGCTGTATCTTGAGATGGATCCTGCCAGGGTTGATGTCAACGCCCATCCGACCAAGCACGAGGTACGTGTTCGGGATTCACGCTCGGTTCATGATTTTCTCTATCGCAGCCTGAACCGGGCCATTGCGGGCCTCAAACCTGAACAGCAGAGTCAGGCTGCGGGTAACCTGCCGCAGCCTGATATGGCTGATGCCTTTCCACTGGGACAGTCAGGGAGCCTGTCTCCTGTATCTTCTGGTCCACCAGGGGTTCAGGAGGAAATGGCGGTATATGCAGAGATGCATGTACAGGCCAGTGATCTACCAGTCATTGCAGAAAGCGTCCTGCCTGAGCAGGATCAGGGGGAGCACCCTCTGGGTTATGCCATCGCCCAGTTGCACGGTGTCTAT